>PVMK01158143.1_pt1 | contig 17655 bp, 15 predicted proteins | sample 1853481 | NCBI WGS metagenome assembly PVMK01 (sample SAMN08533507, study PRJNA380276) | Marine sediment metagenome, whole genome shotgun sequencing project. | reverse complement strand
CCAAGATAACCATCAATTTTAAAGTCATGTTATGGATGGAAATTTTCCTCATATCGTTTCGCTCCCCTATCCGATAAAAAATTTAAGCGCAAAAGTATTAATAAATGAAAATGCTTCTGCAATCAATCTGTTTTCCGTCCTTCTTTCCGAATTCCGCATTCCCACTTCCGAATTCATACGCCTCTGCTCATGCCCTCAGGCTCTCTAATCTCACCTTCTCACCTTCTCAACTTCTAGCCTGCCGTCTTTGAGCCTTCATGCCAATCTCTGCCTCCAACCTCACACCTCCACAGCCGAAGGCTCACCCTCCAACGGCCGCAGGCCTTTCATCCCCTCTTTATCATCTATCCCAATCATCCAAAGTGCCAACGGAACTAATCCATCCATCCGACCTCTGACTTCTGACATCTGACCTCCGGTATCCTGATCTTCTTTGTCCTCTTTTCGTCCATCTTCCCTCATCCTAGCAAAGCGGTCTTCCCTCTTCCTTCTGACCTCCGGTATTCCCACCTTCTCATCTTCTTCTTTTGCCCCATGCTCCATATCCTGCGTCACTACACGCTGCGAGCCAGTGCATATTCCGCAATATCCAGCATCGTTTCCTTGGTCGGGGAGGGATCAAATACAGCCAAAGCCTTTTTAGCAGTGTCAATGTAAGAGGCCGCCGTATTTTGTGTATAGGTCAGTCCGCCATATTTTTCCAGCAAATCAGTCAGGGTTTTAAATTCCGCTTCAGAAAAATCCTGGTCCCGGATTATCTTTATCATCAAATCCCGGTCGCCGGACTGCGCCTGCTGCAATGCGTAAATAACCGGCAGGGTTAATTTTCCTTCTCTGAGATCGGCCCCGACCTCCTTGCCGAATTCGGAAGTCTGCAGGGTATAATCAAACAGGTCATCCGCCATCTGGAAAGCAATCCCCAGGTTGTATCCGTATTCAGCAAGGGCCCTTTCCTGTTCCTCGGTTGCATCCGCTAAAATGGCACTAACGCGACAGGCGGCTTCAAACAGCATGGCGGTTTTGCGGCGGATAACCTCTTTGTACTCATCTTCCGTCAGAGTGATGTCACCTTTTCGCATCAGCTGGTGAACCTCACCCTGGGACATGTTTTCGGTAAGGGTTGCCAGAATTTGAACAACCCGAAGTCGACCCGTACCGGCCGAAATTGACAAGGCCCGGGCCAACAGGTAATCGCCTACCAGTACGGTAATGGAATTACCCCATTTTGAATGCGCCACCGGTTTTCCCCGCCGCAGCGTGGCATCGTCCACCAGGTCATCATGCAGCAGGGTTGCGGCATGCAGATATTCCAATGCGGTCGAAAAGGTCTTTTCATAGTCGCCGTTATAGCCGACAAGCCGGGCTGAGAGAACCATTAACAACGGGCGCAACCGCTTGCCCCCACTGAAAAGAATGTGACCGGCCACTTCGGAAACCAGATCCAGATAGGGATTCAAATTATCAATAAGGGCTTTTTCGATATCATCCAGATCATCTTTCACTGCTGCGAGGATCCTGCGCTTCAGATCATTCATACCGCCACTCCCATAAGATCATATTCCATCGTATCCGTCACTCGCATATCAGCAAAACTGCCGATTTTCAATTTAAAAGGTGATTGTTCGGTACTAATATAGGATATTCCATCTACCTCCGGTGCCTGAAAGTTCGTGCGCCCGGCAAAAAGATGGTTATCCAGGAATTCCTCCACCAGGACTTTTAGCGTTTTACCGATATATTTCTGAGTATTTTCGGACGAAATTCCCGACTGAGCAGACATGAGCTGGTGGTAACGGTCGGTTGCCACGGCACCCGGAATGTGATCGGATAATTGATGGGAGGCAAGATCATCGGAATCCGAATAAATAAAAACACCCAGATGATCAAACTGCACATCCTCTGTAAATTTCAAAAGCTGATCAAAATCCTTATCGTTTTCTCCCGGGAAGCCCACAATGATGGTGGTCCGCAACACGGCGGCCGGGACCTGGCTACGGATTCGATCAAACAGACGGTACAGTTCATCCCGGTTGTACCGTCGACCCATGCGTTTTAAGATGCCGGAGCTCACATGTTGAATGGGAATATCAAAATAAGGACACAGATTGGGATGGGAGGCAACGGTATCAATAAACGAGTCTTCGATGCTTTCCGGATGCCCGTAAAGCACCCTGAACCAAGGCTTTGCGATGCCCCATTGATCATCAGCACCGATAACGGCAAGATCGTCCACGAGGCGGCTCAGATTTGCCGGAGGTGTTAAATCCTTTCCGTAGGCCGTTGTATCCTGTGCCACCAGCACCAGTTCCTTGACATCAGCTGCCATAAGCCTCCGGGCTTCGGAAATGATATCTTCCGGCGGACGGCTTTTTTGCCGTCCGCGCAACTTGGGAATGATACAATAGGTGCACGTCTTGCTGCAGCCTTCCGCAATCTTAAGGTAGGCCAAATGGGGCAAAATTAAATCCCGCGGGGAATCTTTTTCCTGACCCGATATCAGATCCGGATCCGGCAGCAGACACTGATGGGAAAACTGGGGCTCCCCGGCAGCTTTGACAATTTGATCAAAAGCCCCGGTTCCTAAAAAGACGTCCACTTCCGTCAATGACGTTAAGATCTCCTCACGGTAACGCTCGGGAAGACAACCGGCCACCACCAGACGGTTGCAGGTCCCTTCCTTTTTGTATTCCGCCAGCTCTAAAATGACGTCGATGGACTCCTGCGCAGCATCTTCGATGAAACTGCAGGTATTCACCACGATGGTATCGGCCTCGGCAGGGTCATCCGTAAGGTTCCACCCGGCCTTTTTCAGCCGTCCGATCATAATTTCGCTGTCAACCTGATTTCTGGCGCAACCCAGGCTTTCCAAATAAAGTTTCATGGCAAAATCTTTTCGCCACCAAGACACAAACATAGGTTGAGCGGTTCAGGGTTCAACGTTCCAGGTTGGAAAATCCTCAACCTGCTCATATCAAAGGGATTCAGTCTTCATCGTATTTAAAAAGCCGTTTCACCCAAAGGGTGAAGTCGGGTATCCCGGATCTTGATCACTATAGTAAGCAGTTTCCAACAGGTGTAACCTTTGAACCCAGAACCTCTGAACCCTGAACGGTTGTCAAACACTTATTGTTTGTGTCTTGGTGCCTTTGTGGCTATTCTTTCCGGTTCATCCGGATTGGATTTAAATGTCTTTGGGAAAAATAAGGTGGGTACTCTGCGATGTCAATGAGGGGGTTGTTAAGATCGTTATGATCGTTTGGTTCGTTTAGATGGTTTTGATCGTCCCGGTTAAACAAAAAACAGATCTGTACTACTGTAAAACTTTAAATCCTTTGGAATAAAAATCAGCCAGACGACCATCCATCTGTTCAACAATAACCAAGCCTTCGACTGCATCAAGGCGGTTGATCAGATCAAGTCCTTTCTCGGCGCCCATGACCATTATCGCGGTGGCCAGCCCGTCTGCAAAGCTGCAGGTGTCGGCAATAACGGTGACGCTCACCACGCCGTTGGAAATCGGATATCCGGTGCGGGGATTGATGATATGGGCATAGCGGATTCCATCGACCGCAAAAAAGTTGCGGTAGTCGCCACTGGTGGCAAAGGCCCTGTTGTGTAAATTGACGACTTTATACACTTCGTCAAAGGCCGCGTCTGTTTGGGGCCGATTAATACCGATGCGCCAGAGCTTGCCATCCTTGCGGTACCCGGATGCAAAAACTTCCCCACCAATTTCAACCAGATAGTTTTGAAATCCTTCTTTTCGAATGGTATCGGCAACCTGATCCACCCCATAGCCTTTGGCAATTGAAGAAAGATCCAGCGTCACAGCAGCGCGCTTTTTCACCAGAAATCCGGGTTCCAGAACGACAATATTCTCGAAACCGATATCCGATAAAAGCGCAGAAATTTCGTATTCCAGCGGGACCTTATTTTTTTGCCCCCCCCGCCCGAATCCCCAAAGATCCACCAACGGATTGACCGTGCCATCCCAGGCACCGTCGGACAGTCGGCAGATAGTTTGTGCCGTTTTCATCACCCGATAAAAATCTTCGGAAATTTTAAACCGTTTGCCCACCTGCTGAAAATTGTTAAAGCGACTGATTTCACTGTCTTCGATATACGTGGACATGCTTTGGTTGATCTCTTCCAGTCGTCTATCAATTTTCTCTTTCAGTCCGGAGATAGCTTGGAAATACCCGGTAACCACCTTAACGTGGTAAGTGGTTCCCATGGTGCGCCCCTGGATCAGATGCTCCCGCTGCCCTTCACAATCTGTATATGCAAAGAGAATACTGATTGAGATCGCTATGGTCAGATAAATCTTGGTCATATTCTGATTCCAGATATCGTTGATTGGTTAAGTGGTTATAAGTATGGATTTATGCCATATTTGCAAAATAAAAAGAGCTGTTTTCAGAGTAAGTTATGAGGTCTGTAGTTATTACCACTAATTAAGGATATATATTTTTCTTTTCTGAATGCGGAACTTTTCGGATAGGAAAAACCTGCGGAGAACGAAGCACACCAGGAAAATAACAACTCGAAAAAGAAAAATTAGCAGATTCGGGGCAACTGCTCCCCCGCCAACATATCCACAATCCGCATCCCACCGATACGGGTCTCTAAAACGACCTTACCGATGTGATCTTCGACCACCTCTCCAATCACGGCGGCATCTTTTCCGTAAGGGTTTGTCTTTATTGCGGCCAGCACTGCATCGGTATCTTGCGCGGAGACAAAGGCAAGCAATTTCCCTTCGTTGGCCAGGTACAGTGGATCAAACCCTAAAAGCTCACAGGCTGCGGCAACCTCTTTTTTCGTTGGAATGTTCTCTTCGTATATTTTTATGCCCATTTTTGATTTGTCGGCAATTTCATTTAAGGCCGTACCCACCCCGCCCCGGGTGGGATCCCGCAGCACGTGGATTCCCCGGCCGGCGGTCAGCATTTGTTTGACCATGTGGTTTAGCGGTGCCGTATCGCTGGTGATGCTGGTTTCAAATGAAAGCCCCTCCCGCCGGGTCAGTATGGTTATGGCGTGGTCCGCAATGGTACCGCTCAGGATAATTTGATCACCGGGCTTTGCATGGTGACTGGCAATATCGACATTTGGCGGTATCAAACCGATGCCGGATGTGTTGATAAAAATCTTATCGACCGCGCCTTTGGGCACAACCTTGGTATCGCCTGTAACGACGGTTACACCGGCGGTTTCGGCGGCCTTGCCCATTTCGCTGATTATCTTTTCAAGGTCCGTCATGGAAAAGCCTTCTTCGATAATCAGACCGACACTCAAATACAGCGGATCACCGCCGCACATCGCAACATCATTGACGGTTCCATTGATGGCCAGATCACCAATATTGCCGCCGGGGAAAAAAATGGGATCCACCGTATAAGAGTCCGTTGAAAAAGCGAACCTCATCCCTTCGAGTTCAAATATGGCACCGTCATTTAACTGGGCCAAGATTGGGTTGTCAAAAACAGGCAGCAGCAAGTCCGTTGTTAGATTGTGAGAAATCTTTCCACCGCTTCCGTGGTCAAGAAGTATTTTGTCAGGTTTCATAATAAAGCATCGTTTGGATGGTTTTGATCGTTTAGAACGTTTGGATCGTTAAGTCCATTATGATCGTTAAGATGGTTGGAATCGTTATGGTCGTTAGGATCGGTAGAATACATTCATTCGTCATTCGTCAATCGTCGTTCCAGATGGTTGATTGATTCGGTTAGTTGGGGGTTGTAAGTTGTATGTTGTGGGTTGTGAGTTGTGGGTTGTAAGTTGTAAATATTGGGACACGGATTGAACGGATTCACACGGATTATTATTCGAGTCAATTTAGTTGTGAATTTCGAATTCCATTGCCTCCGTCCTCATCTTCCATCACATTTTTCATCCTAATCATCCAACCATCCGACCTCCAACCTCCAACAGCCGCAGGCCCTTCATCTCACCTTCCCACCTTCTCAACTTCCATCTTTCCCCATCTTCCATCTTTTACACACCTTCCCACCTTCTTACCTTCTCATCTTCTATCTTTTAACCTTCTCTGCCCTATTCTCTCTGCCCTCCGCTCTTGCCCTATGCCCCATGCTCTATGCTTGTAGCCTTCTTTCCGCATTCCACATTCCGCATTCCGACTTCAAATGTGATACTTATAATAAGCGGCACAGGTTCCTTCCGTCGAAACCATACAGGGTCCCACCGGATCGATGGGGGTACAAACCGTTTTGTAAAGAGGACATTCCGGCGGTGTTTTTGTGCCGATCAGAATCTCACCGCAGGCACAACCCTTAGGATCCATTGAATCGGTGACCTGGATATCAAATATGTTTTCCGCATCGTAGCGTTCATACTTTTTGCGAATCTTCAAACCGCTTTGCGGAATTACGCCAATGGCACGCCAGCAAACGTCGGCGGGTTTAAAAACATCCTCCAGCAGGTTTTGCGCCTTCGTATTGCCTTCAAATGTTACCACCCGTGGATAAGCATTCTCCAGGGTCGGTCTGCCGCTTTCAATTTGTTCAACCAGCATGGCGATAGCCTGCAGAATATCAGCCGGCTCAAACCCGGCAATGACACAGGGAATTCGATGTCGTTTGTAGAATGGCTGATAGGCTTTTACGCCGATAATTACGGAGACGTGACCGGGCAGAATAAAGCCGTCAATTTGCACATTCTCAAATGCCATTAACGCCTCCAGGGCCGGAGGTACCAGTTTATGAACGGATATCACGGAAAAGTTGTTCACATTCGTCTGTGCAGCGGAAGAAATAGCGGCGGCGATGGTAGGGGCCGTGGTCTCGAATCCGATACCGAGAAACACCACTTTCTTTGCCGGGTTTTTTTTGGCGATCTCAAGGGCATCAAAAGTTGAATAAACGATTCGGATATCTCTGCCCTCGGCCCGTTGCTTAACTAAAGAGGATTTCGTGCCGGGCACCCGCATTAGATCGCCGAAGGTGGTTACGATGACGTCATCTATCCGGGCCAGTTCGATAAACGCGTCGATTTCTTTTTGATCGGTGACGCAAACCGGACAACCCGGCCCCGACAGCAATGAGATGGTCCGAGGTAAAACCGATCGGATGCCGCTGCGAAAGATGGAAACTGTGTGCGTCCCGCAGACTTCCATCAGGCGTACATCCCGGGTACTGGTATTTTTGATTGTTTCTATCAGATTTTTGGCTATCGCTGAATCTCTGTATTCTTCCAGGTGTTTGAGTGTCATATTAACGTCCGTTTTAGGCCCTTAGTCCGCTTTTTCTGACAACATGTTGTAAGGAACGTAAGTGTCAGTGTTCAGGTTTCAGCATTTAAAAATTTAGCAATTCTATCGATTTTAATATAAAAGACAGAGCGAAGCGATACCACAAATCTTCAATCTTCAATCGTCAATATTCATTCCCGGCTTGTCCGGGTTGGGCTACCGTCTACTGACGGCGGCGGCCACCACCGCCTGCCCCAGTGCAATTCCGCCATCGTTGGTGGGAACCTGCTGATGGCTGAAAACCACAAAATTCCTCTCTTCCAGCGCGTTGATCAAGCCGGTCAAAAGGATTGAATTCTGGAAAACGCCACCACTCAATACGACCCGGTTCAAATCCCGCTCTTTTCGGATGACCGTGCATAAATCCGCAAACAGGCAAATGAGCGTCCAATGAAACTTCGCACTGACGTCGGCCACCGACTTACCGTCCTGAAGATCTTTGACAACTCCACGAATAATCGGTGCCGGCAGGATTTTATAGGTATCATCCGAAAGCCACTCATAATCGTAGGTCGACTCCGCCGTGTCCGCAGCCAGCATTTCCAACTCCATGGCGGCCTGTCCTTCAAAATTGACCTGGCTGCGAATTCCGCAGATAGCCGCCACACCGTCAAAGAGGCGACCCAGGCTCGAGGTCAGCGGAGAATTGACCCCTTTGGATATCATCTCGCTGATAACGGTGAACGTTTCACTATCCCGGCCGTGCAACACAGGCAGGTCCAGGTTGCGAAATTGGTCGCCGTAAGCATGTTGAAGGTAGCTGATGGCCATGCGCCAGGGTTCTTTGATGGCCGCGGTGCTTCCCGGCATGGGGACATAGGCCAGATGGGCGGCACGCTCGAAATCATTCTCCTCGGCGATTAAGATTTCTCCCCCCCACAGGGCGCCGTCGGTTCCAAACCCGGTGCCGTCAAAGGACAGGCCGATCACCGGACCCTCCAGTTTGTGCTCGACCATACAGCTGACAATGTGAGCATGATGATGCTGCACCGGAATTTTTTCAATATCCTGCTGCTCCCGTGCATAACGGGTGCTCAAATAATCGGGATGCATGTCGAACGCAATGATTTCCGGATGAATATCGAGTATGCGTGTTAAATGAGCGACCGTCAGCTTTAAAAAATCATAGGTCGCCATATTCTCAAGGTCCCCTATATGCTGGCTCAAAAAGGCTTTATCCACCTTGGTAAGGCAGACCGTATTTTTGAGCTCGGCCCCGCAGGCCAGAATAGAAGGCACTTTTTTTTTCAAAAACAGCGGAATGGGTACAAATCCTCTTGAACGCCGAATGAATCGTCGGGCCCCGGCGCTGTGTCTGACAATGGAATCATCACTGCGCAAATAGATGTCGCGGTTGTGGATTAAAAAATAGTCGGCGATATCGGCCAGCCGCTTGAACGCATCGTGGTTGTCGATGGCGATGGGTTCTTCGCTCACGTTGCCGCTGGTCATGACCAGGGCGCCAAAACCGTGCAGTAACAGCAGGTAGTGCAATGGGGTGTAAGGCAGCATTACACCGAAATATTGATTGCGCGGCGAAACTTCTTCTGCGATGCGGTTGGGATATCTTTTGCGCAGCAGTACGATGGGGCGCTGAATTGAGGTCAGCAATTTTTCTTCCGCTGATCCCGCCAGGGCATAACGGCGGATGCTCTCAAGGTCATAAGACATGACGGCAAAGGGCTTTTCCTCGCGAAGTTTCCGGCCTCGCAGACGCCGCACCGCCTCACTGTTTTCAGCATCAACCGCCAGGTGATAACCGCCAAGGCCTTTAATCGCCAGAATATGGCCCTGCTTCAACAGCTCTGCGGCTTTACCGATGGGGTCTTTTTGCGATATCCGGTTACGCCGATTGTCATAAAGGACCACATGGGGGCCGCAATCTGCACAGGCATTCGGCTGAGCATGAAACCTCCTGTTGTTCGGATGGTCGTATTCGGACTGACAGGCAGCACACATTTTAAATTGCCGCATGGAAGTCTTCGGCCGATCGTAGGGGATATCGTCGATTATGGTATAGCGGGGTCCGCAGTTGGTGCAATTAATAAAGGGATAGTGATAACGCCGGTCATCAGGGTCAAGCAATTCGGCCAGGCAATCGCCGCAAACCGAAACGTCCGGTGAAATCAATGTGGTGGTTTTCGCCTCACCTTTACTTTTTGCAATGGTAAAACCAGTATAATTTTTTACGGTGGCCGCCTGGCCGGCAATTTCAACAATGTAAGCGAGAGGCGGGCTCTTCGCGGAAAGATCCGCCTCAAAAGAGGCAACCTGCGCCGCAAGTCCTTCAATGTGGATGGATACACCTGAAGAAGTGTTGGCCACCTCTCCTTTCAGGCCATATTGTTCGGATAGTTGAAAAATAAAAGGACGAAAGCCGACACCTTGAACAACACCGTTAACTTTCAACCGTTTGGCAATGAAATTATCTGTCATGGCAAATAAAAGCTGCCCATCTCTTTAATTTAGGTACTCTTGACGGCAGTTATCGTTGATTGGTTGATTAGTTGATTAGTTGATTGGTTAAGTGGTTGTAAATATGGATTTATCCCATATTTTCAAAATAAAAAGTTTTTAAACAATCGTAACATTCTGAAATAATAACAATAATTCACAAAATCAACTTCTTTTCCTTACTCAATCAACCTAATCAACCAATCAACTTCTTCTTCCCTCAATCAACCAGTCAACTAATTAACCAATAAACGTTTTTTCCTTTGACCTTTCTCCTTTAGCCTTTAACCTTCTTTCTCTTAATCAACCATTCAACCAGTAAACTATTCAACGAGCTCTGTACCTGAGTACCGATGGGCAAATCCGAACAGATTTCTGGAGACATCGTACTAGTCAGATTCACCTCCCCCTCCTTCTGCAAAAGCGGCTGCCTCTTTTAAGAATTTCAAAGTTTCCATGGCCGCGGCTTCATCTATTTTCTGAATGGCAAAGCCGGCATGGACAATGACATATTCGCCGACCCGAACATCTTCAAGCAGTAAAAGGCTGGCTTCTCTTTTAACACCGTCGACATCGATGGTGGCCATGTTATATTTTATTTGTGTTATTTTTGAAGGGATTGCAAGACACATTATCCGGTTTTCCTTATAATTGGACACTTCAGGTTTTCAAAAAAAAGTTTTTAAACAATCGTAATGTTCTGTAATTACGACTATAATTTACCAAATCAAATTCTTTTCCTTACTCAATCAACCTAATCAACCAATCAACTCAATCAACTTCTTCTCCCCTCAATCAACCAGTCAACTAATTAACCAATCAACGTTTTTTCCTTTGACCTTTCTCCTTAAGCCTTTAACCTTCTTTCTCTTAATCAACCATTCAACCAGTAAACTATTCAACGAGGTCTGGATTTACACCATTCCAGGACACACCCAAACCTTCAAGCTCGGCCAGGACCATTTCAATTACCGGATCGATTTGCGCCTGGATGGCAGGTGTCAAATCAAGACTCTGGGTTTCGATATCCTCCGGTTCAACCCCGATGATCACCGTTTCCGGCACATGATCAAGCGCCTGACACAGGGTTAGGGCCTCTAAAAAATCCACCTGATGTAAAGAATTTTTGGCCCGGATCCTTTCCGGAATCGCATCGCCTGCCAAACGATACAGATCACCTGGTTTGCCTTTATTTCGAATGACATCGACAACCACCAGATGATTGGGTTTGGAAATCACGCCCAGCAGATTAATACCCAGAACACCGCCATCGACCAGCAGAACATTATCCGGAAATTCGTATTCCCGTTCCATTTTTTCAACGACCCGTACGCCGAATCCCTTCATCGCAATAAAGGATACAGCCGACGCCCAAAACCATGACATCAACGGCATATATTTCGTCAAACGGATTTTTATCAGTCAAACTCATATGTCCCCGGTAAACAATTGTCGTAACCGTTCACAGGTTCAGGGTTAAGGACAAAGAAGGCCCGTAGTCCTCGTTAAAAATGCTCATTTCCCAAATAATTGCCGATTTGACTCCAAAATTTTGGACTAGGCCTGACGAAGCTGACGCTTTTCTTGTAAATACGCATCCCAAATCCAGTCCAGGGACGAGAATACAACCTTGAACCCCTGAACCTTTGAACCCGTGAACGCGTACAAATTGTCCGTTGTAAAAAACAATTCCTTTTTCCAACGAACTACGAACCACCGACCACTAACACTGGTTGATGTCATCCATTTATAGCCGGCAGAAAGGAGTAGGGGAGAAACTTACACCAGTCAGGGATAATCAGTCAAGACCCTAACTCGGACGAGCCGGTTGGAGCGAAGCGGAAATCCCGATTTAGCGGGGAACCAAGCGAGCTTTTGAGTTTTTGATCTCCTGCTTGTCCGGAAATTCGAATTTTGTTATCTCAACGAGTTGTCTGCCTTGACAAATTTTTTGTCACAAAATGCGTAAAAATTGCAACTAAGAAACTAAAAACACCACAGCCTCCCCAAAAAAACAGGAAGGCTGTGGAATTTAAACAGCTATTACAGCACTTTGATCTTGTATACCTGGTTGGAATCCGGATCAATCACATGAACACCGCAGGCAATGCACGGATCAAAAGAATGAACCGTTCGCAAAACTTCCAGCGGTTTCTTGGGATCGGCCACCGGCGTGCCGATCAGGGATTCTTCTAACGGTCCCAGCTTGCCGGCGGAATCCCGCGGTCCCAGGTTCCAGGTGGAAGGCACGACATACTGGTAGTTTTTAATCTTTTTGTTTTCAATCTGAATCCAGTGGCCGAGGGCTCCCCGGGGGACATCATTGAGCCCGACGCCCATGGCACTTTCCGGCATTTCATAGGGTTGATAGGTGCTGGTGTCACCTTTTTTGAGATTTTCCACCAGTTCCATCGTCCATCCCTGCATGGCTTCGCCGATGACCAGAGATTCAATACCCCGGGCAGCCGTACGCCCCAGGGTTGAGAACAGGGCCGAGACCGGGACCCCCAGGGTTTTGAGCACATTGTCGACCACCGGTTTGATATCCGGATGACCCTTGGCATAAGCCACCAGCACCCGGGCCAGGGGGCCGACCTCGCAAGGCTCATTTTCATAACGCGGTGCTTTGAACCAGGAATACCGGCCGTCACCGGGCCTGTATTTCGGGTCTTCCTGCAACGGTTTGGTCTCACCCTCGTATGGATGTCTGTCGGAACTGCCTTCATACCATGCGCGCGCGACATGTTCGGTGACCCGGGCCTGGTGGGCCAGTTTCATCCCCGCCAAATCACGTTTCATGATTACGCCCCTGGGCATAAAGAGGCTTTCGGGTTCCTGGTCGGTTAGCGGAAATTCTCCCCAGGCCAAAAAGTTGGTGGTTCCACCGATGGCTCCCCAGTCTTTGTAAAAGGACGCCACCGCCAGCAGATCCGGCACATAAACATTTTTAATAAAATCCTGGGTTTCTTTGGTAATGTACAAAAATTCGGCAATGCGGTCCGCACTCAAGTCCTTGACACAGGTAACACCACCGACGGTCAAAGACTGCGGGTGCGGGTTCTTGCCGCCGAATATGGCATGCATCCGCGCGGCCTTGGCCTGCAGGCGCAACGCTTCAATGTAATGGGCCGTGGCCATCAGGTTGGCTTCGGGCGGCAGTTTATAGGCGGAATGCCCCCAGTAGGCATTGGCAAACGGGCCCAGCTGGCCGCTGTCCACAAAGGTCTTGAGCCGCTGCTGGACGTTTTTAAAATAAACGGTGCCACCCCATGGGGCGTTGCTGACATTGTCTGACAGGGCTGCGGTTTTCTTTGGATCCGCGCTGATGGCGCTGACCACATCTACCCAGTCCAGCGCATGCAGGACATAAAAATGAACAATGTGATCATGCTGAAACTGGGCCCCCATCAATAGATTCCGAATGATTCTGGCATTTGGGGGAATTTTGACCCCCACGGCATCGTCGACTGCCCTCACCGAGGACAGAGCATGGGTGTACGTTCAGACCCCACAGGAACGTTGCACGAAGTGATGCGCATCCCGCGGATCGCGTCCCTGCAAAATCAACTCGATTCCCCGGAACATCTGGCCTGAGCTCCAGGCATTGACGACTTTGCCTCCTGACACCTCGACTTCAATTCTGAGGTGCCCCTCTATTCTCGTAATCGGATCTATCGTTATTCTTTTTGCCATATGATCTCCTCCTTTTTTCTCGTGAAAAGGATGTTTTCTACGTCAAAGTGTCAAAGATTACAGTTCCTCATAAAACGGCGTAAACTTGTCCCAGAAGTCCGGTTCACTGCAGCCAATGCAGGGAGCCCCGGCTTCGATCGGCCAGCTGGTGCCGTCGTTGAACTTGGCGATGGGACAGTTGTTGTAAGTTTCCGGTCCCCGACAACCCATTTTATAAAGGCAATAGCCTGCCGCCGCTTCTTCGGAACCGAATTCTTCGACAAATTCGTCATTTTCAAAATGCGACCGCCGCGGACACTGATCGTGGATGGTTTTTCCATAGGCAAACAATGGCCGGCCGAGGTCGTCTAAGGCCGGAAGTTTGCCCAGGAGAAGGTAGTTGACAACGGTTCCCACAAAATTGATCGGATTTGGCGGACACCCGGGGATATTGACTGTTTTGATGCCCAGCACTTCGCTGACGCTCTTATATCCGCCCGGATTCGGTGCCGCCGCCTGAATGCCTCCAAATGAAGAGCAGGCACCGATGCAAATCACGGCCGCCGCTTGGGGACAGACATCCTTGGCAATTTGTGAAAATGTGCGGCCGCCGATTTTGCCGTAACCGCCGTTGAATTTAGTGGCAATCGCTCCTTCAACCACGCAGATGAATTTCCCTTTATATTTTTCCACTGAGTGTTTAAGCTGCTCTTCGGCCTGATCGCCACTGGCTGCCATGATGGTTTCATGATATGCAAAATCCAGAACTTCAAGAACCAGTTGATCGATCCACGGATACATGGACCGAATGGCTGCTTCGGTGCATCCCGTACATTCCCCGAAATGCAGCCAGATCACCGGTGGCCGCTGGGCCGGCGCTGCAAACACCTCCGCCACTTTCGGGATGAATGAAGACGAGAGCCCCATGGTCGCAGTGAGGTACGTACAAAACTTCATGAATTCCCGTCTGGAGACCCCGCTGGTCTCCAGTCTCTCGTAAAAAGCCTTTTCGTTTTCCATTTGCACCTCCTTATTTTTACCCGTTTGGTTTCAGCTCTTACAGGTTGGGTCATTCAGATTTTTGAGAAAGCATAGTATACTGATTTAATATAGTATGACAACAACTTTATCTGTAAGCGTTCACGGGTTCAAAGGTTCAGGGGTTCAAGGTTCCATTCTCGTCCCTAGACTGTATTTGGGATGCGTATTTACGAAAAAAGTGTCAGCTTCGTCAGGCCTAATCCAAGGTTTGGAGCCAAATTGGCAATTATTTGGGAAAATGAGCTTTTTTAACCGGGACTTCGGGTCTTTAATGCCTTCTTTATCCTCAACCCTGAACCTGTGAACGGTTATCTTTATCAAATATGTACATCAAAATTTTTTAAAGGACGGACTTAATTAATAGAGACAGCCCTAATATTTAAAAAACCCAAAAGAACTGAATGGAATTTACCATAAATATTCCAAACTCTCTGACAAGTCAAGTGTAATTTTTGCCTGAATTGTTTCTTGTTCCGATCAACAACGGTATTGAAGCTTTGGAAGTCTGTTTCGATATTGGTTTTTGTAATTTCTTTGAAATTTGTGAATTGAGATTTCTCTCATGTACCATCCACCCATATTATAGTGTAAGGTATCAAAAGTTCTGTGCATGATTTTGGTAATTTAACATGTTGACAAAATGCATTATCCGTCGTGAAAATTCGAATACCGAAATCCGCCCATTTTATTAGATTGGCCGAAACAATATTAAAATCCAAATGCTCAAAATTCAAAACAAAATCGGCTCAACAACGAATGTGACTGGATGTTTTGGTCATTTGTATTTAGGTTATTAGCCCTACAACGATACTTAAGGTGATTTCATCGAAGCTTTAATTCTTTTCTTACGGTGCGAAAGATATGCCGCATGATTTTTTTTCTGGATCCATAAAACTAATTCAATAGCTGCATCGACATCATTATTTCGTAATGGTATCACAGCTTCCAACAGTATTCTAAGCTGCGATAAAGTAATAGATGGTGTTTTTTTTCCCCAATCGTCTTGTAAGATGCCACAACCAACAGTGAGCGAGCATAGATGCTAACATATGATGGTGCCAGCCTGCGTATTTACGGACTTCGTAATGATCCATACCCAGTTCAGACTTGGTCTCCTCAAAGCACTGTTCGATGGCCCATCTGATGCCGCTTAACCAAACAAAAAGGCTTAGCCTGGCACTGGTTGGGGCATTGCTTAAAAAATATTTGTAGACCGGCTCATTTTCGATTGTACGTCGGATAATCAGCCATATGCTCTTTTGCGGTAAGCCATTGTTTGACAAAATGATTTGTCTTTTTGTAAATTCATACTCAATAGGCCCTTTGGTGCCTTCGGAGACTTTTCGCCGATACCAGAAATAATCGTTGATGTTAGTGGCCAAGGTGCTGACGGTTATGGGTTTTTTTTCGATTTTTTCTAAAACTGTTTTCGAGCGAAGTTCGCCCTTATATTTATATTGTTTTTCTCGGGTAACGGGTCGTTTGAGCCAGCATCTTGTATCTTCGGGTACCTGTACAAAGTAGGTCGTACCGATTAAGGATTCTAAAGCTTCAATGAATTCCGGACTTGTACCATACAGTGAATCAGCCAACACATATTTGAAGGGGATAATTTGCTCCTCAACGATGTTGTTAAGCATTTGAACAGCCATATGGGGTTTGGTTTTAAATTCAATATTCTCAGGCAGTTTACACTTTTTACGTCTGAGTTTGTAATCATCTAAAAACCATTTTTTCGGAATGAACAAGCGTTTATCTAACAGCGCATAACCATACGGAGATGCGTAGGCGGCAAAAACACCAACCTGGCAGTTTTCAAATTTGCCGATGCTGCCACAGTATTGTCTGCCAACGCCAATTGAGTCATTACCTTTTTTAACGAATCCGCTTTCATCGAAGATCAGGACACCATCATCCGTGCCCATATCTTCATTAAAAAGACTATGATACTTATTTAATATTTTATCATCATCCCATTGGGCATCGCTTATAAAGCGTTGCATGGGGCGAACATTACCGTCTTCAACGTTTAACGCAATCGGCTCAATGGACTTTCTTTCAAGCTCACTGAATTGGCCAACCATGTAACGAAAAAAATGACCTCTGGATTCACTACGGTGAAAACAGTCACTGAATACTTCGTGAAACCCTTTGAGTTCATTTGTAAAGTTTTTTACATCATCGCTGGATATAGTAAACTTAGGAACAGGAAATAGATGCTCTTGGTTTCGAATTTGTGGTAACATAATCTGTCTCCTTTTGGTTTTAGTTTCGGAGTATAACAGACTATGTGGCCATAATCAATAATAAATATACTTAAGTTTCGTTGTAGGGTTAGGGTTTGTTTCGAATTTCGAGATTCGTATTTCGGGCTTCCCCGTCCCCCGGCGGTGGGTGAATCGTATGATTCCCAGCATCATATTATACCGCCATTTCAAGATGCATAACTTATGGGACGGGGTACTATCCTTCATCATTGATATCGACGTAATCGTCATCTTCAAATTTCAGCGACGAATCAAGTTTTTTTATGCCACTTTTTTCTGGATAATCATCATCAAAATCGTCTTCCAACATTTCATCGCGGTCGGCTGCGTCGTCTTCGAGATCCTGGGTGGTTTTGGAAGATCGGCGCTTTTTGTCCAACAAATTAATATCGTCGAAAAAAAGCTCCACCGATCCTGTGTCTTTCGATTTAACCAGCTGAATTACCGCGGCGGCAATTTTTTCCGCATAGATGACCGGGGGATACAAATTGTTGGTTCTCAAAGCAGAAATCAGCGCATCTTTTCCAGTTGAAACAGCGGATTTAATTGTTTTATAATCATAGGATTCTTCACAAAGCAGCGACAGCGTCTCTTTATTCAGCTCAGCAAATTCCTGAATTTTAAACTGCTTATTTTCTTTGTCATTTATGATTAAATATTTCTGTTTCATGGTTGCATTCCTCCTAAATGCAGATTTCGTAATTTGACAATCTCGTAAAAAGTCAAAATTCTCGAATTTCGATCTCATAACCTATTGAAATTATTAAGTGTGAAATTTTATTTTTGTGCTTTTTGTGCCTTTTTGCGGCCATATCAAATTTGGCATTTTTTAAAACCATATAAAAGCAATCCTGTCAACTGTCAAAAACAAATATTAAAATTCCGACATACAGGTTAAAAAATTTGCAAATTTTTTAACCTGTATGTCGGAATTTTAATTGACCTATTATA
>PVMK01173465.1_pt1 | contig 17658 bp, 17 predicted proteins | sample 1853481 | NCBI WGS metagenome assembly PVMK01 (sample SAMN08533507, study PRJNA380276) | Marine sediment metagenome, whole genome shotgun sequencing project. | reverse complement strand
CACTACTTCTTATGGAATGAAATTGCAATATACCGGTTCAAAGTACGGTACAATGCTGTTTGGACCTAATTCGTCAAATACGTTTTTGAGTTTTGGCAAAGTTGGTTCCGTTCTAGAAGATGATAATATGAAAGAATATATGAGAGTTGATTTAGATAATGGTAATGTAGGAATTGGGACAAAAAATCCAAGTACAAAATTAGAAGTCAACGGAACTGCCTCAGCAAAACGTTATGTTGCTAATGGAATATATAATATAACAAATAGTGTATGGGATCTGTCACAAAGTAACGTAGCGCAGATAACATATAGTTCAGGTATAACACCAATAACAATCAATTCGGATGGAAGCGTTGGAACATATGTATTGATTGTTAAGAAGAGCACTAGCTGTACGGATTGTGACATAACTTTTTCAGGAGCGAACGTAAAATATCCCGGTGGAGTAAATCCTAAATTATCTAGTGGGACAAATACTACGGATGTCTTTTCATTTATCGCCGTTGATAATAATACGTTCTATTGTTTGTATGCTAAAAACTTATTTTAGTATAATAATTTGGATAAAATGAATTAATGATACTTAATAAGGGATGATTTGCTTAATATCCAAAATTTAATAAATTAAAGTTTGTCAAATTATTAGGAGAGTTAAAAAAAGACCGTCCTGTTGACGGTCTCTTTTTTTGTTTATTTTTTTCTATCAGTCACGACTTCAATCAGAATTTTGATTATCATTCCGATATTACCTACGAGTAGAGCTATTGAATGCCAAAAATTGTTTCTAATTTCTTGTTCTGATTTAATATCCCTTTTGTTGCGATTTTTATCTGAAGTCTTATACATTATTTTATTCTCTTTTTATTCAATTTGTCAATAAGTGTTATTATTTCATGATAACAATCACCATCATCATTATTATTTAGATCCCAGGCATAACTAATTGTAGGATTTGCTTCAGGTGGGAATGTCGGACAATTATGACCATTTTGCATATACAACCATAATTCTTCTATTAATTCAATTAAGGTCACTTTTCTCCTTATGTTGAAAAATCCTTGATTTTCATTGGGGCTATCGTACTCAATGCCAACAATAAAATCTCTAATCTCTAACTCCTCATTCATTTATATGTACTCCTTTATTATTAAGCAGAATCCTCATATTTGATTATGAGGGTTTCATTATACATATACCTTAAAATCCGAGCTATTTCTAGTCAGTAAACTTTGGTGTATAGAGTTGGGGCAGATCACTTATAATACTGGTGATCTTCAGAATTATATAAATAAATATATTCAATAATTAATAAATAAGGGCAATTTTAATTCAATTATTTTGGACATGTCCATAGGGAAGGATTAATACAACTTATTTTACCTATATTTCATCAAGAATTATAATTCATCTAATTTATTAACCACATGTAGGGGGAATTCTTAAATACATTTGGAATAATTATCGTAACAAACTGGTATGTAGCCTGATTGTTGTGAATCCTCTAGAGACTTAATTTTTAATAGAATTTGAATTCATTTTAAAACCAAGTGCATTAAAATTGAATTTATTAGAAAAAATAATCAAGTTAGGGGAACTTTAATTCTATGAAAATAACCGATCAAGTGAAAAACGAATTCCATTCTCTTGGATATAATGATGCAAAATTGGGTAGAAAATTATCTGATGCCGACTGTTTTATTTTAACCGAAGCAAAGAGAATTGTTCAAACCAATTTTGGACAGATTAATGATTTAACAGATAATTATTATACTAAATTAAAATCGAAGAAAGAATCACTGGATATTGATTCGAAAGCAATTCAAATGTGGAAACGAAATCAAAAAGATCAAAAGAGATTGGACGAAATAAATGAAGCTATCAATATTCTTAACAATGAAATAATCGATTTAGAGAAAGATATTAAATCTTTAAAACTATTGATTACAACTAACCTAAAAGATGAAATTGAAAATGTTGTAGGTGTACTGCTTTATCAATATGAAACAGGTTATTTAACTTATCAATATGAAAGCAAAAGTAAACAAAAAACATTACCTGAAGAAATTAACATTTCAGCGATTACCAGTGAAATAATTGATCAATATGCTAGAAATTTAGAATTTGGTAAAGAAAATTTAGATTAAGAATGTAAAATATCCGATGTTAAATAAATTTTACATAATGAATATTATAAGGAGAAAATGATATGAACAAACTCAATTGGAATAAAATTATTCCTATTAAATCTAGTTTAAATAGAGTTGCCAAGATTTTTAAAATGACATCTATTGAAAAAGAACTTGAAGAATCAAAGAGCTTCTTGTCCATAGCATTAAATGGGACTGAGCATGGTGAATGGAATTGGAATATGTTCACAAATGAAATTGATCTAAGTCCTGAGGCACTGGCAATACTAGGGTATGAGAAGAAAAGGAAGGTGTTCGACCAAGATTCCTTCCTGGAATTGATTCATCACAATGATAGAATTAGCTTATTACATGGACTTGAGAATCATAAGATTGGTGCCACAAATTATGTAAGTGTAGATATTCGGATGAAATCAGCTTATGGACATTGGAATTGGATTAATTTCCGTGGTAAAATTGTGGAATATGATGAAACGGGTGCTCCTTTAAGATTTACCGGAATTAATTATGATATAAATGAACAAAAACAATATGATAATGATGTCCAAGAATTACAGCAAAAAGTAATTAAATCTCAGGAGAAGAAAATTAAGGAAAAGAAGAATAATTCTTATGCTAACACAGATTTGGATAGATATTCCAAATTCCGTATGAATGGATTGCGGAATATCTTGAAATACGACTAATATTTATATTCAGATCATTGAATCAGTATTCTACGAATTCCCATCCTTTCCGTAATAATGATAGTATTCGTTGTAGTAATGGTAGGATTCGTAACTAGTTTTTGGCGAAACAGCATTCATAATCACACCGGCAATATTTGCATTTACACTATCTAACATTTTTATTGTTCGCTGAAAAGCGAATTTATCGGTTTGTCCGGATTTTACTACTACTATAAATTGACTTATATCCTTGGCCAATAAAGAAGCATCTGTAACAGCAACTGCCGGTGGTGCGTCGAAGAGGATAATATCCCATCCAATTTCTAAACTTTTGATAAAATCATGCATTCTGTTTGAACTAAACAGTACCGAAGGATCGGGAGGTGTAGCGCCGGCAGTTATAACTTGCAAATTTTTGATTTCGGTTTGCCTGATAAGAGGATATATTTCTCTGGGGAAACCTGTAAGATAATGGGTTATACCGGGTTCAATATTTAGGTTGAAAATTTTATGTATTACCGGTCGTCTTAAGTCTGCATCAACTAGTAGAGTTCTTTTTCCAATATTTGCAAAAGTTATTGCAAGATTAGTTATCGTTGTTGTTTTGCCTTCACCGGGACCGGGGCTGGTTACAATTACTGTTTTAAGTGGATTGTCAACAGTTGCATAGGTAATACTTGTACGTAAACTCCTATATGCTTCTGATATAGGTGATCTTGGGTCTTCCTTAGTAATTATACGACGTTTAATATCATTCGATGAATTTATCAGACCCCTTTGTTCGTTCGCCGTTTTATTGGTTTTTATTTTTTTATTGGCTTTTGTTTTTTTTGTTGATTTACTGAGATCCGGTATAATACCTAATACATTTACTCCTATTCTTTCAACATCACTAACATTTTTAATTGAATTATCAGTTTTTTCAATTAAAAAGGCAGCAAATGCTCCAAGCCCTAATCCCAACATTAATCCAACAGCTAAATTTACAGTTGTTCTTGGGCTTGTCGCACTAAGTGGTGATATAGCCGGATCGATAATTCGTATTTTTCCAAGTTTAGACGCTTCAGTAATACGGGCTTCTTCAAGTTTTTGGCGCATTAATGAATATGTTTCCGCTAAAACCGAGCGATCACGTTCTAATTGTGCAAATCTCAATGATTTTGCAGGTAAAGTGTTAAGTTCTCTAGTATATTGATTTACGATTTTTCTATATTCCACAGCTTGCGCATAGAAATTTGCTAGCCGTGACTCTAAGAATAAGGAAGTATCAACTAACGCTTGCCTATACTTTAATGGATCAGCAACTGAGGTTCCACTGGCAATTAATTGATTTGTTTGTTCTTCAAGATCAATTTTTAATCTAGAAAGTTTTCTATCCAAAGATAAAACCGCCTCATGGTTTTTACCGTAGGTACTGGTATTTCTTACTAGATTTACTTCTGTTTGAGCAATTTCAGTACGTAAGGCTAATAATCGAGTATCAATTGAATTTAATAATTGACTTTTGAGCGTTTTTTCTTCTTGAGACAATTTACTATCTATGAACCTCATGCGCTCTTGAATAATATTAATTTCAGCTAGAATTGTTTTATACTTTGTTTCAACACTTCCTAATTGGTTCAATAATTGTTGTGCGTTTCCTTCTAGTTCAAATATTTGTTCTTGTTCTTGGAATTGACGGAGTGATTCTTCAACTGTAGTAAGTTCAGATTCAATATTTTGTAATTGCTCCTGTAAAAATTCTCTTAAATTAACAATTTCTCCCGCACTCCATTCCATATCGCGCTGCTGATATAGTTGAGCAACGGTATTTGCTAAAAGTGCTGATTCATCAGGATCGTTACTAGTCATAGAAATTTTCAAAACATCTGAATTTCTTTCATTTGAAACGGAAAGGTTAGTACGGATTGATCGATAGGATTGATAAAGCAGTGAATCTGAAATTGCGGTATTTTGAGTATATGACCGGGCTCGATTTTTTCTATTAAATATTGAAGTCCACAAGCCTCTTATTGTTTTTTTAATACCTTCAGGTTTATAGGTTTTGGTTCCAAAAAGAAATAAATTATTTCTCTTCGATGAATACCATAAATCTCTTACAACCTCTTCAGATAAAGTACGAGATTTTAAAAGTTCAATCTCATTATTCATTGAATTGATAAGAGAAATATTTGATTCTAGACCCATATCAAACATAGCCCCTGTTTTATTCTTATTATCAATAACTACCATAGTTGTAGAAGTATAAGTGGGTATTTGCACTAGTGTGTACAAAATTGTAATAATGAAAACAGTAGTAGCGATTCCTGCAATTAGAGGTAGATGTCTCCTCAGCAGATAAATAATTTCTGTCAAACTTAATTCAGAATTATCGCTACGATCGATTTGAGAATCGGAAATATTAAACTTTGTCATAATAAATTATTGTCTATCGTAATAGTCGGTTTGCTCTTGCCGCAATTTTGCGATTGTATATAGATTATAAAAATTTAGTAAAGTATTAACAATATTAAGATTTGAAAGTACATATGACCCGAATGACTGAGGAATTACATATGTATCATTAGGCAGAACGTGGGTAAAGTCGCCGCTGTCGCCAGATTGTAAGAACTTTTTCAAATTTATCGATATAGATAATTGCCCATCAGCATCAGGTAGTTCCCTATATAGACGAATATTTTTTAAGTTCGCACCCGGCTTGGGACCGCCGGAAGTGGAGATTAATGAAGCAAGATCAATACCATCATATACTAAATAGCTGCCAGGTCTGATTACCTGACCCCATACGTTAACCCACATTTTTATGATACCATCGTCATCTGTAATATATCTTTCGCCGCTTCGTGGATAATTTGAAGGATTTGAACTCCCAAATTGTCCCTGAACGGTTCCTATTAAAGAAATAAATATTACCAGTGTAATTATATATCGGTGAAAAACCATATTATCTTAATCCTTTGTAGTTATATAAATTTAATTAATATTACATCAATTTAAAATAATGAAGTTTCTTTAGTATTTTTCGCAGTTTCGCCTGCTAAATTACCTATAAACCTAATATTTACTCACTAATTTAAATTTATCGATATTGGTCCTCATATAATACAAATATTTGTTGATGATGAAAAATATATTATAATAGTATTTCATTTTACTTGTTTTGAAGCTTTAGAATTTTGCTAATTATTACTAACTTTCAAGTTGAATTTTAAAAGAAAATCAATAAGATGATATTATTCAGAAAGAGGAATAGCTAAATTGAGATTGTTTCGTAAATATTTGCGAAGCCTGCCGGCAAAATAAAAATTTATATTAAAGTGCACCAGTTTATGGTGCACTTTTACATTTAAAAAGGAAAAGGAATGAGTTCTATAAAAAATTTAATCGAATTACAAGATATTGATACACAGTTAATGGAATTAGAGGAAATCCTCGGTGATTTGCCAAATAAAGTTGATGAGTTAATTGCAGAAGAAAAACAAACCATTAAAAGTATTGAAGATGGCAAACAAAGAATAAAAGAAATACAATTAGATTTAAATAAAATAGAGTTACGTGTTAAAGAGGACAATCAAAAAATTGATCATCTTAAAGACCAACTATTTAAAGTAACTACCAATAAACAATATGATGCCTTAATGCAAGAAATCGATCATTTAAAAGAGCAATTAGATAAAGACGAAACCGTAGATATTGAATTGATGGAAGAAAAAGATTTATTAGAAGAGCAAATTAAGAACCAAGAAAAAAGTGTAGAAACGGTCAGTAAAGATTTATCAGAAAGACGCAAAAGCTTGGAAAAAATGTTGCAAGAATCCGCTGAGCAAAAAAAGCAACTTGAAAATGACAGAAACAAATTAGTGGAATCTATTGAGGCACAAGTTTTGAAGAGGTATAATGTAGTTCGTCAAGCACGTCGTGGAACTGCAGTTGTACCTGTTTTAGGTGCCTCATGTAGTGGTTGTGGAGCAGTCGTCCCGCCACAAAAAATAGCTGAAATTCGGGCAGATAAAACACCATATACTTGTGACGAATGCAGCAGATTTTTGTTTATTGAAAATTAAATTTATTTGAACCAATTCATAAAATATTTGTACAATATAAATATATTGATTTTTGAAAATTGAGCTGGTCGGATGACTGCCCCTCGACAGTGTCGGGTGGAGGAAAGTCCGGGCACCGCAGAACAGAGTGCCTCCTAACGGGAGGAGTCGCTATTTAGCGATATGGAAAGTGCAACAGAAAATATACCGTCCTGCATTTTGTTGGATAAGGGTGAAAAGGTGGTGTAAGAGACCACCAGTTCCTAATAAAAATTAGGATGCTTGTAAACCCCACTTGGTGTAAGATTAAATAGTTCTCAAGATGTTGTTCGCATCGCTGTTTTCATTTAAATGAAGCTGTAGAGACGGGTAAATTGCTTGAACTCAATTGTGAAATTGAGTCTAGATGAATGGTCATCGTCCCAATATTATTATCGGGATACAGAACTCGGCTTATAGACCGGCTCAATGTAATATTCTCTATTATTCTGATTAGAATTCCTTATCATTAAATATTATTTATTCCGTAATCTTGCATTAAGATATTATTCCCTGAATTATCAGTAGTTTATTATTATTTAATAAAAATAGTTAAAACAGACTTAATTAAATCTATGAATTGGAACTTTCTGAATCCCGAGCCCAAATTAGTTAACCGATTAAAAAAAGATTTTAAATCGTCGGAAATTATTGCAAGAGTATTAGCAAATAGAGGAATTAAATCTGTTGCCAGTTCAAAAGAATTCTTTAATCCACAATTAAATCAACTTAATAATCCGTTTGATATGCAGGATATGGATATCGCAACAGATAGAATAATCAATACAATTAATTCCAAGATTCCGATAATGGTATATGGTGATTATGATGTTGATGGTACAACCGGAGCTTCAATGTTGTATTTAGCTCTTACAGAATTAGGGGCGAATGTAATTCCATATATTCCAAATCGTGAGAAAGATGGATACGGATTATCAAATATCGGGATTGATAAAGCCAATAAATTAGGTGTAAAACTTATTGTTACTTGTGATTGTGGTATAAATGCTTTTGAACCAATTAAATATGCCACTTCTTTAAATATTGATGTAATTATAACTGATCATCATATTCCCGATAAAACACTTCCGGAAGCCCTAGCAACATTAAATCCCAAGCGCATTGATTGCGAATATCCATTTAAAAATCTTTGTGGGGGTGGTGTGGCCTTTAAATTGGCATGTGCTTTATCAGAAAAAATGGAACACCCTGAAGATTTAATGTATAAGTATCTGGATTTAGTAACTTTGGGAACTTGTGCTGATATGGTTGCTATCCAAGATGAAAATCGAGTTATTGTAAAACATGGATTAAAATTGTTGTCCAACAACAGCAAACCGGGGATAATATCATTATTAAAATTAGTTGGATTAGATAATAAATCAATTTCAGTTGGACAATTAGTATTTGGTGTTGCACCAAAGATTAATGCTGCGGGTCGTTTGGGAGATGCAAACCGTTCCGTTGAGTTGCTAACAACATCTGATAAGAAACGAGCTAAAGCCTTAGCAAATGAATTAATGCAAGAGAATCAAAAACGTCAAATTATTCAACAAGAAGTAGTGGATGCTGCCTTTAATATGATTCATGCCAATATTGATTTAAAAAACGAAAGGGCTATTGTTTTGGCCGGCAAAGAGTGGCATCCCGGCGTTATTGGGATAGTTGCGTCAAAGGTGAAGGAGGAATTCAATCGTCCTTCTGTTATAATCTCGTTTGATAAAAATGGTATTGGCAAAGGATCTGCAAGAAGTATATCAGGTCTTGATTTATATGAAGCTTTATCCGCCACATCAAAACACCTTGTTGATTTTGGTGGGCATGCCATGGCAGCTGGATTAACTGTAAAGGAAAAATCGTTTGAAAAATTTAAAAACGAATTTATTAAATACGTTAATAAAACAATAACGGATGAACATTTAATTCCATCAATTAAACTGGAAGGTATTCTTAAATTAAAAGATATTGATAGTAGGTTTATAGATTTTTTAGATAAATTGGCACCATATGGTCCCGGTAATATGAGACCAAGTTTTGCTTCCAAACGAGTTGCAATAGTTGGGAATCCGCGGGTTATTGGTAACGGGGATCATATTATTTTTAAGGTACGTCAGAGTCAAAAAGTTATATCTGCTATAGGATTTAATATGTCTATACATTATGAAAAATTAATTAAGGGACTTCCGATAGATTTGGCTTACGTGGTTGAAGTCAATGAATGGCAAGGAAGAGAATTGGTACAGTTAAATGTACACGACATTGAAATGAGCGACTAAACAGAGGTCTTATGATAAGAAAAACTAAAATTGCCGGTATTGGTTATTATGTTCCCGAACGAGTTGTAACTAATAAAGATCTCGAAAAATTAATGGATACAAGTGATGAATGGATTGTAACGAGGACGGGAATCCATGAAAGACGTTGGGTTGATTCAGGAGTAGGGACTTCTGACTTAGCAGTGAAAGCAGCGGAAAAAGCATTAAATATGGCAAAAGTTTCAGCAAAAGATATTGATCTCATAATATTTGCAACGCTAACCTCTGATTATAACTTCCCGGGTTCAGCTGTGCAGGTTCAAGACAAAATGGGTATGAATACGATTGGGGCATTCGATATTAAAGCAGCATGCTCAGCGTTCGTTTATGGATTATCAATTGGTGACCAATATATAAAAACCGGTCAAGCCGATAATGTTTTGGTGATAGGAGCTGAAATACAGTCCACAGGAGTAGATATATCAACAAAAGGTAGAGATATGGCCGTTTTATTTGGTGATGGAGCTGGTGCAGCTGTGTTAAAACCCGCAAACGATACTAGTGAAATATTATCAACGCATATACATTCTCAAGGAAAATATTTAAAGAAATTATGGATTGAAATACCTACTTCCTTAGAATCTCCATGTTTAACAAAAGAAATGTTAGATGATGGAAGGCAATATCCGCAAATGAATGGAAGAGAAGTCTTCCGTAATGCTGTAACGCGTTTCCCTGAGGTAATTAAGGAAGCGTTAGATAAAAATAATTTAACTATTGATGATATCAAAATGTTTATTCCTCATCAAGCTAACTTAAGAATAACTCAATCTGTAGCAAAAAGATTAGGGGTAGGAATGGATATGATGTATAGCAATATTGAAAAATATGGTAATACAACCGGCGCTTCAATTCCTATCGCTTTGGCGGAAGCGCATCAGGAAGGAAAAATAAAAAAGGATGACATAGTAATTTTAGCTGCTTTTGGTGCTGGTTTCACCTGGGCTTCAGCGGCAATTCGCTGGTAATTTTGTAAAAACAAATTTAAATAAGTAGGGAAAAATGGATAAATTATTTTTTACCGATGAACATGAAATGCTTCGATCGATGGTAAAAGATTTCGCTAAAAATGAAATAGAACCGATTGCTCAAGAATTAGACGAAAAGGGTGAATTCCCTCATGATTTAGTTAAACAAATGGGAGAATTGGGATTATTGGGAATACCTGTCCCGGAAAAATATGGTGGTGCAGGTATGGATACAATTGCTTATACGGCTGCGGTAATAGAATTGGCAAAAGCGGATGCATCCTTGGCGATTACGATGGCAGCACACACTTCTTTAGGGACAATGCCAATTGTGTTGTCCGGTTCGGAAGAACAAAAATTAAAATACGTTCCTGACTTGGCATCAGGTAAAATGCTGGGTGCTTTTGGATTAACAGAACCGGGGGCGGGAAGTGATGCCGGTGCTACTCAAACTACAGCAGAACTTAAAAATGATGAATATATTATTAATGGAAGTAAAATATTCATCACGAATGCGGGTGAAGCCGGGTTACTCAGTTTAACCGCCCAAGTAGTTAAGGATGGTAAAAAATTGGGTGTTGGAGCATTCCTTGTCCCAATGGACACAGAAGGTATGGAAATCATGCCTAAGGAAAAGAAAATGGGTTGGCGCGCAAGCGATACACGTCAATTATTTTTTAATAATATGACCGTACCTGTTGAAAATATGATTGGCGATCCTTCTGACGGCTTCAAAACATTTCTAAAAACATTGGTTGGTGGAAGAATTTCGGTAGCTGCAATCGCTGTTGGTACAGCCGAAGGAGCCTATGAGAGAGCATTAAAGTATTCTACCGAACGCGAAGCTTTTGGTAAACCGATATATAAATTTCAACCAATTAGTTTTAAATTAGCGGATATGGCAACACAAATTGAAGCCGCTAAACTACTTGTTTATCATGCTGCTTGGTTAAAAGATCAAGGCAAGGAAATGCTTAAGGAAGCCGCAATGGCTAAGCTATTTGCAAGTGAAGTTGCGATGGATGTGACGACGGAAGCAATTCAAGTATTTGGCGGTTATGGCTACGTAAAAGAATATGATGTTGAAAGATATTTTAGAGATGCCAAGGTACTGGAGATTGGCGAAGGTACAAGTGAGATACAGCGCATTGTGATTAGCCGTAGCATAATTAAAAATGCATTAAATTTATGATTCGAAGGGAAAACAAATTCTCGTTTAATAAATTTAAAACCGATTTTCTTAATCGGTTCCGATGGCAAATATTAATTTTTATTTGTTTAATAATTTTTGCGTCTATTTTTTTTCCGCGTGGTAAATCTTTACAATTTACTTATCAGAAAGACGATATTGCTAGAGAAACAGTTATTGCCCCATTTACTTTTCCGATTTTAAAACCGGATAGAAAACTTGAGGAAGATCTTGATAAGGCTTTAAAATCTGAACCGGCATTATTTGTTAGGAGTCAAGAGGTTGTTGATGCTCAAACACAAAAGATAAACAATTTATTTTCATTAATAAATAATGTCCAAATTGCGCAAAACAAGTTGATTCTGTCAGCGAATAAAATATTTAGAATGCGCTATGAGCCTACTTTTCAAGAAGCTGTATTAGAATTTAATAGAGATAGTGTCAATGTATCAGTATTAATAGAAACATTCACAAATGAATATTCATTTGATAAAGATAATGAAATTTGGAAATCTATTTTATGGAATTCTGATAGTGTGAAACTAATTTATCCTTTAGATAAATTAGAAAGTGATATTCTTAGAATTTGCCAAAATCGCTGGTCGGAAGGCATATATGATATTCCTTTGTCTGAGATAACAAGTGATCAAGTATTAATTAGCCAATCCGAAGTTCCCATATTAGTTAATCCAGCTGATTATAATGATTTAGAAACAGCCTGGATAAAAGCTCGAGTTGAAGTAAACAATCTGTTTTCAGAAAACAACCAAATGTTACGAGATATTGGGTATGAAATAATAGTGGAATTGACTCTGCCGAATTTGATTTATGACAAAGAAACAACTGAAAGAAGACGTGAAGTAAGATTAAATCGAGTTCCAAGATATCAGGGAACTTTACTTGAAAATGAAAGAATAGTTGCCAAGAATACAAGAATCACAGACGACGTTTTACTTAAGTTAAAATCACTAGAGACAGCACTTGGAAAATCTGATGAATTTGCAGGATGGTGGCAGTTATTTCTCGAATATTTAGGAAAATTTATTATAATAGGCCTAATCCTTTCATTCTTTTTCACGTTCCTACTTGTATATAGAAAGGACACTTTCTTAAATAGTAGATTAGTATTACTCATTTCCATTCTTTTCGCTTCAACTATTGCTTTAGCATATATATTTTATGTCCAACTGGATTTTTCGGAATATTTGATTCCGGTTGTAGTTACTGCAATAACATTAACGATTCTTTTTGACGCTCGAATTGGATTCATGGGCACAACTACAATTGTTTTATTAATAGGAATGATGATTGGGAATAATATTGATTTTATAATTGTCATGTTATTTGTGTCTTCGATTGCGATGTATAATGTTCGAAAACTTCGTACTAGAAGTCAATTATTTAAGACAATATTTCTATTGTTAGGAGCAAGTATTCTTGCGATAGGCGCAATTGGTTTATTTAAAAATGAAAGTTTCAGTGCAATGCGAATTGATTTAATGTATTTGTTTATTGTTAGTGTATTAGCACCAATAATAGCTTATGGATTATTGGGTTTATTTGAAATAGGATTTGGTGTAACAACGGATTTAACATTACTTGAACTTTTAGATTTTAATAATCCACTATTAAAACGATTACAGCAACAAGCAAATGGAACTTTTAATCATAGTGTGGTCGTTGGGAATCTTGCCGAAGGGTGCGCAGATGCGATAGATGCCCATGCGTTGCTTTGCCGAGTTGGTGCCTATTATCATGATATTGGTAAGCTGAAAAATCCGGAATATTTTATTGAAAATCAATTCGCGAGCGAAAGCAAACATGACAATGTAACTTGGACAATGAGTGCTAAAGTAATACGAAATCATGTAAAGGAAGGATTACGTTTAGCGAATGAATATGGTTTGCCAAAAGCAGTACAAGATTTTATCGCAACCCATCATGGTAGCACAAGAGTAGAATATTTTTATCGAAAAGCTTTGGCAGAAGTTAACGATCCATCAGAAATTGATGAGAATGCATTTCGTTATCCGGGTCCAAAACCGCGGACCAAGGAAACCGGTATATTAATGATCTGTGAATCAATTGAAGCAGCAGTACGTTCAATAAAAGAACCGGATATTGTAAAAATCGAAGATATGATTGATAGAATCACAAAGAATAAATTGGATGATGGACAATTAGATGAATGTCCGTTAACCCTAGATGAATTACGACGGATAAAAGGAACGGTTAATGGGAAAACGGGAATGCTTCCAATTTTACGAGGAATTTTCCATATTAGAATTGAATATCCGGAAGAACAGCCCAAAGCCAGCAGATCAAAATTACCACCAAGTTAATGATTAATATTCGGATTGAGTCAGATCCTTCACTAGACGGACTGCATGATAGTAAATCAATAGAAATACTCACACATACATTAGATTCAGAAAATATTATATCCTGCGATATCTCAATTGTTTTTGGTGATAAAAAACTATTACAAAATATAAAAGATAAGTTTTTCAATATTAATCATACAACTGATGTAATTGCTTTTCGACTAAATGAGTATCAAGAAAAAAATATTGAAGGTGAGATATATATCTGTTTACCGGTCGCAAAAGAAAATGCAGAATATTTTGATGAGTCCTATAAAAAGGAAATAGCAAGATTAATAATCCACGGTGGACTTCATCTAATTGGGTATGAGGATAATACTGAAAATAAACGTAATAAAATGAGAAAATTAGAAGATAAATATTTGAAGGAATTGAAATATTGAATACTAGAAATAAAATTGGTGAGAAGTTCGTTGAATTAGTAGAAATAATGCAAAAGTTACGTTCGGAAGATGGATGCCCCTGGGATAAAGAACAAACACCGGAGTCAATTTTACCATTCTTTTTAGAAGAAGCTTATGAGGTTATAGAAAGTGTGGAAGAAAAAGACTGGAAAAACTTGCAAGAAGAAATTGGTGATATATTATTACATACGGTTTTTCAGGCGAAGATGGCGGAGGAGAAAAATCGTTTTACAATTTTGGATTCATTAGAAACAATTAATTCAAAATTAATTCGTCGTCATCCGCATGTTTTTGGAGATATCCCGGTTGATGCCGCAAAATCTGCCAAGCAAAACTGGGAAGCAGAAAAGCACAAAGAAAAAGGTAGAGACTCTCGTTTAGACGGTGTCCCGGAAACCTTGCCAAGTTTAATTCGTGCACAAAGATTACAGGAAAAAGCGAGCTATGTTGGTTTTGAATGGGATAAAATTGAAGAAGTATGGGAAAAAGTTCACGAAGAGATTGTTGAGTTAAAAGAAGCTCAATCAGATGGCGTGATTGAACATATCGAGGAGGAAATAGGTGATGTTTTATTTTCTATTGTAAATTTATCACGATTCCTTAAAATATCATCTGAATGTGCACTGCGTAAAACCAATAAAAAATTTATTAGGCGATTTAAAAAAATTGAAGAGGAATTGAAAAGACGAAATCGTCCTATCGAAGATGCAACACTTGCGGAAATGGATGAAATTTGGGAAAAAGTAAAAATTGACGACTAATCAATTATTTTGATATAAACTTTTCTATTCCTAGGTCCGTCGAAATCGCATAAAAATATACTTTGCCAAGTTCCAAGCATTAACTGACCTTTTTCTACAATGATATTTTCTGAACTTCCAACGAGACAAGTCTTGATATGACTATCAGCATTGCCTTCCAAATGCCGGTACCCCTCTTGATATGGAATTAATTTTTCCAATTGATATTTTATATCACGCACAACATCAGGGTCGGCTCCTTCATTAACTGTAATTCCACAAGTAGTATGTGGAACATATACAGTTACAATACCATCTTCAATTTGCGATTCACTAACTACCTTTCGAACTTGCGCTGTAATATCGATAAAATCGATACGTTTTGTAGTAGTAACATTAATTGTTTTCATATGCTAATATTTTAGTAATAAAAAATGAGTCCGGCAATTACCGGACTCATCCATTATCATTCTAAACCTTAATTATTTTTCTGATTTATCAGTATTTATTTTAAATGGTAAGTAAGTTGGGCAGCAGCGGAATAAACCGGTTAATAGCGGTATAAGTCCGACCAATCCCCACCAGCTACTATAAATATAGCCTAACACTAATATAACTAATCCAATTATTATCCTTAATAAACGATCGGCTTTACCTACATTACATTTCATTCCCTCTCCTATTGATTAATTGTATATTGTTAATTAAAATTACTACTAAAATCATAATAGTTATAATATTTTCTCGTATAGGATTCGGGTTTCTTTGTCAGGGCTGTAAGGTATAGTTCCGGTTTGAAGAAATTGATGCTTCTGTAATAATTTAATCATAGCCGCATGTTTCGTACGAGTCTTAACTAGAATTCTTTGATATCCGGTATTCATTGCCCATTGTTCTTGGTATTCCATTAATCTTTCGGCAATTCCTAATTGCCTATATTTTGGTAAAACGCACCCCATCCAACTATAGAAATGCTGTTTGGAAGATGTTTCGTACCCAATTTTTAAACCGACCGGTTCGTTGTTTATATAGGCGGTAAGTATAAGATGATTTACATCTTTCAATCTGCTGATATATTCACTTTCAGGATATACGAATTCAAATTCAGGGATTTGTCGTGAAACAAGAATTGCATCTTCTAAACAATCTTCTTTTATAATAATTTTATATTTTTTCATAAATGACAAGTTGAAAATAAATACAAAATTAATTAACCGAAACCATAATTTAGTATTAGCATAAAGTAGTTTGCATACTTTTTGTAGGTAGGAGTATTTTTAATGCTTATGAATATTCGTTTTACCATAATTATTTTAATTTTTCTATCCGGTATTTTGTTTAGTCAAAAATCCACTGGGGATTTTGATAAACAATTGCAGGAACAAGACGCCACGATTAACGCTCTGAAAAATGAAATTACAAAAACTCGTCAAGATATTCAAAAACAGCAAAATATGGAGCGGAACACAGCTAAGCGAATAACTTCTATGGAAAAAGAGATGTCCTTAACAACACAGTTAATAAATAAACTAACCGGTGTAGAACGATACACTAAAAATCAAATAAGGCAATTAGAACAATTGATTCCGGAAAATGAGAGATTATTGGGAACCTATTTAAATCGTTATGAAATACGTGCAGTTGAAATATATAAGAAGGGTTCACCAACTGCTCTTGTGAAATTATTGAGTTCGTCATCATGGCGGCAGGCTGTATACAGAGCGCGGTATATGAAAATTATATCGAATATTGAAAAAACGATGCAAGATAGTATCCAATTGCTTCTCGTTGATATTTCAAATCAAAAGAGCGATTTGAATTATGTTTTAAGAAAAAATATAAACACCAAAAATGATAAAGCTAAACAACAGGCTTTGCTATCAAAAAATAAAAAAATTACTCAAAATGAATTAAAAAATATTCAAAATAATAAAAACGAACTAAAAAAATACCTAGCTGAGAGGCAAGAAGGGCTAAAACAATTGGAAGCTGTCCGACAAGATTTACTTAATGATAAAAATAAAAGTTTGCGAGAAAAACGGATTCGAGAGCAACAAAGATATCTTAATACTAAGCAATTTGCCGAATTGAAAGGGAATTTATTATGGCCAATCGAGGGAAAAATCGTTACTAAATTTGGCAGGCAGCGGAATGCTGAGCTTAAAACTACCACGGATAATCCGGGTATAGATATTGAGGGAACCCCTCGGTCACCGGTTAGAGCTGTCTTAAACGGCATCGTAACTACGATCACATTTATACGCGGTTATGGAACAACGATTATTATCGATCATGGCGATGGATTTTATACAGTTTACACACATGTAACAGACTTGCAGATTCATGAAGACGGGGAAGTGAAAAGTAGAGATATTATCGCTTATACCGGCGATGGAGATGCTATTAATGGTTCAAAATTACACTTTGAAATATGGGGGAATCAAAAGAAATTGAATCCGGAACTATGGTTACTAAAATGAAAAATTTTAATGTAAAACAATCGCAAGGCGGAATCTGGGATTTATTAAAAAAAACCATTGATAACAATAAAATAGGTAACGCATATCTGTTTTCAGGCCCATCGGGAGTTGGCAAGGAAGCAATGGCAATTGAATATGGTGCGACAATTAATAAACAACATTTTATTGATGATAAAATAACAGCAGACGCGAGTTATACAAGGTTTAAAACTCTACAACATGAGTTATTAAAACTGATCGTGCCGTTACCAGCCGGAAAAACTCAAAAGGGTAATGTTAAT
>PVMK01127384.1_pt1 | contig 17660 bp, 21 predicted proteins | sample 1853481 | NCBI WGS metagenome assembly PVMK01 (sample SAMN08533507, study PRJNA380276) | Marine sediment metagenome, whole genome shotgun sequencing project. | reverse complement strand
GCAATCGTTTGACAGCCCCGCTGGTCAAAGAAGCCCTATCGATGGCTTACTGGCGCCGAAAGCCCGAAAAAGGCTTAATCCATCACTCCGATCGTGGGAGTCAATATGCCGATAGCGAATACCAAAAACTGTTAAAGCAATACGGCATGATTTGCAGCATGAGCCGAAAGGGCGATTGCTGGGACAATGCCGTAGTGGAAAGTTTTTTCCACTCCCTTAAAACCGAATGGATCGCAGATATCATTTACAGAACCAGAGACGAGGCCAGAAGTGATGTAATCAGGTATATCGAAATGTTTTATAATAGTCACCGTCTCCATTCGTTTTTGGGATACAAAAACCCAAATATTTTTGAGAATAATTTTACTTTGGCAAAAGTCGCTTAACTGGGTGTTCGTTTTTACTTGACCAGATCACAGCTTATCAGCTGAACAGCTGAACAGCTCAACAGCTCAATAGCTCAACAGCTCAAAAGCCTGAACAGCTCAACAGCTCAATAAACGGACCCCTTTCAGAAGATTCATTTTATGAGTCACTTTTCACCCATACCCGAGAAAGATTACAAGACCAAAATGAAAGGGTTGATGTTTTTTCGGCTCCTGTTTTCGGTGCTGCTGCTGGGCTCCACCATCATCATGCAACTGAGCGATTCCGCCACCCCCATGGAACGGTCTCTTGTGGTCCTTTACGGTCTCATTATTGCGATATTTCTAATATCATTGATTTACAGTTTGTTTCTGAAACGCGTTAAAAAGGAGATCCCCTTTGCCTTTATTCAAACCGGCGTCGATACATTTTTTGTTACTCTGATTATTTTTGTGACCGGCGGTTTTTTAAGCGTTTTCTCCTTCCTTTATTTGGTGGTCATCATTTATTCCAGCATGCTGCTTCCCATGCGGGGAACCATGGTAATTGCAGCGCTTTGCGGCCTTCAGTTTGGGGGTTTAGTTGAGCTTGAATATTTCGGTATTCTCGATCCATTTGGCACCAATGGCAATACACTCGCCAGCGCCTATGATTGGTATCAGATATTCTTTAAATTGATGATCACCCTGCTGGCCTGTTTTGCGGTGGCGTTTTTAAGCAGTTTGCTATCGGAGCAGACCCGCAAATCCAAAGAGGAGCTTCGCGCAATGGAGGGTCACGTCAAGCGGGTCGAAAAGATGGCATCAATCGGGGAGATGGCAGCCGGTTTAGCCCACGAAATAAAAAACCCGCTGGCTTCTTTGACAGGATCCATTCAGCTTTTGCAAGAAGACATGCGCTATGATCCCTGATCATGCGCGCTTAATGCAAATTATTCTGCGTGAAGCCGATCGCTTGAGTTCCTTAGCCAGCAATTTTCTTTTTTACGCCCGACCGCCTGCGGGCAAGGTCGAGCCGATTGAGCTGGATCGCGCGCTGCTTGAAACCGCTGAACTTTTTGAAAAAGATGGTTCGAATAACGGTCGAATTTCAACAATCAAAAATGTATCTTCTGATGTATGGATCGCAATGGATCCCGGTCATCTTCACCAAATTTTGTGGAATTTACTGTTGAATGCCGCCGAGGCTATTGACGGGTGAAGGTCAAATCGGGATCGAAATGTTTCCCTTAAAGAATCGGTATGCCTGTGTTAAAATCACCGATAATGGATGCGGCATATCCCCAGGAGGCCCTAAAGTCGATTTTTGACCCTTTTGTTACCACCAAACCCAACGGGACCGGTTTAGGTTTGTCCATTGTTCACCGAATTCTCGAGGCTTATGACGCCTGGTTAAACGTTGAGAGTGAACTAAATAAGGGCACTACAGTGACCTTAGATTTTAAACAGATTGTCCCACCCGCCTGACCCGCCGCGCCTATCGTTGAACTTAGTCTTGACAGTCACCGGTAAAATGAGATACCCAAAACACGTATTGATCAATGATAATGCACTGATTTAGAGCGTGTCAGATAACGTCCGATGACAGACGTCAGATTAGTCGTCTGAGCTCTTTGAAACTACGGCGTGATTAGATAGCGCCTACGTAGTCGCCTCGGCTCGTCACGCCTCGAGTAAAATTCTGATTCCCGATTTTGACGAGCACGAGTACGAGGACGAGACCCGAAAAGTAGCAGATTAGATCGCATGCAGCCGGATGCGCCTCGACGGATTATACCCAGTACGGGCGAATACGCGTGGAAACTACGCTCAAAATGGCATAGTTTCTTCTACGATCGACTGACGCTTTGCGGCCAGAGGCGGGCAATCAGAAACTACAAAGTGCCATTTTTCGATTAGACCGGCCGTATGGCACGGCGGCTGGCGTGAACACGATACCTGACACCATAGACATTTTGTTGTCTAAAGAACTCAACTGGATAATATAGCGGTGTACGACTGTTGATAATAATTTCAGGCGATACTACACCTGTGAACAGTCTTGACATCACCGGTAGAATGAGATCCGGCAAACCGAACAATGATTTAGACAACCGCTATATTGGCAACTTGAATCAATTTTTAATTTGCGGTACGCTGATTGATTAAAACTTTACCCCTGTTTTTCATTTTGTTTACGATCAATTAGGGTATAACGGCGTACCTGTAACTGGATTGATTATGGAAAAAACCAGCGAGCTAATTCAAAAGCGAAAAGATAAATTTGATGAGTTAAAGCTAAATAATCTGCAACTCTTCCCGAACGACTTCAAGGTGTCCCACACCCTAAATGAAATACACGGGATAATTGAAAAAACGCCGGAAACGCTAAAAGAGGATGAGCCCGTTTTTAATGTTGCCGGCCGGATGATGGCCATCAACCGTTTCGGAAAAACGGCGTTTATTCGCTTCAGGGATCGCAGCGGACAGTTCCAGGCATATATCCGCCAGGACCGCATTGGCGATGAGGCATACCACCTTTTCAAACAAATGGATGTGGGAGATTTTGTCGGCCTTAGCGGAGGGATGTTTAAAACCAAAACAGGCGAATGGACCCTATTGGTCAGCGAACTGAAACTGCTCTGTAAGACCATCCGGCCGCTGCCGGAAAAGTTTCACGGCCTAAAAGATCCGGAAAAACGGTATCGCCAGCGGTATCTGGACCTGATGATGAACGCTGAGGTGCGGGATCTCTTTGTCAAGCGCAGCCGTATTATTCAGGAGGTTAGGAACTTTTTTCTTGAGCGGGATTTCCTCGAGGTTGAAACACCCATGATGCAACCCATTCCAGGCGGCGCCGAAGCCGAGCCGTTTAAAACCCATCACAACGCTCTGGGAATGGATCTTTATTTGCGCATTGCTCCCGAACTCTATTTGAAACGCCTGGTGGTCGGCGGATTTGAAAGGGTTTTCGAAATCAACCGCAGCTTTAGAAACGAAGGTATCTCAACCCAGCATAATCCAGAATTTACCATGCTGGAATTCTATCAGGCCTATGCCACCTTTACCGATCTCATGGAGTTGACCGAACAGCTGTTTTCAACCGTGGCTCAAACAGTAACCGGATCGACCGCCTTGTCTTATCAGGCCAACCCAATTGAATTGGCCGGATCCTGGCGTCGGATAACCCTTCAAAAAGCGCTGGTGGATATCGGCGGCATTGATTCTGCTCTGTTAAATGACAAAGGCGCTCTACTTGATTTTGCCGCTCAAAATGGAATCAAAATTACAAAGACCGGCCGCCTGGGCAAGGTGATCACCAAGTTGTTTGACGTTTTGGTTGAACCCAAATTGATTCAACCCACCTTCATTACCGGCTACCCGGCAGAAGTTTCACCGCTGTCGCGCCGCAGCGATCAGGAACCGGATATAACCGAACGCTTTGAGCTTTTTATTGCCGGGCGCGAGATTGCCAACGGTTTTTCCGAGCTCAATGACCCCGTTGACCAGAAAGCGCGATTCATCCCAGCAGGTTGAAAGCCGTGAGGCCGGCGATCAAAACGCGCATTTGATGGATGAAGACTATATCGAAGCGTTGGAGTATGGCATGCCGCCCACGGCCGGCGAGGGCATCGGCATCGATCGAATGGTGATGCTGCTCACCGATGCGGTTTCCATTCGCGAGGTCATCCTTTTCCCGCACATGAAACCCAGGGATCCCAACAGGCGAAACCTGATGGATGGAGGAAGACGTTATCCCTAAAACTTGTTTATCTGTATTGAATTTAGTGCCATTGCGATGTAAACTTTTAATTTTTCTAACGGCTCTTATGTAGAAAAACAAAGTTTTACAGCAGAATGTCTAGCAGCCAACAGCCAATAACAAATACCTTATACCCAATACCTTTATAGATGTCTTTTGAACTTTATATCAGCGGCCGCTATCTGAGAGCGAAGCAAAAACAGGCTTTTGTTTCGCTGATTACCCTTCTTTCCATAGCTGGTGTAATGGTCGGGGTGATGGCGTTGATCGTTGTCATCGCCGTTATGACCGGCTTTGATGCCGACCTTAAAGCCAGAATTCTCGGTGGGCAATCCCAGATTATGCTGATGCGCCATGGGGGCGGGTTTAAAAATTATCGACTGGTGATGACAGAGGTGGAAAAAACAAAGGGCGTTGAAGCGGCAACCCCCTTTATTGTTAGCCAGGGGATGCTGCGTTCCAAATCCGGGGCCGCAGGCGCGGTGATCCGGGGGATCGACCCTTCGACCGCGGGTCGGGTCATGAAAACCCTTGAACAGCTGTCATTGCCGGATTCATCTGCGGGAAAAACTGCCGGGCAATCTTCACCCCAGGCACCCGGCATTGTGCTCGGCAAAGAATTGGCCCGCAACCTGGGGGTTATTGAGGGCGACCTGATTTATCTGATATCGCCTCATGGCATGCTGTCGCCGATCGGACATCTGCCGGCAATGAAACAGTATAAAGTCACCGGTTTTTTTCAATCCGGTATGTATGAATATGATCAAACCTTCGCATTTATTCACATTAAAGACGCTCAGAAGATGCTGCGTATGGGCGATTCGGTGAGCGGGATTGATATTCGGGTCACTGATATTTACAAGGCCCGGGATATTGCGGATCAAATTATTTTTAAACTGGGCTTTCCGTATTGGGCACGGGACTGGATGCAGATGAATCAAAATCTGTTTCGGGCCTTGAAAATGGAAAGATGGGTGATGGCCATTATTTTAATTCTCATCGTTTTGGTTGCAGCCTTTAACATCGCCAGCAGCCTGATTATGCTGGTTATGGGTAAAACGCGAGACATTGCCATACTAAAGGCCATGGGAGCCACCAATAAAAGCATTCGAAAAATCTTTGTTTTTAACGGAATGGTCATTGGTGCCATCGGGACCGTTTTGGGAGTATGCCTGGGTCTTTTACTCTGCACCCTGCTCAAGCACTACGATATTTATGAACTGACCGGTGATATCTATTACTTTACGACAACACTTCCGGTAAAAATCGAAATCCTATGGGTCCTTGGAATCGCAGCCGCTGCAATGGTGATTTGCTTTCTGGCAACACTTTATCCGGCGAGACAAGCAGCCAAACTGGAACCGGTTGAGGCAATTCGCTATGGATAATTCCGAATCTTTGCCAAAAGCAGGGCGTCGCGATCAAAAAGATCCCGCGACACCGCAGACCGACAGATGGATCAGAGGCCGGGATTTGGCCAAAAGTTTTCAAAACGGAGGTGTCAGCATTGATGTTTTGAAAGGCGTCAATCTGGATTTGGAAATCGGGGAGAAGGTGGCAATTGTCGGTGCTTCCGGAATCGGCAAGTCAACGTTGCTTCACATTCTCGGCACCCTTGATCGGCCGGACAGCGGAACCCTTGAGTTTCAGGGCGAAAATGTCTTCCTTTACGATGATGTCAAACTGGCACAATTTCGCAACAGGACCATCGGGTTTGTTTTTCAGTTTCATCACCTGCTGCCCGAGTTTAGCGCCCTGGAAAATGCAATGATGCCGGCTTTGATTAACGGTTTTGACAAACCGGATGCAAGCATAGCGGCTGAAAAAATACTGGTTCGGGTCGGATTGCAGGACCGGTTACATCTGCGGGTCGGCAAACTCTCCGGGGGGTGAGCAGCAACGGGTGGCTTTGGCCCGGGCGCTGGTTCTAAAACCGGCGATGCTTCTGGCAGATGAGCCTACCGGCAATCTTGATAAGAACAACAGTGACCAGGTTCATCAACTGATTCTGGAACTCAACCGAGAGCTATCGATGGCCCTGGTTGTGGTGACGCATAATATGGAGCTGGCATCCTACATGTCTCGATGCGTCACCATAGTCGAAGGGCGACTGCAGGACGTTAATTAAATCGAAACCGATAATACCGCCCCGGGGTGATCATAGCGGCCGATCTACTGCAGCCGGAATCTGTCCTAACCAATTGGCATACTTCGTAAGTTAGGGGCTTCGCCCCAAGTTGTAGAAATTCCGAGACGTAATGGCCAAACATTATTCAGCTGTGGGTGCGATGCGGCAATCATTGAAGACACAGATGATCACTAGAATTTGTTTGATCATTATTGCCATTATGGCGTTATCCCTGCAAATTGTCGCCGCACAGCCACCGGCCAGCGTCGTTATATTACCCTTCGAAGTTTTCTCCGAAAAAGACCTGTCGTATTTGCAAACCGAAATTCCCTCTGCCTTAAAAAAATCTCTCGAACAGGCCGGCGCCAGGGTATTATTGCTGGATCCGCTTTCAGAGCCGGAATGGAAAAAACGAACGGCCAATATTGAAGAAATTAAGAAACTGGGCCTTCAGACCGGGGCGAATTATATTTTATGGGGCAGCCTCACCTGGATTGGGCAAGTTTCAGTTTGGATTTAAAATTGTTTGAACCGCTCTCTGAAAAGCGGCCGCGCCCTTTTATGGCTGAAGGGCAGGGAATCGAAAATCTACCTTCTACGGTGGATAAACTCGCCCGGGATCTGAGCTTAACAATATTAAAGCGTCAAAAGATCCTGGCTGTTGAGGTGAGCGGAAACCAGCGCATCGAAGCCGATGCTATAAAAAGGGTTGTCAAAACGAAGCCCGGCGACATATACAATTTGAAAAATCTGTCAGTCGATTTAAAAGCGATCTACGCGATGGGCTATTTTGACGATATCCAGATTGAAGCTGAAAGCCAACCCGACGGCAAAACTGTAACATTTAAGATCAAGGAGAAAACCGACTTTACGCAGCACCCGTTTCAGCGGCATTCGATGGGCGTTTGAAGATGAGGAAGTCGAGGAGGTGATCACCGCCAAAAGAGGTTCAATTCTGAATATCAATGTGATCCAAAATGATATCGATCGAATAACCGAGCTGTATAAAGAAGAAAATTACCATAATGTTAAAGTTGACTATAAAATTTACGAGCGTAAAGATAATCAGGCGGATCTGGAATATATTATAGACGAGGGTGAAAAGTTTAAGATTGAAAAGATCCAATTTGAGGGCAACAAGGCGTTTTCAGACAAGGAGCTGAAAAAACAGATAGCCACCTCGGAAACAAACATATTTTCCTGGTTTACGAGCGCCGGAGATTTAAACGAAGATAATCTTGAACAGGATGCCACCCGGCTAGCTTCCTTTTATAAAAATAATGGATATATGCAGGCCCGGGTGGGTGAGCCCCAGGTTAAATTCGAGGGAAATGAGATCGAAATCACGATAAAAATCGAAGAGGGGCCTCAATTTAAGGTCGGCAAGGTCGATTTGACCGGGGATTTGCTCCTACCCAAAGAAGAATTACTGGCAACCCTCAAAATTGCCAAAGAAGAGTTTTATAATCGTGAAACGCTGCGCAATGATGTTTTAAACCTCACGGACCTGTATTCAAATGAAGGCTATGCCTATGCGGATGTTGCGCCCAGGGTCAAAGAGGATTCTGAGAAGCGAATCGTCGATATTACCTTTGATATTCAAAAAGGCAAGCAGGTTTATTTTGAAGAAATCATTATTTCCGGCAACACGAAAACACGGGATAAAGTCATCCGCAGAGAACTACGCGTATACGAACAGGGGCGTTTCAGCTCCCGACGGCTCAAACGCAGCATCCGTAAATTATATCGCCTGGATTATTTTGAAGATGTAAAAGTGGATACTTCAAAGGGCAGTGCCGAAGACAAGATGGTTTTAAAAATCGATGTCACTGAAAAATCAACGGGTGCCTTCAGCTTTGGGGCCGGGTACGGAAATGTGGAAAAGATGTACGCCGTCATCTCGATTGCCGAGCGCAACCTGTTTGGCCGGGGGCAGCACCTTGAACTTAAAGCCACTCTGGGCAGCAAGACTCAAAATGTCAACTTAAGTTTTACCGAACCCTATATCTATGATATTCCATTAACCGGAACGATTAATGTTTATAACTGGCTATACAGCTATGATCAATATGACAAGGATAGCTTTGGGGCCGGCATCACTTTAAGCTATCCTCTTCTGGCTTTTACTCGAGGGAGTTTAGGCTATATTTACGATTTGGCAAACATCAGCAATATCGGTAACGACGCTCCCCGGTCAATCAAGGATCTTAGAGGTGAAAACCTAAAAAGCAGCGTCACTCCAAAGCTGCGCTTTGATTCGCGCGACAGCACGTTTGTGCCCACGCAAGGATCCAGTCACTCGTTTTCATTTGAGTTTGCGGGCGTCGGCGGCGATATTGGATTTATGAAATACATTGGCGAAACCGCCTGGTACCTTCCGCTGTTTTGGGAATTTGTCCTTGCGCCGCATGCCAAGGGCGGCTATGTTAACAAAACCAAGGATAAAACGCTGCCGGATTATGAGAAGTTTTATATGGGCGGCATCGGATCGCTGCGGGGATTTGAGCGTGACGATCTGGCGCCCACAGATGGTGATAACAACTCCATCGGCGGCGATAAATACGTTCAGTTTAATTTGGATCTGACCTTTCCGATAATGAAAGATCAGGGTCTGTTCCTTTCGGCATTTTTTGATACCGGCAAGGTTTATGGGGATAATGAGAAGATCGAATTAGATCCCCGGAGATTTACGGCAGAGCGCCGGTCTCGGCATGCGCTGGATGTCGCCCATGGGGCCAATCCGCCTGGAGTACGGTTTTATTCTTGACCAAAAAGACAGCGACCACGGCCCCGGCAACTGGGAATTTTCAATGGCATCAGCCTTTTAATGGGTTGAGCACCAAGATAATGGGACCGAGTCGGTTTCACTCACAATTGCAACAATGGAATAATGGCATATTGTAGAATTTTCTAGTCACAATAATTTAATTGACAGGGTAGGGGGACAAAGCATGCGAAACCGCAAATCCAATATCATAATGATCGGTTGCTTTTTTAGTTTACTCTGGCTGGGTTCCGTAAATGCAGCAGATGTCGCCAAAATAGGTGTCGCGAGTTTGCAGCGAGTATTGGAGACATCAAACCCCGGTAAATCGGCACAGGCAGAGATAAAGAAGCAGAAAGATCAAATGGAGCAGGAACTGAAGCAAAAAGGCGCTGAGATAGAAGAAATCAGAAAGCAGATTGAGCGTGAGTCTATGGTTATGAGCAAAGAGAAACGTGAGGAAAAGGAAAGAGAGTTTCGAATTAAGTTAAACGATTTTAAATCGCTTCAAAAACGCTACCGCACGCAACTGCAGGGTCTTGAAAAAAAACTGGTTAGTGCATTGCTCAAAGAAGTATCCACCCTTGTTGAGGAAATTGGGAAAAAAGAGGGCTATTTGCTCATTATCAATAATAAGGACGTTATGTATGCACCGGGTTCAATCGACATTACCGATGAGTTAATCAAGCAAATGAATGCCCGGCAAGCCAAGAAATCAGGCAATTAACCCGCGCGGCGCAACCCGTCGTTACTACCGGGATCAACATTTCAGGTGAAAAAATGGGAAAAACATATGACATTCAGGCCATTATGGACTTTTTGCCCCATCGCTATCCGTTCATCCTGGTTGACAGAATTTTGGATCTGGTTCCGGGTGAAAAGATCACGGCCCTTAAAAATGTCACGATCAATGAACCCTTTTTTCAGGGGCATTTCCCGACCTATCCAATTATGCCGGGAGTCTTAATTGTCGAAGCCATGGCTCAGGCGACGGGTGTACTGGCCCTTGAATCGATGCCCGCTGAAAAGCGCGGCGCCCCGGTTTTTTTTATGGGACTGGATAAAGTTAAGTTTCGAAAACCGGTGGTACCCGGTGATCAGCTTATATTAGAAGTACAGATTATTAAATTCCGGTCAAAAGTTGTGAAAGCGTCCGGTAAAGCATTTGTGGAAGACAATATCGTTGCCGAGGCTGAACTGATGGCCGCGATCGGGTAAAACCAATATCCGTTATCTTCAATTCCGCTTTAACCTAAAATGAGCGTTTCAAATTTTAAAACGACAATCGCTCAATTTAGACTCTGTATCTTGAACCTATCTCAAAAATAGTAGATCACGCTCAAGAGCAAGGCACCGGCCGACGAAAAAGCACAGCATACACGATAGTATGTGAGCATTTTGAGGAGGCCGGTAACACAGCCATTGAGCGTTAGATGCATTTTTGAGATGGGTTCTAATCCAGCCGGCCAGCCTTTTTGGCGATGAGATCAGATTTGGCATTCCCACCACCCGGCATCGGTTTCGAATAAAGAAATGAAAATCACATCTATTATAAACAGATACATTTTTAAAGAATTTGTTTCGCCGTTTACGGTGAATGTGTTGTTTTTTACATTTATTTTTTTAATGGCCGAATTAATTCAGATTACCAATTGGATTGTCAATTACAATATAAGCCTGTCGATCATTTTACGGATGATTTTCTATCAGACGCCTTATTTTTTGATCTTTGTCATTCCCCTGTCGATCATGATTACCGTTTTGCTGACGTTTTTGCGATTATCCAGTGAAAACGAGATTCTGGCAATAAAATCCGGCGGCATCAGTCTTTATGCGTTGCTGACACCGGTATTCGCCTTTTGTTTAGTCGGCAGCGCATTAACGATTTTCATGACTCTTTACGGCCAGTCATGGGGGCGCTCGGCGCTGAAGGAATTGACCTATGAGGTGGTGTCCGCGAACATCGATATCGGGCTAAAAGAGCGAACGTTTAATGATAGCTTCAGTGGTGTTACGATTTATGTCAACGAAATCGATTTGAGAAATAAAAATCTGGTTGATGTTTTTATTGAAGACAGCCGCCAGCCCGATAAGGTCAACACAGTGATCGCACCCACGGGTAAAATCTTCAATGACCCCCACAATGCTGTTGCGCATTTAAAACTTTTCAACGGCAGCATCCTTCAAACCAATCTGAAGAAAAAAACTGCTCATTCGATCCAATTTGACACCTATGATATCAGCCTTGAAACAAAAAGATCTCACGGCAAAAAAAAGAAAAAGCCAAAACGTCCAAAGGAAATGAGCATCGGTGAATTGAGCCGCTATGTTCGCGATTCTCATACTAAAGACCAAAAATACTTCAATGCACTGCTGGAACTGCATCGCAGATTTTCGATCCCGTTTGGCTGTTTTGCGCTCGGACTGCTGGCGGTTCCGCTGGGCGTACAAGCCAAGTCCGCCAAACGCTCCTTTGGGCTGGTTTTGGGACTTGTCTTTTTTTTGTTTTACTATTTGCTGATGTCTTTGGGCAAAGTTTACGGTGAAACAGGCGCATATCCGCCGCTGATCGGTATGTGGCTTCCCAATGTCGTCATCGGGGGCGTGGGGGTGTATTTTTTAATCCGCACGGCCAATGAACGAACGCTAAAAGTCGATATGATTTATGCATGGCTGCAAAATTTTATTGCAAGGTGGAAACGATAACTTAAGGCCCTAACCCGGATAAACCGGAAAATGTCTAAAGTGAGCTAAAATGCCTAAAATGCCTAAAATTGTGGCGTCGCTTCGCTCCGTCTTTATTATAAACGCCTGCTATTTTCAGCATGAAAAACCAGAAATCAGTAAATGAATATAATCGCATACCTTGCTTTTTTCTTTTAATAAAATCGATAGAATACCTCAATTTTAGGCATTTTAGGCATTTTGCAATTTTAGGCATTTCTTTGGGGAACTTGATTTTTACACAAAAAGATCTTGCCACAAAATGCACAAAAATAACAACTAATTGATCGTTTCAAATATGACTATTTTAGACAAGTATCTGGCAAAAGAAATCCTAAAATGCTTTGTGATTGTTTTGGCAGTCGTGCTGGGGTTATATGTTATCGTCGAATTTTTTAATAAGGCGGATAATTTCATGGAAGCCGGTTTGTCGATTTCACGGCTGATTCGATACTTACAATTAAAGCTTCCCCAGATCATTGTTCAAATCACCCCGATCGGCATTCTGATAGCCGTCCTGGTTACTTTGGGTTTGATGAACAAAAACAATGAGATTATTGCTTTAAAAAGCGGAGGGGGCAGTGTTTACTTTCTGCTGAGGGCGGTTTTGGCTATCGCTGTTTTGCTGGGCATCGTCCTTTTTCTCTTATCTGAGATTGTCGTTCCCATAACCATCAGTAAAGCCAATCGGATATGGCTGAGCGAAGTTAAAAAAAAACCTGCCCTGGTGACCCGGCAAAAAAATATATGGATCAAGGGAAATCGCACCATATATTTCATTAAATATTTTAACCCCCAGAATCAAAGCATCTCGGGTGTGACTTTAAATTATTTTGATAAAGAATTTAAGCTTTCAAGGAGAGTGGACGCCAAAAGCGCTTTATATCAAAAGGATAAATGGATATTTTACGACATCATGGAGCAGGAGTTCAATGCCGAATCAAAAACCTATGATGTGCGATTTTATCCGCATCGGGAAGAAAAAGTCGATATTCTTCCTGAGGAGTTAAAGCGCGTTTTTAAAAAGTCTGAAGAGATGAATATTGCAGAGCTTTTTTCATTTATTCAGGAGGTGGAGTCGGAAGGATACAATGCCACGACTTTTCGGGTGGACTTGCATGCCAGATTCGCTTTTCCGGTTCTAACGGTTATCGTCTGTATCATCGGCGTCGGAATAGCCGTTAAACGCAAAGGCCGTGAGGGGCCATCTGTCAGTATTGCACTTGGGGCGGTGATGGTATTTCTTTATTGGGTTCTGCACAGTTTTTGCCTGTCACTCGGGTATGGTGGCTTGCTGCCGCCGTTTATCGCTGCCTGGATTTCAAATATTATTTTTTCATGTTATGCTGTTTTAAATCTGATTAATGCTGAATAATTTAAAGGAGAACACTATGGCCGTCAGTCAAGAATTGCTGGAAATTTTGGCATGCCCGCAATGTAAAGGCAACATTCACCTGAATGATACTCAAGATGGACTGATCTGTGATCATTGCAAATTGTTATATGAAATTAAAGATGACATCCCTATTATGCTGATTGATGAAGCCAAACCCATCGATGGGTAAAAAAATGAGTGTGCCGCAAACTCCCAAGCCTGCTAAATTGGTCATCGGGATCATTACCATAGAATTAAAAATAATCGAAAACCTGGTTGCGGAAATCGCATCGCAATTCGGGCAAATCGATTTGGTTAGCCCATGGATGCATTTCAATTACACCACCTATTATGAACCCGAGATGGGATCCCCTTTGCTCAGGCGGGTGTTTGCATTTGAGCCGCTGATCGCGCAAGACGATCTATCCGCATTTAAATTGGCCACCAATCAGATAGAGCACCGTTATTCACAAAAAGGGCGGCGCCGGGTTAATATTGATCCCGGATATATGCTGCATGAACGATTTGTGCTGGCCTCAGGGAAAAATTTTAGTCATCGGATATATATCGGTGCGGGCATCTATGCAGATTTGACTTTGATCTACCAGAAGGGCAGCTTTCAAAAGTTACCATGGACCTACCCCGATTACAGCGATGATGGCATGCTCAAGTTTCTTGAGCAGGTGCGCAATAAATACGTTTTGGATGTCAAATGGAGTTAAATGAAGATGATGATCAAAAGCATGACGGCTTTTGCAACTGTCGAAAAGACGGTCGATGAACTGGCGGTGACAGTTGATATCCGATCCTATAACAGCCGACACATCGATATTTTTTTACGAGTTCCTCCGGCATACAAATCTCTGGAAGATAAGATAAAAAGCCTGATCAGCAATCGGGTCGCCCGCGGACGCGTTGAAGTACGGGTACAAATTGACGATCGCGCTGAAGAAGCCGCTGGACTTGAGATTGACTATGCCCGGGCCACGGGAGTTATGGCGGCCTTTAAGGAATTAAAAAGCGAATTTAACCTTAAAAATGACATCACTTTAGACATGCTGGTCGGTGCCGGTGGTATCTTTAAGCCGGTCGAGAAATTGCCAAATGAGGATGTTCTCTGGACTGCGGTAAAGGATTGCACCTCGCTGGCCCTTGATGATCTTGAGGCCATGCGACAGAGAGAAGGCGATTTTATTGCCGAGGATATTGGACGCCGCCTGGACTTCATCAATGACGGTCTAAAGCAAATAAAAAAAGGATCAAAAGATCTTCTAGTACAATACCAGGAACGGCTAAAAGAACGGATTTCGTTATTAACCCAAAACATGGTTGAGCTTGATCTTGCGCGAGTTGCTCAGGAAGCCGCATTTTTGGCAGATCGAAGTGATATTTCAGAAGAGATCGTGCGGGCCGCCAGCCACCTCAACCAATTCAGCCTGATCATGAATGCCGTTGAACCCGCCGGTCGAAAGTTAAATTTTTTGTTGCAGGAGCTGAATCGGGAATTTAACACCATGGGTTCCAAGATCGGCAACGCCGAAATGGCCCATTTGGTCATCGATGTAAAATCGGAACTTGAAAAGATAAGGGAACAAATTCAGAATGTGGAATAGATCTGCGCAACGGGCGCAGCTCTTGGCGCAAGCAGCGCGCTTAAAATCAAACCCAGAATTTTTCAAAGCACGCGATGCGCTCCGGGCGCTGCGCGATGTTTTCCGGTTGGAGGTAAAATGGATCAGACCTTATTAAATATTGGATTCGGAAGTTCGGTGGTGGCGGATCGCGTCGTTGCGATCGTTTCCCCCAATTCCGCCCCCATGAAACGCCTCAAAGACGAGGCCAAGGAAGAGAAACGCCTTATTGATGCCACCCATGGCCGCAGGACGCGTTCGATAATCGTCATGGACAGCAATCACATCGTTCTGTCAGCCATTCAGGCTGAGACCGTTTCACAACGTTACGCGACGCTTAAAGAACTCACCTGATTTTTTTTGCAATCAGGCCCTGAGTTGGATGTAATCCATCAGATCCTAAATGCAGCCGAAATCAACACATCTGTTTATTATCTCAGCCCCTTCCGGTGGCGGCAAAACAACTCTATGTCGCGAAGTGCGCAAGCACTTCCCGGATATGCTCTATTCAGTGTCCTATACCACCCGCAAACCCCGCCAAGGAGAACAAGACGGGATTGACTATCATTTCATCGATAAAAACGAATTTAAAACCCGTATCGACGATGGGAAATGGGCGGAATGGGCGCTGGTATACGGTAACTATTATGGAACCGCTGCGGATTTTATAGATGAGGGTCTAATTGCCGGTCAGGATATACTCCTTGATTTAGATGTGCAGGGAGCCCGACAGCTGCTGAAGCGTTACGCCGAATGCGTGGCCATCTTTATTCGGCCCCCATCGCTGGAAGCGTTGCAACGACGGTTGGAAGCCAGAGGGTCCGACAGTGCAGAAACCATCGCAGTTCGATTACGCAATGCTGAAAAAGAAATTGCCCAGCAAGATCGGTACCATCATGTTATTGTGAATGATCAGCTACCCATCGCCACCGCAGAGTTGATATCAACTATTGAGAACTATTGCAAATGACAAAATATAAAATTGCCGCCGTGAAGGCTGAAATACTTTATGGTTTCCATTCGGTTTATGAAGCCTTACGGGCAGGTCGCAGGACCTTCCACGAAATCTATATTGTAAAACAAACGCATACTAAACGAATTGAACGGATTCGGTCGGCGGCCGGCCGCAAAAAGATACCGCTAAAAGAAGCTAGCCCGGCAGAGCTCGAGACCATTGGTGGCACCGTCTCCCATCAAGGCGTCCTGGCCAGGGTGACCGCTTACCCGCTTGCTGATACGGCCCATCTTTTAGAGACCCTTTTATGCGGCGCGCGTTCACCGTTTTTACTTTTGCTGGACCATATTGTCGATCCGCATAATCTGGGTGCCATTATTCGAACCGCCTTAAGCGCCGGCGTTGACAGCGTGATCATTCCAAAAGATCGCTCTGCATCCCCGACACCGGCCGTATCCAAGATATCTTCGGGCGCCCTGGAATATATGCGCGTGGCGCAGGTCAATAACATGGTGCGCTTTATCAAAACGCTCAAAGGCCGGGATGTGTGGATTGCGGGCCTGGATCAAAACGCCGAACGCTCCATTTATCGTGCGGATTTAACAGGTGCAATCGGCCTTGTTGTCGGGGGCGAGGAAAAAGGAATCCGCCCGCTGGTCAAAAGGAATTGCGACTTTCTAATCTCCATACCGCAGAGCGGACCGGTGGGTTCGCTAAACGCATCGGTGGCCGGGGCAATTGCCATGTACGAATCGTACCGGCAGCGCACGCTCGGTGAGAATTGCTAATTTAGATTGAATATTTTCGATTGAATATTGAATATTTAAGGAACCCCTATCAATTGTCGATTGACGATTGAATATTTATGGAATTGCGTCTATTTTCTTTTCTTTGCATTCTGTATTTCTGGAGGAGGTAAGAATGCCGGTTAATTCTTCATTTTACATTTTCACAAACCTAAGAATTGAAGGTTTAAATGAAAACCTGATAATAAAACGATAGAATGCCTCCAATATTCAATAGTCAATCGACAATCGTCAATCCAAACGATATTCAATTTTCAATTCCTGCTGGTCCGGCTTAAGCATAAATGAGTTAACCTTATTTGCGGGAGAATACGCATTCGTGTTGCTAGATCGCGTCGCTAAATTTGGAATCCCCAATTGGCCGGGGTCACTTTTGAACATTTTCCTTGATGCGGTGTTCCCCCCTAAATGCCTGGTATGCAGCCGGATTTTTAAACCCGCCACAACAAGGAGCGGAATTGAACGCCGGCCAAATGCCGCGACTGAAATCACTGACCCGTTTCCAGAATCCTACCGGTTGCTGACCTCTTTTTGCTGTTCGGATTGTGTGAACGCTTTTGCGGCCATTTCTGCACCCATGTGTACGTGCTGCGGGATCATGTTTAAAAATCGACTGGATCAGAATTATCTCTGCGGAGATTGCATTACGCAGCCAAAAAAATTCAGGATGGCGCGAGCTGCCATGGCATGTGATCAACAATTGATGGCTGTCATTCACCGGTTCAAATACGCCGGAAAGACCCAACTGGCCAGACCCCTGGGCGGGCTGATGCTCAGCGCTTTTATGCGGCATTGGGAAGGCGAAAAAGTCGATCTGGCATTACCGGTGCCTTTGCATAGCCAAAAATTTCGCAGCCGCGGGTTTAACCAATCTTATTTGTTGATTCATAGCTGGAAAGCCATTGCCAAAGCAATGCATATCGCATTCTCAAACAGTCCCATCCATACGGATGTGCTCATGAGAAGTAAAGCAAGTGTTCCCCAAACCGGGCTTGCCCGCCGGCAGCGATTAAAAAATATTAAGGGCGTTTTCAGCGTGCGATTTCCCGAAAAAGTTTATGGCAAGAAGTTATTGGTGGTTGATGATGTTTACACCACCGGTGCGACGGTCAATGAATGTGCCCGCATACTTTTGAAATCCGGAGCCGAGCGAGTCGATGTCCTGACGCT
>PVMK01134525.1_pt1 | contig 17662 bp, 16 predicted proteins | sample 1853481 | NCBI WGS metagenome assembly PVMK01 (sample SAMN08533507, study PRJNA380276) | Marine sediment metagenome, whole genome shotgun sequencing project. | reverse complement strand
TTCGCATCTCAGCCAATCTGAGCAATGCCAAACGATGCGAGAGGATAAATAATAATCTCTTCTTGCTTGAATAGTTCGAGCCCAACTCGGGGAGCCGCCGAAAAGATAGAAGCCGGAATCAACCGGATCAAAAGGTTGCGCCGTGAGCTGAAGATCCGTTGCAAACAGATCAAGAAGTACAAGGCGACGACCAACTCGAATCATAGTCTGCCGGTTGCGCCCAATCTTCTGGATTAGAACTTTGAAGTGCCAGGGCCGAACCAGGTTTGGGTTGCCGACATCACCTACGTTGCCACAGAGCAAGGTTGGCTGTATATGGCAGGTATCACGGACCTGTGGAACAGGGAGATTGTCGGCTATGCGATGTGAGCCACCGGATGACGCAGGATCTTGTTGGCCGTGCTTTGTTCCGTGCTGTTGCTGCCAGACGACCACCTGTCGGTTTGATCCATCATTCCGCTCGGGGCAGTCAATACTGCTCACACAGCTACCGGAAGTTGCTCAAGCAGTTCATATATAGTGGCGTCAATGAGTCGCAAAGGGAACTGCTACGACAACGCCCCGATGGAAAGATTTTTCGGCACCCTTAAGACAGAGTTGGTTCAACATCGGAAGTATCGTACCCGGCAAGAGGCCACCTCTGACATCAGCGAATATGTCGAAGTGTTTTACAATCGGCAAAGAAGACATGCCAACCTAGGCAACCTATCCCCGACGGCATACTGGAAGAAATTCATCAGACAGCAAGGGGCTGCCTGACAAACATATGGTGTCCACTATTGCGGATCGACCTCAAAACCATGTAGTCAAGCGAAAAGGGAACAGATGGACTTGCTCATTCTCCACACGCAACGCAACTTTAACCTGTCTTTGGAATGCATCTTTAAAGACCAAAGAACTCTCAAGGCCACGGCAATAACTTTTCTAGCTTTCGTCCGGGATCTCCCTGGGATCGGTCATGTTCTCCGGGCTGAGCATTTCATCAAGTTGCTCCTTTGAAAGCAGCTTCTTCTCCAGGACCAGGGCATAGACGCTCCCGCCTGTCTTGAGTGCCTCTTTGGCGATCGCTGCGGATTGCTCGTAACCGATGACCGGCACCAACGCGGTCACCAGGCCGATGCTGTTTTCGACATAACCACGGCAGATATCCCGATTGGCCTCAATTCCCACGATGCAACGCGAGGCAAGAGTCACACAGGCATTTTTCAGAATCATCATGCCGTGCAGCAGGTCGAAAGCAATGATTGGTTCGGCCATGCACAATTCAAGTTCACTCGATTCGGCGGCCATGGAAACAACAGCGTCATAACCGATCACCTGGAAGCAGATCTGGTTGACCACTTCAGGGATGGCAGGATTGACCTTACCAGGCATGATCGATGATCCGGGCTGCATCGGTGGCAGGTTGATCTCGTTGAGGCCACAGCGCGGGCCGGAGGAGAGCCAGCGCAGATCGTTGCAAATCTTTGAAATTTGCACGGCCGCACGCTTAAGAGTGGACGACATCTGTACGAACGTGCCGGCGTTCTGGGTTGCTTCAACTAAGTTTTCTGCCCGACGAAGTTCAAAACCACTGACTTCGGAGAGTTTTTTGGTCACCAGATTGGCATAGCCGGGAGGACTGTTGATCCCCGTTCCAATCGCCGTTGCTCCCATGTTGATGGCATGAAACTCTTGACACGCGCCTTCAATTGCAGCCATAGCGCTGCCAACCATCACCGCGTAAGCGCCGAACTCCTGACCAAGGGTCATCGGTACCGCATCCTGGTTTTCGGTTCGCCCCATCTTCAATACATCGCTGAACTCATCAGCCTTCATTTCCAGTGACTTCTTCAGCTCACCCATCGCTCTGGCCAGATCACGATATGATAACAGAGTGGCCAGTTTGATCGAGGTCGGGTAGGCATCATTAGTCGACTGAGAGGCGTTGACATGATCATTGGGGTGCAGATGCTCATATTCGCCCTTGTTGTAGCCCATGATCTCGAGGCCGCGATTGGCAATAACTTCATTGGCGTTCATATTGGTGGAGGTTCCGGCACCACCCTGGAACATATCCACGGCAAAATTTTCGTGCAGTTTGCCATCAAGCAGTTCGTCACAGGCAGCACAGATCGCTTCGGCCTTATCCTTGTCGAGGATACCAAGCTCGTGATTTGTTTGCGCAGCGGCTTTTTTGGTCAGGGCCAACCCTTCTATGAAGTGCTCGAAGTTGCTGACAAAAATTCCCGAGATGGCAAAGTTTTCCATTGCTCGCTGGGTCTGGATGCCATAATAAACCTGGGCCGGAACCTCCCTCTGCCCCAGGGAATCGTGCTCCAGGCGAAAACCGGTGTCAGTAACGGCCTCTTTATCGCCCTGGTAAATCTGATCGGACAGGTTGCGCATACGTCGACTGATCCCGACAGCAATCCGTGCAACAATCCGGTAGAAAAGGTCCGGTTTGGCTTCGCAATAGGCGTCGATTTTTTCTTTGGAAATCTGCCAGATTGTCACTCCGTGACGTGTGAAGGCTCCGGTGCTGTGTGGATCGTCTCCCAAAAAAGCACCTTCACTGATCAATGTGCCAGCAATCAGCGAGCCAACATGTCTCGAAGATCCGTGCAGACCACGGACCAGTTCGACATCACCCTCCAGAATAATGCCGGCCCAGCCTCTCGGTGTCGATTCGTGGAAAAGCCATTCGTTAGCCTGGTAACTCTTTTTCTCGCCTTCCTTAAAAAAGACATGAAGATCCTCTTCGCTGATTCCCGAGGCTTTCGATGCTTGTGTGATGATTTGTTCTTCCAACATCATGATATATCTCCTTATATCGATAGATTAGCGTGAGGTGTCTTTTAGAGGAATAGGCCGCCGAACACAAAGCCCAGAATGACGGCGAAAGTAATCGTCAGGGTCCCCGGAATAATGAAGGGGTGATCGAACACATACTTTCCAATTCTTGTCGATCCGGTGTCGTCAAACTCAACGGACGCCAGCAGAGTCGGATAAGTCGGCAGGACAAACAGGGCGCAGACTGCGGGGAAAGCAGCAATCGCGGCAAGCGGGCTGATACCAAGTGCGAGGGCTACCGGCATCAACGCCTTGGTGGTTGCTGCCTGAGAATAGAGCAGCATGGAACCAAAGAAGAGGGCGACAGCCAAAAGCCACGGTTTCGTTTCGAGTATGCTACCGGCTAAAATATTAATTTCTTCCAGGTGTGCGGTGACAAAGGTCGTGCCCAGCCAGGCGACACCGAGGACACAGATACAGGAGCTCATTCCCGACTTGAAGGTTGACGCGTTGAGGATATTCTTTGCTTCGATTTTGCAGAAAAAGGTGATCAGAGCTGCGGCAGAAAGCATAAAGGTGATGATCGCATGATCCCTACCGATGACTGGATCCTTGATAAGGCCGGCGGCCGGCCTGATTGCCGTTGCATCAAACAGGACACAGATGAGACTAAAGCCGAAAATCATTACAGATCTTTTTGCTGCCGGAGGAAGTTCTTTTGCATCATCAATCGTGGATGATTCTGAAACCTGCCCTTTCGCAAGGCGCTCCTGGTAAACAGGGTCGTCTTTCAAATCTTTACCGAGAAAGTTTGTCACAAATGCGGCCAGCATGACGGCAATGAAAGTACTCGGTATCGCGACCATCAGCAATTGCAGGTAGTCGATACCAAGCTTTTCCAATTCACCGGAGAAAAAGACTACGGCCGCAGAGATCGGCGAGGCAGTAATGGCGATCTGCGATGCAACCGTGGCGATAGAAAGTGGTCGTGAAGGTCTTATCCCCGCACTCTTGGACACTTCTGCTATCACCGGCAGGGTGGAAAATGCGGTGAGGCCGGTACCTGCGAACATGGTCATCGAGTAGGTCACCATCGGAGCGACAAAGGTGATGTATTGCGGCTTGCTTTTTAAGACCCTGGTTGCGATCTGAACCAGGTAATCAAGCCCACCGGCTTCCTGCATCGCTGCGATCGCGGCAATGACCCCCATGATAATGAGGATGACGTCAACCGGAATCCCCCCCGGCTCCAGGCCGAACACGAGACCGAGTACCAGAACGCCGAAGCCACCGGCAAAGCCAATACCGATACTCCCCAAGCGTGCGCCAAACCAGATAAAAAGCAGCACAACCAATAATTCAACGATCCACATGCTAAATCTCCTTGATTCAAAAGCGACCATCATGAAAGATGGGTCGCTTCACTAAGATAATGTGTTCTCTCAGGGGATCTGGTAGCTACCACTCAAATCGAGCGTCTGGCCCGATACCATCGACTTGTTACCGTCTTTCTGAAAGGAAACGGACGACCAGATAAATGATAAATCTCCGCTGATCCCCTCCAGGTGCTCGCTGCCACCAACAATGGTCCCGGTAACTCTATTGCCGCCCTGAAGCTGTTCACTCTGTAGAAGAATATAGATTTCCGGCCCATCAAGATCTTTCCAGACACAGCGTGCGGCAGTCCCGGAAACGGAATCTGCCAAGCCGACACACGTTGACCAGTAATCCTTTGTCTTGCCCAGATCTGTCTTTAAATTTACATGGCCAGACAACTCGAAAGCGTAGATCTCCCTGTCGTTGCTGAAGGGGAATAGTTCCCGACTACCATTGGCGACCCATGTCCCGCTGAACGCACCAGACTCTGCCGCCCTGCTCACTGTCGGCAAGCCAAAAGCAAGTGAAATGACGATCAGGTTGATTATCAACAAACCCCACTTTCCTGAAGACTGATTGCCGTCCATTTTTTGTACTCCCTCTTTTTGATGTGGGTTGCAGCTAAGCCGCATCCTGAATCTGTCGGTTACTCACGAGCTCAGGTATACAAAGGCATCGATTTTAACTATACAAAAGCCCGAAAAGATTTCAATCTACTAATGTGACTTATCTTATGTTTTGCCGCCAATAGCTTGCTAGACAAGTCACGATTGTCAAGATGAACAAGGGAAAGGGGGAAAAGAAAGGAGAAAGGGGTACAGAATAAATAAAAAGGGACCTGCAAGTTAATGCAAGTCCCTGATATCTATTGGTCAAAGCACAAGATACGAGCACACATCGACCATGGATGTTGGTCTGCAATACATGAAAAAGCATCTTCTAAGCGCAGAGATCGTTGATTTGACGACATAGCTATTCACCTCTATCGCTCTTCTTAAAAGTCACGACTTGTGAGACGAAAAATGGCTTATTATTGATAGACATTTAAGACGACAAAATGATGGCCACCTGGATCTATTCCGAGTGGCCATTTATTATTTGTCAGGGTTTCTGAGAAACTCGCATTTATGCCGATCAGAAGACCCCGAAACAATTCGAGAGTATCTACAAGAAAAACCATCTCCTGTCGGGATATAGGAATCTCCCTCCAGGTCAAGACAGAGGACGAACAAAAAGACCGAAATGAGAACAGGTCCAAGCTGCCGGCATTCGCCTGCCCCCCTTTGCGGAGTTACCAGAGGAAAGTCTCTGAAACGATCTGTCGACCTCCTCGCTTTTGACTTGCCCGGTCAATTTGCTAAACTTTTCAATATCTTTTGTTGTTTCGACTGTCGGGGGGGGTGAGTCTTGACGACGCCATCCCTTTGTAAGTTTCCCGCCATCATGTTTGATTGAAATTTCTTGCCGATCAGGAGGCGCCTGATGTCCTTAATCCCCCAGAGCACGTATCGTTTGAAGATCGCAGAATGGGTTGTCCTGCTGTTGATGACCCTGCAGACTGTCGGCTGCTCCGGACTCGGACCGCACACCGTGGCTCGTGACCGCTTCGACTATGTCTCGGCCATCTCCGAATCCTGGAAGCGACAGACACTGCTCAACCTGGTCAAGATCCGTTATGCCGATGCCCCGGTCTTTGTTGAAATCGCTTCGGTGATCAACACCTACGAACTTCAGGGACAAGTCCATCTCGGCGCCAGTTGGGCCGACGCCCCGTTCTCAGATTCGCAAAATCTCTCGGCCAGTGCTCGTTACACCGACAGGCCAACGATTACCTACACTCCTCTCGCCGGGGAACGCTTTACCCGTAGCCTGATGACACCGATCCCCGTGACAGGGATTCTCTTTCTCTTGCAGGCCGGTTATCCCGCTGACTATATCTTCCGCATCTGCGTCCAGACCATCAATGGGCTCAACAACAGTTTTGGTGGCAGGTTGACCGGTCGCGATATGGACCCGGAATTCCGCGAATTGATCACTCTATTGCGCGAACTGCAGAAGCAGGGGGGGCTTGGCATGCGGGTCAAGCCACAAGGGGAGGATCTGCAAGAGGCGATGGTCATGTTCTTTCGCCCAATGACCGATGAGGCTTTTGCCAAGAAAGTTGTCCGTGTGAAGGAACTTCTCGGTCTTGACCCCGATCACCGTGAGATACATGTCGTCTACGGATCTTTTTCCAGTAACGATCAGGAAATCGCCATTCTCAGTCGTTCCATGTTTCAAATCCAGATTGACTATGCCTCTTACATTGATGTCCCGCAAAAGCACGTGGACATGGGGGCGGTCATGATGTCACGACGTGATAGTTCGCCTGTCGCAAAAGCGTTGCCACCCTTAGTCCAAGTATTCTCTGGTGGTTCAGAGCCTGACAGTGCTCATGTTGCTGTCCGTTATCTCGGTCATTGGTATTGGATTGAGCGCTCAAATTATGAATCCAAAAGCCTGTTTACCTTCTTGATGCTGTTGTTCTCACTGACCGAAGAGGGCGGTGGACAAAAAGGGCCCATCGTGACGGTGCCGACCAATTAGTAAACAATCAGCAAGTATGGGGAGTCCATGCAGCGACCGTCCAGCCCCTCGGGTAGCGGGGGCAGGAAGAGATAAGCACAAGGTTGTTGAGCAAATTACGACTTGCTTTTTTACTCTCTAAAGGGACAAAACAACATGATTGCACCCTTATTGTTAGGCAGTTTCATAATCATTGTAAACATGGGTATCCAGACCGTGGCTGTTGTCTTTATGGTCCGCTACGTGATGAGCAGGACAGGAACAGATTCTCCTGCGCCCGGGTTTGCAGCAGATACAAAGATGATCAGCGTCGTGCTTGTGGTTCTATTTGTTGGTCATCTCGTCCAGTTCGCAATCTGGGCAGGTTTGTTCATTTTCCTCGGTGAGTTCGAGAGCTTCAATACCGCTTTTTATCACTCAACGGTGAACTTCTCATCTCTTGGATACGGAGACATTGTCATGGGTGAAGAATGGCGCCTGCTTGGAGCACTAGAGGCGTGTAACGGCGTCCTGATGTTCGGGTTGTCGGGCGGGACAATCCTTGCGGTGATGGTGCGTCTATTCGGGCGGTACGACTATGCCCCGATTAAACAAACGAAAAGGAACTGAGCAAGTGGAGTTGATGCGGAAAGATAAATACAGCGGGTTAGCCGTACTCTTAACGGTTGTTCTGGGGCTTGGAATGTTTCTTTCTTCCTGTGCGCCGGTCGGACCTGATTTCGTTAAGCCCGAAGTCGATGCCGCTGCACAGTGGTCCGAGCAGACGGACCAGGGACTTGAAACTTCATTGCCAGAGCTGGACCAGTGGTGGAAAGTTTTTCAAGACCCGGTCTTGAATGATCTGGTCGATACCGCACGCAGGAATAACAATACTCTGGAAATCGCTGGTTTGCGCGTACTCGAAGCCAGGGCGCAGCTCGGCATAGCGATCGGATCGATCTACCCTCAGTCTCAATCTGCCTCTGGAAATGCGACTTATGTGTCGCCACCAGAGCGGACAGGCATCACCTCCGGTGACTGGCAATATAATCTAGGCATGAGTACTGGTTGGGAGATCGACTTCTGGGGTCGCTTCCGTCGCGGTATTGAGTCGGCTGACGCGTCCTACTTATCCTCAATCGCCGCCTATGACCAGGCCGTGGTGTTGTTGACAGGCCTGGTGGCAGAGACCTACACGGCAATTCGCGCGACCGAGGAACAGTTACGGATAGCTAAAGAGAATGTAAAGCTCCAGCAGCGAAGCTTTGATATTACCGAAGTGTTGTACCGTAACGGCGAAGCGGCTGAATTGGATATGCAGCAGGCACAGACTCTGTTGCTCAGCACCGAAGCCACCATACCAAACCTTGAAATTCAGCTGAAGCAGACAAAAAACGCCCTGAGTACATTGTTGGGGCAAGCTCCCGGCACAGTCGATGAGCTGCTGGCGGGGTCAAAAGGCATCCCTGCACTCCCTGGGGACATATCGATAGGTTTTCCCGCAGACATGTTGCGTCGTCGGCCAGATGTCCGTCAGGCTGAAATGCTGGCCATGGCCCAGAATGCACAGGTCGGAGTCGCTCAGGCGAACCTTTACCCCCGCTTCAGTTTGATCGGTAGCATCGGCTTCGTGTCAGGAGGGCCGGGGGACAGCAATTTCGGTGATCTCTTTGATTCCGATTCCTTTACTTATTCTTTCGGGCCGTCATTCTCGTGGCCGTTCCTCAATTATGGTCGCTTGAAGAATAATGTCCGTGTTCAGGATGCGCGGTTACAGCAGGCTTTGGTCAATTATCACGAGACCGTCCTCCAGGCCGCACGCGAAACCGAAAATGCCATGGCGGGTTTCATCGGTGCTCGTGAGCAGGTCGTCATTCTTGAAAAAGCTGTAACGGCCGCCAAACGCTCCACCGAACTTTCTACCCTGCGTTACAAGGAGGGCTTTTCTGAATACCAACGTGTTCTCGATTCTCAACAATCCCTCTTTGTCCAGGAACAGCGCTACATCGCTAACCAGGGCAATGCTGTCAGTAACCTTGTTGCTCTCTACAAAGCGCTGGGAGGCGGCTGGGAAAATCGGGATGAGCAGCTCTATCTCGATCCGGAAACCATTGAAACCATGCAGAAACGCACTGACTGGGGCGACGTGATTGAATCAGGGACCAAGGGACCGGACAGCACGGATAGCCGCTATAAAATAGACTGGTAAACATCACACATAACCGGGATCAAAAACTATGGCAGATCAAATCGATAAATCGAACAGTGAAGACGTGGTAACACCTCAGAAGAAAAAATGTGATCCGGTGCGAAAGTGGATATTTATCGTCCTGGGCCTCTGCTTTCTCCTACTCGTCTGGCAACTGAGATCCGATCGTGTAACACCCACTACCTCTCAAGCCAGGTTGCATGCGACGGTGGTGCCGATTGCACCGGAAGTTTCCGGTATCATTACTTCGGTGGAGGTTGAGAACAACCAGGTCGTGGAAGAAGGTCAGGAATTGTTCAAGATCGATAAACACAACTACGAGCTAGCATTGCAGATTGCCGAAGCTCAATTCGACGCTGCGAAACAGGCAACAGCCGCATCATCTTCTGCCGTAGATGCTGCCAAGGCATCACTGAATGCAGCCATGGCTAACATGGCACTTGCCAAGCAGGATGCAGATCGAATTCGCAAAATCCGCGAAGAAGATCCAGGTGCAATTTCTCTTCGCCGTCTCGAGGTGGCCGTGTCTTCTCTGACTTCAACCGAGGCCGCTGTTACCGCAGCTAAAGCTAATGTGAAGCAAGCCCAGGAAGCTTTTGGCGCTGAAGGTGAGTATAACTACCGGATTCTGCAGGCACAAGCCAAACTGGAACATGCCGAGCACGACTTGTCGAAAACCATTGTGCGTGCGCCGAACGATGGTGTGGTGACGGGTGTGAAACTTGAAAAAGGCAAGTTTGCTGCGGCCGGATCACCGCAAATGACCTTTGTCGGCACGGAAAAGTATTGGGTCCAGGCCGAGTTCACCGAGAATAACCTGGCTCACATTCACCCTGGTGTCGAGGTGGAAATGGTTTTTGACGCTCTTCCCGGAGAGGTTTTCACGGGGACCATTCGGGAAATGGGCTTCGGTGTAGCGGTGGATGCCACACCGCTTGGAGCTCTGCCCACGATTAAGGAAAACCGTGACTGGTTACGGGACGCTCAGAGATTCCCCATCCTGATTGATTTCATACCGTCGGAGGCCGCGAATAAAGTTCTTAAGGTCGGTTCCCAGGCCACTGTTGTGGCCTACACGGGAGATAATAGAATTTCCAATACTTTGGCCAAACTCTGGATACGGATTGTTTCAGTCTTTACTTATGCCTACTGATGCCACTGCACAATTGATAGCTAATCCAGGTATGGACACCGCCAGCAGACGCATTCTGCGTCTTGCGCTGGGCGTGTCACTTTGTATGCTTTTTTCCCAGGTGGTCAATTGGCAGCCCTCTTTTATTGCACCGGTTTTTGTCATCATTCTTCTGTCTCTTCCTTATCCTGCGCCCTCACTCAAGAGTGGTTTGAACTTTGTCTTGACGTTAGTGGTGGCTCTATTCGCAAGCAAATATTTGTTGCCTTTTCTGGACCATGCTCCGATGGTCGGCCTGCTTTTGTTGGCCCTGTGCCTGTTCGGAAGTTTTTTTTATACCGCTATGGGCGGCTCTGCTTTGACTGGAACGTTTATAACGGTCGGGCTGACGCTGCTGGTGACTATCGGTAGCGTGAGTATCGATGCCTACCTTGGAATAATCAAGGCAACTAGCTTTGGTGCTGCGGTCGCTCTCGCTTTCGTGTGGTTGGCTTTCGCATTACTGCCGGACCCTCCCGCTGGGCCATCTGATGCGGGTCACCATCATGCCCCAACGGTGCCAGACAGTCTGGTAGCCGCCAGGAGTGCGCTCCGTGCAATGCTGGTTGTGTTTCCTGTGACGCTGTTGTTTCTCTTCTGGAGCGCCAGTGCAAGCTATATTGTCGTGATCATCAAGGTTGCCGCTCTGGGTCAACAGGCCACGTTGGACGACTCTCAAAGTGCCGGCCGCAAGATGATTGAATCGACATTGTGGGGTGGCTTCGGTGCCACCGTTGCATGGGTTGTCCTGGGTGCCTGTCCGAATCTGATCATGTATATCCTGTTGGTCGCGTTGGCCGGGCTTCTGTATGGGACGGGAGTTTTTCAAGGGGAAGGTATGCACCCAAAGGCCGGTATGTGGTACTACGCCTTTCTCACCATGATCATCATCTTGGCGCCTACCGTCGGAGGAGCCACAGCGGGAAAAAGTGCTGTCGGAGGGTTCTGGCTGCGTCAGATGTATTTCCTTGCGCTGGCACTATACAGTTGGTTTGCAGTCGCTGCGTTCGATGCGTTCTGGCCTGGAAAACAGAAGTGTAGCGATGCATAAAAATATTTATAAAATCAAGGAATTTAAAAGAGGGAGTAACTGACATGTATATAGAGATGGCTGTTCTAGCTCTGTTTGTTTTCTGTTACAGCCTGGTTGCTGGACGCGTTGAGCGAATGGCGATGTCCGGGCCTATCGTTTTCGTGTTGGTCGGTTTCCTGATGGGGCCTCTTGGACTCGGATGGTTTAATGATGATGTATCAAATAACGATTTTAGGGTTCTCGCGGACCTGACTCTGGCATTAATTCTGTTTATCGATGCGGCGAATGCAGACCTGTCGATCTTGAAAAAGCAGCTGCGCATTCCTTCACGGATGTTGTTGCTCGGCCTGCCTGGAGTCATCGCGCTCGGTACCGTGCTTGCGGCATTGCTGTTCAACACGCTGACGTTGTTTGAGGCGGCGATCCTGGGAACCATGCTTGCTGCAACCGACGCTGCACTCGGTAAAGCGGTGGTCGTCAATAAAAACGTACCATCAAAGATTCGAGAAGGCTTGAACTTTGAAAGTGGCATGAACGATGGTCTCTGTGTTCCCATCCTCCTGGTTTTTATAGCCCTGGCAAGTGGGTCTGCAGGGGAGGGTGGCAGTACCATGCTGGCCTTGCGCCTGGTCGCCCAGGAGCTGGGGATCGGACTGGTCGTCGGTGTGGGGCTTGCCTCAGTCGGCGCACGGCTTATGAGGTTTTGCTGGGATCGAGGCTGGATCACTGAGATCTGGAAGCAGGTCACGGTAGTTGGACTGGCGATTGCCTGTTTTACTGTTGCGCAAAGCCTGCATGGCAGCGGTTATATTGCTGCGTTTGTTGGCGGTCTGGTTTTTGGCTATAAGGCCCAGGAGTCGACTCATGGGCTGGTGTTGGCCGCTGAAGGGGTCGGTGAGACCCTGGCATTGATGACCTGGATGGTCTTCGGCGCTGCGGTCATTGGACAGGTCTTCGAGTATTTCACCTGGCAAGTGGTGGTCTACGCACTCTTGAGCCTCACCGTGGTTCGCATGCTGCCGGTCTTCCTTTGCCTCGCAGGAACCGGAGAGGATGTGCGCTCCAAGCTATTCCTGGGTTGGTTTGGGCCGCGTGGTCTGGCCAGCATTGTTTTTGCGATCATTGTTCTAAACAATAATTTGCCTGGTGGGGAATTGTTGGCCCTGGTCGTGGTGTGTACGGTTTTTTTCAGCCTGGTTGCCCATGGTATCTCTGCAAACCCTCTTTCAAAAATGATGGCTGGAAGAGAGTAGTGTGCCCTTTTCATAAATTAGGTGAGACCGCATATGCAAACTCAAGAGACAGGACGCTTGTTCATAATGTCACAGTTTCCTAAAGGAGAAAACATGTTCATATCAAATCTGAAGTTTCTAATGCGGAAACTCTGCATGTTTATTTTATTGGGCATCGTCAGCTCTCTTTTGATCGTGTCGCCAGTTCTGGCGCAAGAAGCGTTATCCGAGAACTGGGAATTCTCGACATCACTCAACCTGTGGGGGCCAACGATCAAGTCAGAAACTCCCACCGGGGAAGAAGTCGAAATCACCCTCTCTGATATTATCAAGAATCTCGACATGGCCCTTATGGGGTCCGTGGGAGTCAGTAAAGAAAAGTGGTTGTTCTACACCGATGTGCTCCACTTGAGTCTGGAAGATAACTCTAACTCTACCCTGGTTGATGCTCCACCAGTATTAAATTTATCTCTCACAAATACGAAGATGAAATCGTGGATAGTGTCTCCCAAAGTAGGTTACAACGTTCTGCACTCAGATCGCTTCAGTCTCTACTTATTGGCCGGTGCACGCTACCACTGGGTAGAGAACACTCTGAAACTTAAAGCGAAAACACCATTGGGGACAGAATCTAGCAATGTGGTGTCTACCGTGGAAGGTTGGGATGGGATCGTCGGTGTCCAGGGAAAGGTCTTTCTCAAAGAACGCTGGTATCTGCCCTTTTACGGTGATGTGGGGAGCGGTGATTCGGATCTGACCTGGTCGCTTTTTGGTGGTGTTGGCTATAAGTTCAGCAAGGCGAACTTGATCGTTGGCTATCGCCACTTGAGGTTTAATTTTGATGAGGGTGCTTCGTTGGATCATCTCTATATCACTGGGCCAATTGTCGGGTTTGAATACATGTTTTGAGGCATACCGCTGGACTAAATGAAATCAATGTATAGCAACTAAAATTTAGGACGCAGACATGAAAATACTGAGATTCAACTGGCAAGCTTACGACCCTGTTGGCGGGATGAAGTATGTTGCTGGTGTCGTGGTCATCATCGCACTCTCTATGTTTATAGACTTTCCCTGGTTCGCCACTGGGGTAGCTGCAGTGCTAGCCTGGCTGCCTGCAACTATTCCAGGTCGCCGTAGTGACCGTATCCTGAGCATAGCTATCTTCATCGTCTTTGCAGGCGCGCTCGTTGGCCTTGCACACCTCCTTAGCGGAACCTATTGGCCTTGGTTTTTTGCAATGCTCGCAGTCGCCTTCTTTGGAACATTCGCGATGATAAAAGGGTCGCGAGGTTTCATGACTGGTTGGTGTCTGATCTGTTGGTTCTTTGTTGCGCCGCTCGTTGGTGCTCTGGATACCCCTGGCCAGTTGAGCATCTGTCTCCTGCTTGGTGGTGGTGTGGTCCTCGGCCTTATGGCCTTGCCTCTGCTCTGGGAGAAAAAGCAACCAATTGTGGGTGAGGACATTGATCAGGCTGCGGAAGCCGATCCCCCGCCAAGCCTTCGGTTTGTGCTTCAGCACTCAACGGCTGTCGGAATCGTCATGGCCATCGGCCTGATGTTGGGTGACGCGTGGCTTGAGGCAGATCCCACAATGATTGTCAACGCATCACTCATGATCATGTTTCCGTGCCGCAATCAGACATTGACGATGGCGGCTGACCGGATGATAGGGGCCATGCTGGGTATCCTTGTCGGTTTCTTCCTCGGTCTTTATGTACAGAGTACGGTTCTTGAACCACTTCTTTGGATCGTGCTGTCTTACGGCGTTTTTGCCCTGATGTATGTGAATGCCGGTGCCTGTGCGTTCTTTTTCCTTGTCATTTTTGCGGCGGGTTGGGGCGCGTTGGGCTATGACGCTGGAAACGCCATCGCAAATGAACGAATTTTCGCCGAGATTGTCGGTGTTTCACTCGCTGGAATTGGCGTAACCATCCGGAGTTTTTTCGGTTCAAAAGGGTAGGCTTCTACATTCCGTTTCTTCAGAAACCAGACACAAAATGATTAAAGGTAGAGGGAGGTTGGAGTATGCGAAGTTTTTTAATTGATTGTAAAAGAGTCGAAGAGGTCGCCAGCAAAATCTATCAGCAGTTATCCGACGACGAGTCTTATGCCTTTGAGGTTCGTAAAGTCTTCCAAAAGCTGAGCGACGATGAAAGGGCACATGTGCGTCACATCGACCTGGTGCTGCAAGCAAATGAAAATGAAATTGTTGCAACTCAAATGATTCCGGAGAAAAAGCTCGAAGAAGCGCTGACAAACGCCGAGCTCTTGTTACGTAAGGTTGAGCGAGAAGAGCTGGATGAAGAAACCTCCTTGCGATTAGCTGTGCATCTGGAGAAAGAATTCGCAACAGTGCATATAAACAACGCTTTGTTTTTTCGTAACCCAAAGCTGGCTGACCTTTTCGACAAACTAGGCAAAGAGGATGAGGAACATCTAAATACCTTGAAAGACTGTCTGGAATGGTGGAATACCGAGCGCAAAAAAGTTTTGAGTGACAATTGATTAGAGGCGTGATTTTTATTCTTTTTTGAGGAGGAGAAAGTGCCATGCGATGCTTATTGACAGTTTTACTTTTGACAGTATTCTTCGTTCAGTCATCCGCTGCAGAGGTATTTACAGGGACTCTGCATGAGATTCAAAAATCGGGGACAATCAAAATTGGTTATCGCAAGGCTCAGCCCCCCATGTCCTTTCTTAACGAAAACGGCAAGCCTGTCGGCTATTCAATGGATCTTTGTGAGCAGATCGCAACCAAGTCGCAGGAAGCCATACATCGTGATCTGAAGATTGAATATGTCCCCGTCTCTGCCGAAGATCGCTTCGATGCCCTGGCGAAAAACAAGATAGACATCTTGTGCGGCGCAACAACGCAGACCCTTTCCCGTGGTGAAATTGTTGATTTCACACAGTTGACCTTTGTCACCGGCGGTTCCTTTATGACCTTGAAGGGCGCGAAAATCGCGAATAATTTCAACGGTAAAAAGATCGGTGTTGTAAAAGGAACAACAACAGCTATCGCCTTGAAAAACCTGCTCAAGGAAACCGAGACAGATGCTGACATTGTGTTGTTTGCTTCCTCAGCTGAGGGTCTTTCGGCGCTGGGAAAAAAGAAGATCGATGCGTTCTCTGCCGATCAGATTGTACTGATCGGACTGGCCATAGCGTCCGGCAATCCACAGCAGTTTGCTGTTCTGCCAAACCTCTTCTCTTATGAGCCTTTTGCCTTGGCTGTGAGGAAAAACGATTCGGACTTTCGTCATGTTGCCAATCGCGTGATCTCCGATCTTTACCGGACAGGACAAATCCTGAAAATCTATGACAAGTGGCTCGGCAAGTTTGCCAAGAAAAGATCGACGGCATTTGAGGCTCTTGTCACACTGAATGCTATTCCGGAGTAATCGAAGCGCACAAGAGAATGGATAATCTGAAATGGCGGGCAGAGCATTCACCGAAGTGTTTATTGCCTTTGCTGACGGTGTAAATGGAGGTACTGATGAAACTATCACCCAAGACAAAAAGAGCAATGTTCGTTGTCCTCGTATTGTCTGTAGCATTTGCCGTCGTTGGTGCGGCAGGAATTGCAGGCTGGGAATTTACCAATAGCGACACCTTTTGCGCAGTTGCTTGTCATAATGTTCATCCTGAGGAACCTTTTGCCCATCAAGCCTCGCAGCATGCCAACGTCAGTTGCGTAGAATGCCATATGGGTCGCCTTTCGACGTTTGAGATAATGGCAACAAAAATAACCCATACCAAGCATTTATGGGGGGTGATAATGGGTTACGAAAGACCCTTGACCTCCCCATCCATGCCGACATCCCGCGAATCCTGCGAAGGATGTCACTCGGAACAATCACATCAGAGTGATTCCATCCAGGTTCGCAAACATTATGCTTCCGATGAAAAAAACACTGAAACCACTGTTCGGCTGATCATGAAAATCGCCGGGGAACATACGCGCCAGGGGGGAGGAAAGGGTATCCATTGGCACACAGACAAAAAAAACCAGGTGCGCTTTATTGCTAAGGATGAGCAAGAGCAAGAGATTCCCTGGGTGGAGGTGACTAAGCCAGATGGTAGCATTGTCGTTTATACAGATATTACCCAGCCGCTATCAGAAAGCATAATAGCTGAGTCAGAAAAAGATTTGATGGAATGCGTCGACTGCCATAACCGGGCAGGACATCACTTTGTTAATCCTGAGGTGATCCTTGACAATGCCCTTGCGGTGGGCTGGGTGGACCGCCGTCAGCCATTTGTCAAAGCCAGATTGAAGAAGCTTTTGGAACAGGAGTTTTCGACAAAAGAGGAGGCTCTTGATCTGGTTGTTGCGGCCTACGCACAATACAGAAAAGATTTCCCCAATGTCGCTGAAGATTCACCAGAGAATTTGGCTAAGTCTCAAGAGTTTGTCCGTAAAAGACAGGAAGCTTATGCAAACTGGTTAATTCGCAGTAAATTTCGCCATCCCGGAGTGTCCTGGCAGTCCTTTCAGGATTTAAGCGGCCACAAGTACACGCCAGGCTGCTTCCGTTGCCACAGCGGAAAACATTTTGATGACAAAGGTAATCCACTCTCTGTCAATTGCACCACATGCCACAATATACCATCCATCAGGGAAGAGTTTGAAACCGTATCTTGGACAAAGATTCCCCATAGCAATTTGAAACCAAAGTCACATAAAGCCCCAGATTTCATCTTAAAGCATAGGAACCTGCAGGGTAATAGCTGCAAGTCTTGTCATGGCCAGATCAGCTATGGAAAAGATAATTTGTCTTTTTGTGCCAACATTGCCTGCCATGATACTAAGTGGCCAGGACTAGACCTTAATGTTAGTAGCTCGAAATAACCCCAAAAAACCAGGTCTTAGAAACTAATTAAACAGGGGGTCCCAACAATTACTATTAAGTCACCATCTGTAGAAATCTCAAGCGCCTTCTTGATTGCAGGTGCAGAGCCCCTTCTGTACCTTATGTCTGCTCCTTGGCCAATTTAATATGGAATGTTAGCTAGTCTATTGTGGAGATATTTTCCTGTGAACGAACTCCAGCGTTCGCAAGGAAGCTGGGGTTGGATGGATTGTTTTTGCGAGGGTTGTGGCTCTTTTGCTCATTTCTTGTAAGAGAGAAGCTGAGCGTGAATTATGGGGTACTATTGAAAGTAATAAGAAAAAATGCTTCTATGAAATCTCGTAATAACAAGCAGTTATGTAGTCAGTTGTGTGGGCGCCACCTCAGCGGCATGTTGTGATTAGCGTCCTAAATTAACTACCTTCCTCATTTCCTTTAATTGTTCGAGGTATTGACCCCATCTGTTCA
>PVMK01127101.1_pt1 | contig 17666 bp, 15 predicted proteins | sample 1853481 | NCBI WGS metagenome assembly PVMK01 (sample SAMN08533507, study PRJNA380276) | Marine sediment metagenome, whole genome shotgun sequencing project. | reverse complement strand
GGAATGGATGCCTGTCCTGTCCGGCTTGATCCGTCACACAGCAGTTGGTCTGATATCTTTTTTTTGGGTATGGATTTTCCGGAAGGCGCGCGCGTAGTTAATATTTCCGTTGACCTTAAAATTCATGGGGACAAAAGCAAAATTATGCCGCCCTGCGAATGTTACAGCCAGATAATTGAAGAACCTGTAATACATCTGGTTTCCACAGATTTACAGACTGAAAAAAAAATTCAGACCCTTACGGAACTGTTTAATTTCGGCAATGATTACCTTTCTCTGCTTAAGGCCGGAGTTGTTGCGTCTGGCATTATACCTCCCAGCTTCGAAAACACGGGCCTTGATTTACCTACTGTCCTTCAGCAGCTTATCGGCCGCCCCGGCGGACTAAAAATAGTCACCAAAGTTAATAATATACCCAAAGGCTCCCGTCTTGCAGTCAGCACAACGCTATTAGCAACCATTATAACACGTCTTATGCGTCTGTCTGGACAGATCTTAAATCAAACCGGCGGTATCACTGAGCAGGAGCGACGCACAGTGGCTTCGCGTGCTATTCTGGGAGAATGGCTGGGAGGCTCAGGAGGCGGATGGCAGGACTCAGGGGGACTGTGGCCGGGCATAAAAATCATTACCGGTAAAATAGCCAAATCAGGAGACCCTGAATCCGGCATTAGCCGAGGCTGTCTCCTGCCTAATCACCGTATTTTTTCCCGTGAGGAGATCCCCGCTTTAATTGAAAAGAATATTGTCGATTCAATGATTCTGGTTCACGGAGGAATTTCTCAGGACGTTGGCCCAATCCTTGAAATGGTTACTGAAAAATATCTACTTAAGTACGAACAGCAATGGCAGGCACGACTTGAAGGGATTAAACTCTATGACAATATTTTAAAAGCCCTGCTTGCCGGTGACATGCATCAGTTGGGCACACTGACCTCCCGCGACTGGAACGGGCCGCTTCAGAAAATTATTCCCTGGGTCAACAACGCCTTTACCGCGGAACTAATAAGAGAGTTAACCGATATTTACCATGATGATTATTGGGGGTTTTTAATGCTAGGCGGCATGTCAGGTGGCGGTATGGCTTTTTTGGTGAACCCATCCATCAGAGACTGTTTTAAAAAAGAAATCAACAAAATAATGAAAAGGCTAAAAGATGTGTACAGATTATCCTACCCTTTTATTATAGACCCGGTTGTCTATGATTTCAAAATCAACCATGAAGGTATAACTGCTCGAATACTGTCCAGCAAAGGTGTTCAACATCCAGAGCAGCCATTCTCAGCGTTATCCACAGAACTTCAGAACAGACATGAAACTGAAGAAGAATCAAACATTAAATTGCGATATGGATTTAACGACGTCTCCCATGAACATATGAAGGAACAACTCAAAAAAGGCAAGATAGGTCTTGCCAAAAACCGCATGCCAGTCCTAACCGATATTCGGAATATCAATGATGATGAGATTTTTCACTATGAGCTTGAACCGTCAACTCCTGAACTTGCCGCAATCGGTCTTGAATCTATACGTCAGGGCCGGGCAGGCGTGGTAACTTTCGCCGGAGGAATGGGCAGCCGCTGGACCGAGGGAGCTGCTGTTATAAAGGCGATCAATCCTTTTGTAAAGATGGCGGGTATGTATCGTACCTTCATCGAAATTCATCTGGCTAAAAGTAGAAAAACAGCTCAAGTGAGTGGCAGACGGATACCTCACGCCTTTACAACTAGCTATTTGACCCATGACGCAATAGCAGACTACCTTTATCAATCCGATTACTTTGGCGCAAAAGATACGGTATATCTGTCAACAGGCAAATCAATTGGACGCCGGGTCTACCCCATGCAGCGTGATCTCAATTTCTTTTGGAATGAACAGCTTCAGCAAAAACTCGACGAAAACGCTCAAAAGGTTCAGGACGATCTTCGCCATGCGCTGATCGACTGGTCCTGCTCAAAAGGTGAAGGAGAAGACTATGCAGAAAACCGGACCATGCTACGGTTTAACCCGCCGGGACACTGGCATGAGATACCCAACCTCATCAAGAACAACACTCTGTCAGCAATGCTGAGGGACAACCCGGATCTTGACTACCTTCTTTGCCATAATATTGATACCATGGGCGCCGGACTAGATAATACCTTGTTGGGAATGCACATAAACTCCGGCTCATGTTTAACTTTTGAAGTAACGCCAAGAAGAATTATAGATCAGGGAGGGGGGCTGGCAAAAGTAAACGGCCGGCTTCAACTGGTTGAAGGTATGGCACTGCCTCGAGATGAAGATGAGTTCCGCCTCAGTTACTATAATACCCTTACCCACTGGATCTCAATCGACAGCCTTCTTCATTTTTTCGGTCTTGACCGACACATGATTTTGGAAGCATCCGATAATCCAGAGCTTCAACAAACCGTCATTAAAGCCATCCATGAAATCGAGAAAAAAATTCCTACCTATGTGACCATTAAAAATGTAAAATATATATGGGGCAGCGGACAGGAAGATATTTATCCTGTTGCCCAGTTTGAAAAACTATGGGGAGATATGACGGTTCTGGATAATTTACCGGTCTCCTATATTTCAGTGTCCCGATACCGTGGACAGCAGCTAAAGGAACCTTCACAGCGAGACATGTGGTTAACGGACGGTTCATATAACTATATTCTAAACAGGACGAGCTTTTCATAAAAAGTTACGCATCATTAATATCAATGGACTGACTTTAGGAAGCTTTTTAAACGGTCTGACAACTCACTGAAGGAGACAAAAATAAATACAGTAAAGAAAGTTTCTCTGATTCATGGTGAGAACCGCAAAAACAATATTGAACAGTCTCTTAAACTGATCAAAGATGACCTTGAACCTGTCAAAAAAGCCCAAAATATTCTTATTAAACCGAACTTGGTCGCTCTTAAACCCGACTTTGCAAATACAAATGTTGAAGCAATTGAGGCGGTGATTGAGTTCATCAGAAGGATTGTGCCTGAAACACCAATTACTGTTGGGGAATCCTCTGCAACGGCATTTTATAACAAGCTTCCCACAACCAAGGTCTTTAAAGATTATGACTATTACCGCCTGCCATCAAAATATCATAATGTGACTCTGACCGACTTTGACAACAGCACCGAATACATTGACAGCCCCATCCTGTCTGTTGTGGGCGATACAGCCCTTAGACTCACCAACCGAACAGATGCGTTCGATTACAAAATATCTCTCTCAATACCCAAAACTCATAATTTTGCCATGGCCACTTTTGGCATCAAAAATATGGCCGGAATGGTGATGCGCCAGGACATGGCAATGATTCACGGCATGAAAGGGGGTATTGAGGTTGACGCACCCAAAACCCTTCTTGACCGACTGCCTCCGGGCACAGTCTCTAAAGCCCGGCGAAAACTTCCTGCGTGGCTCATCAATTTTCTGTTTCGCAGGTATCCTGCCTATCGTAAGAGCGTAAAAATGATCCACAAAAACATCTTTGAACTCGCCACCAGGACCTGGCCTGATCTTGTCGTTCTTGACGGATTTATCTGCATGGAAGGAAACGGTCCGGTAGACGGTACTTCTGTTGATATGAGAGTCGCCATATCCTCTACGGACCCTCTAAAGGCTGACGGCGTAGGCGCTCGCTTAATCGGATTTAACCCCGAGGATATCGGTTATCTCTATTATCTTCATCATGAGGGATGGGGAGACTACTCACTTAATGGTTTGGTTGGCGATAATTTGGATAGACACAAAAGAAATTTTACGCCCCATGCTACTATTGACATACAAAGCCAGTGGCGGATTAGCTATAAATACATGGCACTGTTTTTTGTAACCTATTATATTTGCAGTTATAACTGAAAGACTCTTAAAAAAAAGCTGAAACTGTCAAACTCTTTATCCTTTCTATTTAACAAGTTTATCTTGACACGTTTTGCTTCAATTCTTATACTTTAACTGCTTACAAACGGAGCCCTCCCAAAAAAAGCTTAATGGGTATCACCTCAATCCAAACAAAACCTGAAAAAAAACACATGAGTAAAGTCGACTTTTTTATTGTAGGCGCACCAAAATCAGGAACCACAGCATTATACAGTTATCTATCCACTCACCCGGACATATTTCTGCCGGAACATAAAGAACCTAATTTCTTTGCAGAAGATTACCCAAACATTGGTGGAAGACTAAAAACATTTGAAGAATATGAAAAACTTTTTTCAAATCATCATAAAAAAATTGCCGGCGACGGATCAGTGAATTATCTCGCTTCTGACACTGCACCAAAATCCCTGAAGAAGTACAATCCACAGGCAAAAATTATCCTGATGCTCAGACATCCGGTCGAACTGTTTCTATCAGAACATTCACAACTTCTATACTCATTTTATGAAGATATTGAGAATCCATACCAAGCCTGGCAAATGCAGGAACAGCGCAAAGCCGGCCACAACATCCCTGCCTCCTGCCGGGAACCTGAAACCCTTCAATATAAAAAAGTATGCGAGCTTGGAAAAAATCTGAGAAAATACATTGATCTATTTCCTTCGGATTCAATCTTGACCCTTTTTTTCGAAGATTTTGTCAGATCTCCGCAATCCGTATATAAAATGGTTCTGGAGTTTCTTGACCTTGATGATGACGGACGCACAGACTTTCCAAAAGTAAACGAAGCAAAACATCATAAACGCGGGTGGCTTGTCAAGTGGCTGATTTCTCCCCCGGGTATTTTTGGACTACTCCACGCAAAACTTCGTCGCATCATTGCAACAACAGACTATGGTTTTATTAAGTCTGTTGAGAAGTCAGCTAGAAAGCTGGCAGCTATAAACAGTGCGAAAAAAAATTCCTGGCGGTTATCAGAAAGTGAATTTACCTCAATCGTGTCAGAACTTAATAATGATATCGACCTGCTGGCTTCATTGACAGGGAAAGATTTATCACACTGGAAATCGGATTCCTTATGAAGAAACAGGCCCTGATCCACTACGGTGGATACGCATTCAGTTCAATTGGCGCACTGGTAGGGGTCTCGTTACTATCTCACATTGTACCGGCCGATATCTACGGCTCAGTTGCACTATACATCGCTATAGCCACGCTTTTTCAGCATATCGTCAGGGAGGCCCTGGGGAATGCCTTGATGCGTCATGCAGAAGATATTCAGCTAAATAAATATACAGCCGTAAAACTGATCAAAAAAGCACGAACCCCGCTTCTTACCTGCTATGCCGCAATCTGTATTTTCTGCTGTTTCTGGATAAACACGGCCGAATATACAGAACTTGTTCTGAGTTTTATTCTCATTTTTCTACTTGGATGTGCAGTGATCGGTGAATCTTTTTTATCCGCAGTCCTGAATAGAACTGCTTATGCAATACACCTGAACACCCTGCAATGGCTCAGATTTCCTTTAGCCGCACTTTTCTTCACCTGTTTCGCCGGCAACACCTCATCAATCCTGTTAGGATTTATTATGGCTTTTATCCTGGCCGCTGTTTTTGATCTCTTCATCTTTGCTCGCGTCAAAAAACCGGATCCAACTAACCTTAATTTGGATACCTTAGACTTTAATATTTTTAAAGGCTATGCTCCTATACTGATCGGTTTTTTTGTGTGGTTTACAACATTTTATGACAGGATCGCTATTGAAAAGATCCGTGGAGAAGAAATGCTGGGCATATATTTTGTACTAGTCCAGATCGCATATATGCCGATTATTGTTTTAATGCGCTCCAGCGCTAACTTTCTGTTTCCGCTAATGTATAATAAAAACAAAAGAGTCCTCAACCGGAAACTTATAATTCTTATCATCACAACACTTTTCACCGGCTGGCTATTTCTACTGCTGTCACATCAATGGATATTTTCCTGGCTAGTGGGTGAAGAATACCGCTATTATTCCTGGCTTTTACCCTGGCTGTTTTTAGCAGCAGTGATTAATGCTGTTGCCTATTTATTTCAGGCCAAATTTTTTCAAGTTCACACTATGAAAACATTATTATTGATCAGGGGATTATCTGCACTAATGTTTTTTTTCGCAGTGACTCTTCTGGCAAGGTTATATGCAATTGAAGGACTTGTTTTTGCTAATGTATGTACTTCTATACTCCTGATGATTTTAAGCTGGTATTTCGGAAGGAAACATAAACTGATAGGTACCCGGCCTTCTTCAGACATTAGCTAATTACTTTGTCACCTTCCTTATCCATTCCAGATAGGTATTTGATCCATCCTCAATTGGAAGGAGAATTACCTCAGGAACATCATAACTGTGAATCTCTTTAACAGCTTTTTCCAATTCTTTAAAGTTTGAGTTTTTGATTTTTGCGATCAGAAGGAACTCATCATCTTTACAGAGTTTGTTCTTCCACCAGTAAAAAGATTTTATATTTGGAAGTATATTTACACAGGCCGCCAACTTATGAGTCACAAGATTTTCTGCAATACTTTCAGCCTCTGCATGACTTGAAGCTGTCATAAATACAACACCGTAATCGGTCATAAGCCCTCGATTTAATCAATGCTAAACGTTATTTAGAAGTTATAAATGTGCTCACCTTCTCCTTCTTTTCAAATTCTTCTGAAAATTCCTGGGCATCTTTAATGTCCCTAAAACGGCCTATCCTTACCCTGTACATAGTACCCTTTCCCGGCAATGCAGCAGATACAATGTATGCCTTATAACCTTTACTGATATATTTATCACAAAGAGTATTTGCCGCGTCAAAACTTTTAAAAGAACCCAGCTGAATAGTATATAAAGAAGAAGATTTTGAAGGTTTTTGAACTTTTTCTTCTTCTTTTTTTACAGGCTTTGGCCCTCTATGAGAACGAAGAGCCTCTTCTCTTTTGATATCAACCTCGGCTTTTTCATCTTCTTTCTTTGTAAGTGTATCAAAAAAACTGTATTTATTATTTTTTAAAACAGCGTCATCATTCTCAGCCCCATTTTCATCAGGTTCACCAATATCTTCGCCCATTTCCAGAATAGAAAATCTATCAGGAGAAGAGGCGCTTGTAAAACTCCCTGCTAAATAGTCAAACAGATATCCTGCGATAAAAAGAAGAGAAACAACTGCAGCAGAACCAAAAACCAGCAATAATATCCTTTTTATATCACTAGCATTTTTCTTTTTTTTATTTGCTTTTTTCTTAGCCATTGAAATTTCAGTTTACCAGTGAAAAAACGAACTGCTGTTAAATTTTAACGAGCTGTATAAGAGCAGAATAGCTATATTTTATTTTGAACGTACTAACGTTTTGAATAATATATGACTATTTACATCTTAAGAGGGGCATTTACACCTACAATGTCAAGACCATTTTTCAGCACACGCCTGATACAGCTCATTAGAAATAAACGTGCGCGGCTCAAATCCTCATCTTCTGTAATTACCCTGTGTTTATTATAGTAACTGTGAAACTGTGCAACCAGTTCCATAAGGTAAACCGCAACCCGATGGGGCTCATAATTTTTTGCGCTGCCCGCCACAACATTTGTAAACTGAGAAAGTTTCTTAATTATATCAAGCTCTTCGGGAGCAATCAGCAGGGCTTCATTGATATCCGCGTACTCCGGCAATGGATGCCCTTTCTCTTCAGCAAAAGAAATAATACTTGAAATTCTGGCATGCCCATACTGAACATAGTAAACGGGATTTTCGTCATTCTGTTTCTTTGCGACTTCAAGATCAAAGTCAAGAGGAGCATCGGAACGTCGGGTAAGAAAACTGAACCTGGCTGAATCTTTACCAACTTCATCAATTACTTCTTTTAGCGTGACAAATTCTCCGCCTCTGGTTGACATGGCAACAGGTTGCCCGTCCCGCAGCAAACTGACCATCTGAATCAGGATCACGTTAAAATCATCATTAGAGATACCAGAGGCTTCCAAAACTGCCCGAATCCGGGGGATATATCCATGATGGTCCGCTCCCCAAACATCAATCACATTTTTAAAGCCCCGTTCATATTTATCTTTATGATACGCAATATCAGATGCAAAGTAGGTTGTCCTTCCATCATCACGAACAATAACACGGTCTTTTTCATCACCAAAATCAGTAGTTTTAAACCACAGAGCCCCTTCATTTTCATAGGCAAGGCCTGTGCTCTTAAAATGTTCAATTGCCGACTGTACCTTACCGCTGTCAAAAAGCTTCTTTTCTGAATACCAGGTATCAAATTTAACGCCAAAAGCTTCTAGATCATTCTCTATACTTTTCAATATTGTATCCGCAGCAAAGGGCCAAAAAAAGTTAATCGCATCCTCCTCAGCCACCTCAAGAAATTTATTGCCATGTTTCAATATTACTTCTTTTGCAATATCAATAATATAATCACCCTTGTACAGATCCTCAGGAAACTCGACATCCTTCTTGAGAAGCTTCTGATAGCGTATATATACGGCTTTCCCAAGATTCTGCATCTGGTTTCCGATATCATTTATATAATACTCTCTCTCAACAGCATAACCTGCATACTCTAAAATATTTGAAATAACATCCCCAACGACTGCGCCCCGTCCGTGACCGATATGGAGGGGCCCTGTTGGATTGGCGCTCACAAACTCCACCATTATTTTTTCACCCTTACCCATATCAGAAGAGCCGTAAGATACCCCGGCCTCTTCAATATCAGACAACATGGAATGCCAGACATTCATCTTTAAATAAAAATTAATAAAACCCGGCCCCGCAATCTCCACTTTTTCAACCATATTTTCTTCATCAACAATACTGGAAACCAGAATTTGTGCGATATCTCTAGGCGGTTTCTTTTCTGTTTTAGGCAGCAGCATGGCCAGATTGGCTGCAATATCACCATGATCTTTATTTTTTGGAACCTCTACCACAAAATCAGGGATTTGCTGTGTCTGCAATGAACCATCCTCCCTGCACTTTTCAAATGTTTTTTTAAGTATTTCGCGTACAATCTCTCTCATGATTTTCACCGGCTAACAACAATGAACTTTTAGTTATTGATCTTTATTAATTATTTTCTATTACCTACTGGCAAATAGCTGATTCAGACCAACCAATTTAGCTCCTATATGCTTTTTAGTCAATTAATCTTACACACTTATTCAACTTATCTTAAATCAAAACGAACAGATCATGATATTCAATAATCATGTTATCTACTCATAGACTTAAAATATTTACAGCAGCAGAATTAAAAATTGGGTACCCTTATATAACAAACTATTAAATCAATTGATTAAATTTATAAATTCTTGTTTTCCAGATATCAAAGTCTAGTATTTTTCTATCACACAAAAAACAGGCCTTCATACCATTCCAAATAATTACCTTTTGGGGGTATCCCCTTACTTAAAATAGGTGTATACACCCAAAACATATAGGTGTATCACCTCATTTTTAGAAAAAATGTAATTTTTGATTTGACGAAAAACCTTTTTTAATCATATTTATATATATATAAACATCATAGCAAAACAGGAGAATATTATCATGGGAGATATTATACAGTTTCCTGGCTTAAACATTGAATGTTCAACCTTTACATCTGATGCCTTAAACCGTTTTCGAGATATTCCAAAATACATTATGAAACAGATGCTTGAAAGTGTATTTTGTCCTGTCTGCGGTAACGGAACAACTATCATAGCTTTTAGCGGTAGAATGAAAGGTTACGACCTTATCCTGAACGGAAAATGTAAAAATTGTTGGGGTGAAGTAGAACGTTTAATAGACTACCATGAAGATAAATCCATGAGAATTACATCTTAGAAATTCCAATTTATGAACTGCTGGGAATTCAAGAATTGAGGCGGGAACCGGGCGGCGAGAATTCCCAAAAATTAGGCATATGTAGAGCTTCGGTTGAAAGCAAATTTAACGAAATTAATCATGGAAATAATGCAGGCAGATACTGCTGGAAAGTAAAGATATCTGAAGAAAACAACAATGTAGCAGATAAAACTCTTTCAGCAATAATGACCTGCATCGAGTGTGATTTTTTCATAAAAGTCAAAGCAGAAGAAAAAAATATATTTAATTTCCTGATTTAAATCCTTTACGCTCATAATAGAAATTAATAAAAACCATTCCTATAAATTATTCTTAAGATTTGACATATCAACCTGACTGTAAATCACTCTTTTATTTACCATTCATCCAAACATCTCACTAATAACCTTCACCACCACCACTTATAATTATATAACCGGTTATTTCTGAATTTACTGAAATTATTATTGCCTTTATGTGCACTGTATTATTGATAAAAAAAACTAAACTAAAAAACTAAACTAATTGACAGAATTAGCAACATTATATATAATTTTCATAACAAAAATGACTTTACAGAACACTAAAGCGCACAGGAAAGAATATCATAATGTCAGAAAATACCCCAAAAGCAAACTTCCCATTACCTCCAGACACACCGGCAATAATTTGTGCTAACTGCGGCGCTGTATCACTCTACGCCAGCGGAGTATGTAACCCACAGGGCAAAGGCATGAAATCCGACTGGTGCGGCATAAAACATGTTAAGGCCAGATCATTCTGTCATAACGATGTTAATAATGACAGATATCAGTGCAGAAAATGCGGACAGGTTTCAGTTACACCTGAACTCCTCTGCGAACCTGAAAAAATGGTCAAGTAAGCTAAGCCCCTTCTCAGTTTATAATTACATAAATTAATCAATTTATATTTGAAAGCATCTAAATGTTTGATCACCTGGTGCGTGACGGTATAATCCTTTTCTTAACAGGAATAACAATACTTACAAAAGTTTCACCAACACTTAAACTGAAACACTACTCGCAAAGTGCCATCAAATATTCAGTCTGCGCAGGATGGATCCTCACAGTAATCGGTTAGCATTTCTATGATAATCGGGGCCTTTACTGAATCTGTATAATTTAAACGCATTACCATATCACCCTTAAAATCTAAGGGTCTTTAATAAAATATACAGGTAAAGAAGCAGCCTTCACCCAGTGAGATGATTATTATTTATTCCGATTTTATTCAGAATTAATTCTAGGGGTAAACCGCCCGCTTCGCTCAAGACGCTGAGTTCGCAGAGAAAGACAGAGGGGTAAAACCAAAAGCAGTTCTTTGCGTACTCCGCGGCTTTGCGGTTAAATCGAACTTAATTAAATTAATGTTATGAATAATCAGCGTATTCATATTGATACTCATCAGATCTAACTCAGTATTTATAATTAATACTAAAAAATTAACCGCAATTTTATTTACGAAACAAATCTATAAGGCAAACTTCCATATTGATAAGTCCAAACGATAATGATACGTTGTTTCAAACCATAACCTAAATAATAGGATCGTTTTGAAAACAGGAACAACATCACTACCCCTACACGGCGGCAAAGCACCTGCCTGGCTTTTCAGCAGAATGAAAAGGCTGGCCCGCGAAATAATCCTCATAATTGTCCGAGATTACGGAACTGAAGAAATCTTAAAAAGACTTTCTGATCCATACTGGTTTCAGGCGCTTGGCTGTGTTCTTGGATTTGACTGGCATTCAAGCGGACTTACCACAACCACCTGCGGAGCATTAAAAGAAGCGTCCCGTGGAATTGAGCATGAAACAGACCTGTTTATTGCCGGAGGAAAGGGAAGAACATCAAGGAAAACCCCGGACGAAATTATCAGTTTTGGCAATCAGTTAAAGGTTGATCCGGACACCCTTGTTTATTCAAGCAAGATGTCTGCAAAGGTCGACAGCGCGGCAGTACAGGACTCTTATCAGCTCTATCACCATGTCTTCTTCTTTACAAGTTCAGGCCGCTGGTCTGTTGTACAGCAGGGCATGAATGAACACACAAAATACGCAAGAAGATATCACTGGCTTGGATCAGAACTTGAAGACTTTGTGTGCGAACCGCACAAGGCAGTATGCTGCGATTCTAAAGGAAACACTTTAAACCTGGTTGCAAAAGAAGGAGACAAAAACAGAAAATATTCACATGAGATTGCCACAGAGCATCCTGACAGAATCATGAAAGAAGTAAATAAAATAAAGAACCTCGAACTTCCGGCGCGTCATTACATCATGCCCGATGACCTGAACCCTAAAAAGCTCTATACAGTTCTTGAAAAAACGTATGAAAACCAGCCAGAAAACTACGAGTCTCTAATGGCTATAAGAGGAATAGGCCCCAAAGCGCTGCGATCCATGGCCCTGCTTTCAGAATTGATATACGGTGCGGAACCTTCTTTCAGAGATCCTGTACGCTACAGCTACGCACATGGCGGGAAAGACGGTATCCCCTACCCTGTCAACAGGAAAGCCTATGACCACTCAATATCTTTTCTAAAGGAAGTTGTAAACAGTAGTAAAATTCAGGAATCTGACAAGAAAAAAGCTTTTAAGCAGTTGGCTCTTTTCTGCAAGTAGCTGCTCTAACATAATTAAGATTACTTCTGAGACTGTCGAAAAAGCCCATTTTTAGGGTTTTTTAGAAAATTGATATAAGGAATATCAAATAGTTACAAGTGCCAAAAAGACTGTTTTGAGGTTTTTCGACAGTCTCGCTGGTATCCTGTTCACAGCCCGGTTTCTTCGAGGCCGACACTGTAGCTCATTGCGGCAACTCACTTGCCGGTAATTTTGTCTGGAGCCTTACTTTTACTGATATTTTAACAGCCTGGACTGAAAATCGTGCTGTGTGGAATAAGGGCGCTCAGGGTGTCCTTGATCAGATCAAACACATTGAACGAAACCTTGTCTTTCCTATCCTTGGCTTCGACTGTGACAATGGTTCAGAATTCTTAAACTATCATCTTTTCAGGTATTTTACTGATCGTCCTGTTCGATCGGTTAGTTTTACCCGTTCCAGACCATATAAGAAAAACGATAATGCCCATGTGGAACAGAAAAACTGGAGTCATGTGCGCCAACTGTTAGGCTATAATCGTTTTGACAACGAAGAGCTTGTTGATTTAATCAATGACCTTTATATAAAATATTGGAATCCATTAAATAATTTCTTCTGTCCTTCCATGAAACTTATCTCGAAAAAACGTATCAACTCAAAATATGTTAAAAAATATGATTCTCCAAAAACCCCTTACCAACGTCTTATTGCTTCTGAACATATCTCAGATGATTGCAAACAAAGTCTCACTGATACGTTCCTTTCTCTCAACCCATTTACTCTTAAGAAAAAGATTGAATCAAAACTCAAAATCATATTTAATACTCTGAAAAGACTTCCTCTATGACGCACTGTTTTTTAAGAATATTTCTTTTTCCCCTTGGTTACCTTTTATTATGAGTCAACGCGAGGGGGCTTTTGATACCAATAAACTTTAAGATTATCAAAAAAAATGTTGGCTATTGCAATTATTGCCAAATAAGGTTAATAACTTTTTAACGGGTTTTCAAAATCTGACGGAAAAATCTTTTGAAATACCTCACACTTCAGACAAATTTTTATTTTCTTTTGCCAGTTTTTTTGTACCTCTCCGTTACATATAGTACCGTTGATGAACCAGCAAAGCTGACCGCAGCGAAATTCCCAGGCAGGACATTTTTGTCTTTTGTGCTCCGGACATTTTCTAGCCTCCCAGCAATCTACAGATCTTTTTGCCTCCATGATCGTCTTCTGGGATAACAGAAAATAGATCTGACGTTCTATATGAGGTGTAATATTTCTCCATCCCTGTTCAAAGCTTTCAATGGATTTTGTTGAGGCACCCATCAGCTGTGCCATTTGCCGCTGTGTTTTACCCAAAAAAATCCTTATTTTAACAAACCTCTTTTTATCCATAGTAGTTTTCCGCCCAGTCTTCTCAGATTATAAAATACTTAATTTGTGACATTTGAGCATAAGACTTCAGATATGTCCATGAAAACAATTTTGATAAAAATATTGACTGTATGCTACATTGTGGTATTAAACAAAGTGTAATATGACGTTTAAAGATTAAACATAGCTATATGAATTGTTTATGGAGTGATTATACAAAAAAAACAACTCAAAAACTTGTCACAATTATTAGCATTATTATGCTCACTTTTCCTGTCTGTTCTGTCTGGGCACAGGTATGGGAAGGGAACTATAAAATTACTACTGGTGCCGACATTTCGATCCTGTCAGACTATACCGTAGTATCTGGAAATTTAAAAATAGTCTCCTCTACTTTGGGAAGCCTGAGTGGGCTTGAGAACATTACCAGTGTAGGTAGGAATTTGGAAATACTAAATAATACTATTCTGACAAGCTTGAGCGGGCTCGAGAATATTGCTGGCATGGGCGGGAATTTGTGGATTGAAAGCAACGACAATCTTATAAATCTGAGTGCTCTTTCTAATATAACAAGTGTGGGTGGGAACTTGTATATAATTAACAACCCCGGCTTGACCAGCTTGACTGGGCTGGAAAATATCCCTGAATTGGGAGACAAGTTGATTGTTTATGGCAACGACAGTTTGACCGGTCTAAGTGCTCCTTCTAAAGTCACGAGTTTGGACAGGAGTTTGATTGATAAATCAAACTAACATAATTAAAAAGACTGACAATTTGAAAAATAACTATTAAAGTAGAATCCAAAAACAGTCAGGTATTTAAAGTTTTGATCGGATTATATTACTAAGAAACCTTTAAGGGGTGACAATTATAAAGTGTCCTGAAATGTAAGGGTGATTTAAATAACCGTTACATGGGAAAATATGGATATCTGTGTTGATGAGTGTCCGGCTGCCGGGGTTTTTCACACGTTTAATTAAGCTTGGTTTTATGATAGAATTGTTATATATATTACCACAGTGTGCCTAGTATTTTCCTGGATGAGGCCCGGTATATTTTGGCTGCAAAGCTGATTTATTGTCTATAAATATATAAAGAGGGCTGAAAGATGGGGCAATCAACAGTATCTCATTTTTTGTGCGGGATCGTCTGCCTGATTCTTTGCAGCGCAGTCCTGCTGTTCCAGTCGGCATGTGCTCCTGAACTTCCTCAAATTGTTTTGCCCGCTACCCCTTCGTCGACCACTATCGTTAAAACAATGCCTGACAAGGCACCGCCCCCAACTAAAACACCTGCTCCTGTGGATTCTTTAGAGTCAATTGAAAAGGTACGCGCGGAAGCTGCTGTGCCGAAGGATGACAGAGTTATTGCAAAGGACAAAAAAACAAGCAGCCCGGACATTGGACCTTTGCGCCGTTTCGTCATTACCGGTGTGCCTGCTGTCAGCATCAGTGGAGCAGCCTGGGATTCACCGGCCCATGACATTCGTGTCACAGCCTATGACTCTTCCGGAATTGTCAAGACCGACTATGTCGGTTCAGTCTATTTTACGTCAACGGACCGTGCAGCAAGGTTCCATTTTACTGCTGCATCGAAATACAGGTTCACACCTGAAGATAAAGGCACGCATACATTTACCTCTGACGGATTTGTGCTGTCATCCGTTGGAACTCAGACCATTGCGGTCACGGACGGACGGATAAAGGCAGCTGCCGGTCCTGTTAAAGTATTTCATCGGGGCTCGGACTGGGTTAAGGTTACCGGGCAGGGTAATTTTCCCCACAGGGCCAAACACGGATGTGTGACATTTAAGAATAAACTCTGGGTCGTCGGGGGAGAAACATCCTCGCCCCAAAATGATGTCTGGTTTTCTTCGGACGGTGTCAGCTGGTCCTGCGCTACGAAAAGTGCGGCGTTTAGTCCGCGGACGGACCACCTTACCCTTGTGTTCGATAACCGGATGTGGGTCATCGGCGGGAAAGACGGAAGCCATTTTATGGGGACAAATGACGTCTGGTATACCACCAATGGCGTGGATTGGACCCGCACAACGGAAAATGCCGGTTTTTCAAAAAGGTTTTCTCATAGCGGGGTGGTATTCAATAACCGGATGTGGGTCATCGGCGGGAAGTATCAAAACGATATCTGGTGGTCTAATAACGGTTCCGACTGGACCCGGGCGAGCAAGGATGTGCCGTTCGGGTCACGCTATGGACACACCAGCCTGGTCTACAAAAACCGGATATGGGTCATCGGCGGGTATCGCGCCGGGTATCAAAATGATGTATGGTGGTCTGCTAACGGTTCTGACTGGACGCAAAGCATCGCACACGCGAATTTCAGTCCGCGTGCCTACCATACGGGCTTTGTATACGGCGGGAAAATGTGGGTGATCGGCGGATATGAAAATACCCCAAAAAGTGATGTCTGGTTTTCTTCGGACGGTGTCAGCTGGTCCTGCGCTACGAAAAGTGCGGCGTTCGGTGTGCGCAACAGACATGCCTGTACGGTCTTTAATAGCCGGATGTGGCTGCTGGGCGGAAGCTATCCCGGCGATGTGTGGCGGACAGGGTCAACCCTAAATTAATCAATAAAACAGAGTTGGAAGTGGAAACAGAAAAAGGGATAGGGCTACACACTTGATAATACCCGCGGATTTTAAACTTTCTAACCCGCCGAGGAATTGACGCGCTTAAAGCTGCGGTCGTCTCAGCCCTACCATTACTCATAACCACGAGTAATCTGAAAAAGTCTCCCACAAATCCACACACAGAAGCTGCGGTATTGCGTATTATTATTAATCTCTGTGACTAAGTTATTGAACAAAACTCATTAGAAGTCCGACTTTATTCTTATACCATTCTAAAGTTCTTCCTTTTTATTTTAGCTTTTAGAGAAGATTATTTAAACTCTGGCAATATCCAAGATAATGCTTGTTCAGAAACGTGGCGCGTATTTACCGCACCTTATCGCAGAGTCCACGCGAAGTAAGCGGGATTTTTAGACAAGCAGCATGTCTTTAAAATAATCAAGTTTAATTGCTGCGGGGAGTATCCTTAGAAACTATAAACATTATTAACAAACCGAAAAATATTTGTTTTTGACTTTATTTTTATGCCGTGAAATACTTTTAAAAAAAGAATAATCTTTTGAATATGATGAAACAGTTATTAACTCTATTAATATGGCCGGCTCTTTTATTTATATCTGCCTGTGTTCAGGAGTCGGATTCAAATGTGGTCTGGAAGTTCAGGACAGACTATCCAATAACCAGTGATCCTGTTGTTGTTAATGGCCGGATCTATTTCGGAAGTGATAAGTTTTACTGCCTTGATGCTAAAACCGGAAATCAGATCTGGGATTTTAAAACATTTTCAAATGTTCGATCAATTCCCGTCTATAAAAATAACCGGGTTTATTTCCAGTGCGGAGGTCTTTATTGTCTTGATGCGAAAACCGGAAAGCTGGTCTGGGAGTTCTGGACAGATCAGTGGGGAACGGCTAGTCCGAAGGTTACGGGTAAACAGGCTTATGCTTCTGTCGGGAAAAATCTTTATTGTGTTGATCTTGAAACGGGCGAAAAAATATGGGGTGTGAAAACAGATACATACAGACCTTCTTTTTCTGCTTCAAATAAACATGTTTTTATCCTTTTTAAGGATTACATATTTTGTTTGAATTCATCAGACGGGAAAAAAGTCTGGAAGCATAATGTTGGGAAAAAGGCTGTTGTTATGACGGCTGCACATGGCAATCTGTATCTAGGCTACAAAATGGAAAAAAAATCTATTGTCTTGATGAAAAAACAGGAAAGAAAAAATGGGAGCAGACCCTCGGCAGCACCTTGAATTCTCTTGTAGCCGCAAAAGAGAACGCGCTCTTTTTTGGCTCAGATAAAGTAGGACGGATAGACATCAAAACA
>PVMK01123304.1_pt1 | contig 17670 bp, 16 predicted proteins | sample 1853481 | NCBI WGS metagenome assembly PVMK01 (sample SAMN08533507, study PRJNA380276) | Marine sediment metagenome, whole genome shotgun sequencing project. | reverse complement strand
AAAAGTTGACAGCCCTGCCAGGATACATTAAATAAGCAGCTTAAATTTATGAACGACGATTCATTCATTTTCTTAAAATCAGCAGATAGCAAGCCATTGCCGACGAGGAGCCGCTAGAAATGATTACAATAGATCTTACCATGTTGATTCAGATCGTCAATATCCTGATCCTTATCGTGGTCATGAACGCAGTTCTTTATAAACCGGTACGCACTATCCTGGCTAAAAGGAAAGAAAATCTTGCTGAACTAAGCAATGAAATCGACACCTTCAAGAAAAACGCTGAACTCCGGCAGGAGGAAATCAACCGGAAACTGGGTGATGCCAGAAACAGGGCTAAGGAAGAACTTGAAAAAGCCAAAGGTGCTGCCCAGGCTGCAAGTGCTGAAACCCTGGCAGCGACCCGCCAGGAGACCACAGCAGACAAAAACGCTCAACAGAAAGAAATTCAAAAACAGTTTGTCGATGCCCAACAGCAACTGAAAGGCCAGATCGACAGTTTTGCTTCTGATATGGCAACTAAAATACTCGGGAGGGCTGTTTAGAAATGAGAAAAAATAACAAGCGGATAAAAACAGCGATTTTTGCTATTTCTTTCGTTGCACTTATTGTAACAGCCGCCACCGTATACGCTTCCTCTGCACCTGCCGGCCCGACTTTCTGGGGAATCCCGACCGCTAAATGGTGGGATCTTCTCTGGCGGACACTCAATTTTGCAATCCTGGCCATTGTCTTGGTCAAGCTGCTGGCCAAACCCATTGCCAACGGGCTGAAAGGCCGGCGGCAATCGATCCGGGAAGAGTTTGAAGACCTCGAAGACCGCAAGGCGGAAGCAGATAAGACCTATCAGGAATACGAGGAGAAACTAAGTTCCATAGACCAGGAAATTGATGAAATAATCCATAATGCTATTGCCCAGGGTGAGGCCGAGAAAGAACGCATCATCGCAGACGGCAAGCGAGCGGCAGAGGATATGAAAAGGCAGGCTGAGATGGCAATCCAGCATGAACTTGCCGAGGCCAAGCTGAAACTGCGCGAAGAAGCGGCCAACCAGGCTGTTGTATTGGCGGAAGAACTGATCAGGAAAAATCTGCAGGAAACTGATCAGGTTAAATTAATTGAAGATTACCTTGCAAAAGTAGGGACCGTACAGTGAGACAGACAATTCTAGCAAAACGGTATGCCAAGGCCCTCTTTGCAGTTGCACAGGAAGAGGGGAAAAGTCAAGCGTACAGCGAAGCATTAAAGGCCTTGGATGAATTCCTGGAAAGTTTCCCGGAGGCCATGGGCGCTCTGACCAACCTTATCTCTCCCATGGAGCTGCGGGAAAAGGTCATGGAGCAACTGATCAGTGCTGTACAGGCAGACAACAATTTGAGCAATTTTCTGAACCTGCTGGTTGAGAAAAAACGCGCCGGGATCCTGCCGGAGATTGCCACAGAGTTTCAGGGCCTGGTTGATGCCGATCAGAATGTCAGCCGTGGAAAAATTGTTTCCGCCACGGAAATCACAGAGGAACTGCGGGCAAAAGTGCAGGCCACTCTTGAAAATATTACAGGAAAAAAGGTGATCCTCACGTCCGAGGTGGATCCTTCAATCATTGGCGGCATTGTCGCCAAGGTTGGCGATCTGGTTATGGACGGGAGCATCAAAACACAACTTGCGGGTTTGAATGAATCCATTAAGGGGAGTGAATAGGCAAAATGCAGATCAAAGCCGAAGAAATCAGTCAAATAATCAAGGGACAGATCAAGGACTACGAAAGCAAGGTTGATCTGAGCGAAACCGGCTCGGTTATCTCGGTCGGTGACGGTATCGCACGTGTGTATGGAGTTGAGAATTGTATGGCCATGGAGCTCTTGGAGTTCCCAGGCGGCATTCTCGGCCTGGCACTGAACCTGGAATCAGACAATGTCGGTTGCGCGATCCTTGGCGACGTTGAAGGCATCAAAGAAGGCGACACCGTTAAACGGACCGGCAGAATTGCTGAGGTGCCGGTTGGTCCGGCCATGGAAGGCCGCGTCGTCAACGCGGTTGGTGAACCCATCGACGGCCAGGGAGCAATCGACACCGATCTTACCAGTAAGGTCGAAGTGGTGGCTCCCGGTGTTATCGCCAGAAAAGGTGTCCATGAGCCCTGTTATACCGGCAGCAAGGCGGTAGATGCTATGACACCGGTGGGCCGCGGCCAGCGGGAGCTGATCATCGGCGACCGCCAGATCGGCAAGACCGCTCTCTGTGTTGATGCCATCATCGCCCAGAAGGACACGGATATCCATTGCATCTATGTGGCCATCGGTCAGAAAAAATCTACGGTAGCCCTGGTGGTTGAAACGCTTCGTAAACATGGCGCCATGGACTACACAACGGTTGTTGCCGCCTGTGCATCCGATCCGGCTCCCATGCAGTACATTGCCGCCTATGCCGGTTGCGCCATGGGCGAATACTTCAGGGATAACGGCCAGCATGCCCTGATCATTTACGACGATCTTTCCAAACAGGCCGTTGCCTACCGGCAGCTCTCCCTGCTGCTTCGTCGTCCGCCGGGACGTGAAGCCTATCCCGGCGACATCTTCTTCAACCATTCACGTCTGTTGGAACGGGCTGCCAAGGTAAATGATGAACTTGGGGCAGGCTCCCTTACCGCCCTGCCGATTATTGAAACCCAGGCCGGTGACGTTTCCGCCTATATTCCGACCAACGTTATCTCGATTACCGATGGACAAGTTTACCTGGAGCCGAACCTCTTCTTTGCCGGCGTCCGGCCTGCCATCAACGTTGGTCTTTCCGTATCCAGGGTTGGCGGTGCCGCCCAGGTAAAGGCCATGAAGCAGGTAGCCGGTTCTCTACGGCTTGATCTTGCCCAGTATCGTGAGTTGGCCGCCTTTGCCCAGTTCGGCTCCGACCTTGACAAGGCAACCCAACAGCTGCTTACCCGTGGTGAGAGACTGGTGGAGATCCTCAAACAGCCACAATTTAAGCCGCTGTCCATGGTGAAACAGGTGTCAATCCTGTACGCGGGTACCAAAGGCTACCTTGATGCTATTCCTGTCGACATGCTGGGAGAATATGAAGAACAGCTATACAGCTACATCGAACAGAATGCTCCTGCGATTTTCGATACTCTGAAAGAAAAAGAGGCATTCGATGACGAGCTTGATGAGTTGATGAAAAATACCCTGACCGCTTTCGGTGATTCTTTCAAGGCATCAAAAGGTCTCAACTAATAACAGTGTAAAACAGCCATGCCGAGTCTTAAGGATGTAGAGATAAAAATTGGTGCTGTGAAGAAGACTTCACAGATTACCAACGCCATGAATATGGTAGCCGCTGCCAAGTTAAGGGGAGCCCAGCAGAAGATGGTGGATTTCCGCTCCTATGCGGAAAAATTCAATCTTGCCATGTCCAATCTTTCCGGCAACATGGAAAGCGGCCAGTTCCCGCTCATGGAAGTGCGCGAGGTGCAGACTGTTGAATTGCTCATCGTCACCTCCGACCGGGGTTTGTGCGGCAGCTTTAACTCCCGCATCTTCAAACTGGCCGAAAAGCTGATCCATGAATATGAAGCAGAGGGCAAAAAAGTAACCCTTGTCTGTGTCGGCAAAAAGGGAAGTTCCTATTTCAGGAAAATGGGCAAAGTCAGAAATTCCTATCCCGACATAATGGGAAGTTTCCAGATGTTCAATGCCAGGGCCATCGCCCAGGATGTGTCTGCTAACTTTCTGGCCGGTGAAGCAGACAAGGTGCATGTCCTGTTTGGCAAGTTCATTTCTATTGCTGTACAAAAACCAGCTCACGAGGTGCTGCTGCCGGTCCAGCCGGAAGCTGAAGAAGGCGCGGAAGCTGAAACAGACGCCACTGGCAGCGATTATATTTACGAACCGAGCCCCACCGAAATTATGGATGTCCTGCTGCCATTATATATGAATGTCATGATCTACCATGCCATGCTCGAAACCGGTGCCAGTGAACATGCTGCCAGGATGGCGGCAATGGATAACGCCACCCGCGCCTGTAGAGATATGATCGACGCATTGACGCTGCTTTACAATAAAGCGCGTCAGGCTGCAATTACCGCTGAACTCATGGATATAGTCGGCGGCGCAGAAGCATTAAAAGGATAATAATAAAACTTGGGTGCCTGTAAGGTAACCCGCCATTAATTGTTCATAAATTTAAATAGATGTTGAGGAGGCTTGTAGCCATATGAGTGCAGAACAAACAGCTGGTAATGCAGGAAAGGTCGTTCAGGTTATCGGGCCGGTGGTTGATATCGAATTTTCTCCAGGCCAACTGCCGGCCATCAAGAACGCCCTAATGGTCAACAATCCGGCCATTAATGACGAACCAGACAACCTGGTCATCGAAGTTGCCCAGCATTTAGGTGACAATGTTGTACGCTGTATAGCCATGGACCAGACCGACGGTCTCGTCAGGGGCATGGAAGCCCGGGATTCAGGTGCGCCGATCATGATCCCCACCGGCAAGAATGCCTTAGGACGTATTATGAATGTCGTTGGTCGTCCGGTGGACGGCTTCGGGCCCATCGAATCCGACACAATGCGACCGATTCACAAGCCGGCACCTGCCTTTACCGAACAGGATACCGAAGTAAACGTGCTGGAGACCGGCATCAAGGTTATCGACCTGCTGGTGCCCTTCCCAAGGGGCGGTAAAATGGGACTGTTCGGCGGCGCCGGTTGCGGCAAGACCGTTGTTATGATGGAGATGGTTAACAATATCGCCATGCATCACGGCGGTATTTCCGTGTTCTGCGGGGTGGGCGAGCGTACCCGTGAAGGAAACGACCTGTACCACGAGATGAAAGAGTCCGGCGTACTGCCGAAAGCGGCTCTTGTATACGGCCAGATGACCGAACCTCCGGGAGCCCGTTCACGGGTCGCCCTGACCGGACTTTCCGCGGCGGAATATTTCCGTGATGAGGAAGGCCAGGACGTTCTCCTCTTTATTGATAATATCTTTCGTTTCACCCAGGCCGGCTCAGAGGTTTCCGCCCTGCTCGGCCGTATTCCTTCTGCGGTTGGCTACCAGCCGACCCTTGCCACCGACCTTGGTGAACTGCAGGAACGGATTACCTCAACATCCAAGGGTTCGATTACCGCGGTCCAGTGCGTGTACGTACCGGCCGATGACTTGACTGATCCGGCACCGGCCACAACATTTGCCCACCTTGACGGTACTGTTGTTCTTGCCCGGTCGCTTGTTGAGCTGGGTATCTACCCGGCGGTTGACCCGCTGGATTCCACTTCCAGAATTCTTGACCCCAACGTACTGGGCGAGGAGCATTACCAGGTAGCCAGAAATGTTCAGCAGACCCTGCAGAAATACAAGGAACTGCAGGACATCATTGCTATTCTCGGTATGGACGAACTTTCTGAAGAAGACCAGGTTGTCGTTACCAGGGCCCGTAAGATCCAGAGGTACCTGTCGCAGCCCTTCACTGTTGCCGAGGTTTTCACCGGTATGCCAGGCAAGTATGTAAAGGTTGAAGATACGGTGCGCGGCTTCAAGGAAATACTTGACGGCAAACATGATGATCTCCCTGAGTCTGCTTTTTATATGGTAGGAACCATCGAAGAGGCTGTTGAGAAAGGCAAAGCACAGGCTGAAGCCTAAGCCAAGATCTATACAAGCCGACGCAAGGAAAAAAACAAATGGCTGAAAAAATAAAACTCGAAGTCGTCACTCCCAAAGGTGCGGTTGTCAACGAAGATGTTGATATAGTAACTGCCCCTGGTTTTGCTGGTGAATTTGGCGTGCTTGCCAACCATGCTCCTTTTTTGAGCACTATTAAAATAGGCACCCTCCGCTACAAGAAAGACGGCAGCGAAGAGGAACTGATGATCAGTGGCGGTTTTTGCGAGGTCTCTGACAATAAGATCACCTTTCTGGTGGAATCGGCTGAGCGCGGCCATGAAATTGATGTTGACCGGGCCTTGAAAGCCAAGGAAAGGGCTGAAAAAAGACTGCTTACCGCCATTGAACACCAGGAAAAAATTAACAGGGTCAGGGCTGAGGCGGCAATGCAGCGCGCGCTTGCCAGGCTGAAAGTCGCCCAGGGCCAATAATAAAAAACTGGTATTTTAAATCTTAATTATATAATTATAAAAGGCCGTCCCATGGGGCGGCCTTTTTGACGTTTTCGCAATGGTTAAAGCAGTGGTTATTGTAATGGAGGGCACGAAATGAAACCAAAAGAACGACTTGCCATTCCCCGGCAGTACCCCAAAGAACTCTCACCTGCAGAGCGAATTACCAATTTTGACGAGGTGACCTTCGGTTTTGATGAAGAAACCATGATCAAGGAAGCAAATCGCTGTCTGCAGTGCAAAAAACCGAAATGTAGAGACGGCTGCCCACTTCACAACAATATTCCCGAATTCATTAGGCTGCTGCGTGAAGGGAAGGTTGAGGAAGCCTACTGGGTTGACCGGGAAACCAACTCTATCCCGGCCGTATGCTCCAGGGTCTGTCCCCATGAATTTCAGTGTGAAGGCTCCTGTATTCGCGGTAAAAAAGGTGATCCGGTGGCTATCGGCATGCTGGAGCGTTACCTGGTTGACTGGATGGAAGACAACAACAAAAACATGCTGAAGCCCTGTGCCATGCCAAAGGACAAAAAGGTGGCCATTGTCGGTTCCGGCCCGGCCGGCATGACCTGTGCCTTCAACCTGGCCCACGAAGGGTACCAGTGTACTATTTTTGAGAGCCTGCCTGCCCTTGGCGGCATGCTGACTGTCGGCATCCCTGCCTACCGTCTGCCCCGTGATGTAATCCAGGATGAATTTGATGCCCTGGTCGATTGCGGTGTGGAAATTGTTCATTCCATCACCATCGGCAAGGATAAAACCCTGACGCAGCTGAAAGACGAAGGTTATGATGCCGTCTTCGTCGGCATCGGTGCCCATGCCAGTCGCAAGCTCGACATTGAAGGCGAAGAGCTTGACGGCGTCATGCACGGCGTCGACTATCTGCGCCGGGTCAACCTGGGCGAATCCCTTAATCTCGGCCACAATGTCGTGGTGGTCGGCGGCGGCAATGTGGCAATTGATGTGGCAAGGACCGCACTGCGCACCGGCTCGGATAATGTCTTTATTCTGTACCGCCGCACCAAGAAGGAAATGCCTGCCTCCCAGGCGGAGATCCATCACCTGGAAGAGGAAGGCGTCAAGGTTGAGTTCCTGGCCGCCCCGGTAAAAATCCACGGCGACAACGGCAAACTGACCAAAATCGAATGTATCAGGATGAAGTTGGGTGCATGTGACACTTCCGGTCGCTGTCGCCCGGTGCCCATCGAAGGCTCGAACTTCATGATCGAGGCAGATGCAATTATCCCGGCAATCAGCCAGGATGTGGAGCATATGCAAAATCCGAATATCAAGCTAAAGCTGTCGCGCTGGAAAACCTTTGAAGTGGACGAGGTGACCATGCAGACCTCGGTTGACTGGATCTTTGCCGGCGGCGATGCCGTGCTCGGTCCACAGACTGCGGCCAAGGCCGCCTTTCATGGTAAAGAGGCGGCTGAATCCATTGTCCGCTTTTTTGAGGGACGTGACCTGAAGGAAGGAAGAGTTCCTGAAGTGGAGGAGGAGGAGGAAAAAAACTGAATAGCAAATCTCTCAATAAAAAGAGGCCGTATCCCGAGGTACGGCCTTTTTTTATTTTTAATGCCTTTTGGTTTTTTCTGCATAATTTCAATCTGTTCAACAGGTTGCCTGTTTATCGTTTCGTTTCCCTTTCTGCATTTAAGGAAAGAAGTGGCGTAATCCTTGTATCATCTTAAAAATAAATGGACAATTTTATCATTCACAATTATTATATAAAAAAAATAATATTTTTTTCTGCTTAAGGAGAAAAGTTATGGCAGAAAGCATCTACTATTCAGACCGCCGCGAACATAAACGTTCACCTGCTGCCAATGGTGTAACGGCTGTACTCATTACCTCTGCACCCGAAGTAATAGGTTCAGTTGTTGATATTTCCATGGGTGGCGTCAAAATTGCTTACCACGAGCAAAAGAATACCAATCTCGATTTTTCTGAGCTCAAAGTAGACCTCATCTCTGATGACCGTTTTGTGGAGGCGATTCCCTGCAAAAATGCCTGGAACTACGAAGCGGGCGACGAAGCACTTCATGGGTCAGGGGATTTACGGGAATGCGGCATAGCATTTTTGGGTCTTACCCCGAACCAGGCCTTTCTGTTACGAGGTTTTATCAACCGCTGCTGTACCGGCCCTCAAATAAATTTTGCCGGCCCTGATCTTTCCGTTACTGGAACGCAATAATTTTTTCATCCATATTTTCTGTTATCGACTGCCCGTAGGCTCGCCTGCTGTTACCACCACTTTATCACCGGTTTCCGCATCAAGGTTGGTTGCTGCACTCCCTTTATTAACAGCTACCAGAACGACAAACCCGGCCTGTTCGTCAAGAGCCTGCCGCGGCTGCTCATGCTTTTTCACTAAACCGGGCGGCTGATACAAGGTCGATCTGGCCTCCACTACACGAAAACCAATTTCATCAAGCCATTGCCTGACAGTATCGATCGTATAAAACCGGGCGTGCCTGTAAAAGGCATGGCCTTCATTTTTCTTGGCGGTCAGCGCTTGCCCCCATTTGCCGGACAAGGGGACCATGCCAAGAACCAGGTTTCCTTCACCTGACAAAGTTCTGGAGCATTCAGCCAGCACCTGCTGTGGATTGCTGGTAAAACAGAGGGTAAAGAGGAGAAAAATTGTCCCCATACAGCCATCCAGAAACGGCAGCCTTTCGCCGATACCCTGACAAGGCTTGACGCCTCTTTCAGCAGCCAACAGCAGCGGTGACCAGGCAGGATCCAGGCCGAAGGGAATGCCCAGGGCTTCAGCAAAACGACCGGGGCCAACACCTATTTCCAGTTGCCGGCCAGCTGTTTTTATATGCAAATCCCGGAGAGCGGCCAGCTCAATTTCATAAACAAGGCTTCCCTCAAACCAGTTATTATATTCCGCTGCCCGTTCATCAAATACCTTTGACGCTTGCCGCCATCCAGGCGCACCATTTTTCTTAAGTTCCTGCCTTTTTTTATCAATATTCGTCATTTATTTTGATCTCATCCGCTGTTTTATCTTCCTGATTACTATGGCTTGTAGGCCTTAATTTCCGCCACCCGGCTGACAATTGGCGGATGGCTGTAATGAAATGCAGCATACCATGGATGGGGATGCAGATTGGCAAGGTTGTCGCGGCTCAGCCTGATGAGGGATTCTGCCATTGGCCTGGTGCTCCGGGTCAGCTGTACGGCAAAACGGTCTGCCTCACGTTCATGCCGGCGTGACAGAAGGGCAAAAAAAGGCTTGACCGGAAATAACAGCAGGCTGGCCAGGAAGCCCACCAGCAGAAGTTTAGCCTGCATAGTCGGATTGTCAATCTGGAAAAGGAGAGCAATCCGGTCACCGCTGGTCAATTGATAGGCCAGGTAGAATCCCGCCAGGGCAAAAACCTGGCTTAAGACGAGCATTTTCAGGAGATGTTTTTTCTTCCAGTGACCTGCCTCATGTGCCAGGATGGCAAGTATTTCATCCGGTTGGTGATTTTTCAGCAGCGTATCGAACAGAACAATCCTTTTAACATGGCCGATACCGGTAAAGTAGGCATTACTGTGTTTGCTCCTCTTGGAGGCATCCATGGTGAACACCCGGCTGATCGACAGGCCGGCTTTACCCATGGTTTCTTTAATGCGTTTCTCCAACAGTTCATCCTGAATGGGGGTGAACTTATTAAACAGCGGCTCGATCACGTAGGGGGAGATATACAGTAAAAAGATACTGAACCCCAACAGGAAAAGCCAGCCGGTCAACCACCAATATGCCGGCATGGTGTTGATTAACCACAGCAGGGCTCCAAACAGCAACCCGAGTAAAACTGTATTGAGCACCAACGATTTCAGCAGGTCGGCTATCCACAGGGAAAGCGTCTGGGTGGTGAAGCCAAAACGCTTTTCAACAGAAAAGGTATTGTACAGGGAAAAAGGGATAGTAAGTATTGTATCCCCATAGCTTAACAATAAAAAGAAAACGATGCCGGAAAACAGTGGCGGCCAGTCCAGCCGCACAATGAAATTATTATACCAGTTAAGCAGCCCGCCGAACAGAAAGACAACGGTGGCGGCCAATTCCAGCAGGGAGGAGGCGAGATTGACCCGGCCATGGGCAATGGTATAGTCCCGCATCCTGGTCAGCACCTCACCATCGACATACTCCTCAAAGCCGGGCGGCACTTCAGCGCCATGTTTTTCAAGGTGCTGCAGGTTAAGGGTCTTGAGGAACTGTTTCGCCGCCTCGACAAAAAGATAGATAAGCAGGACAGCTATTAATTGATTACTCAAGTTATTGGATTCCTGTTACGAGTATCTGTTTCAAAGAGAACAATTTTATTATATAATATTTCTGGATTACTGGATAACCAAAACTGGCAACGAGTTCAAGTCCAAAATAGACCAGGCCGATAGAGACCGTTAACCATGGCACCCATACAAAATTCCAGGCTTCGACAGTCACTCAACGATTCCGCCGAATTCACCCTCACCTTTGAACTGGTTCCGGGCCGGGGGGGCAGGACCCAGGAAATAAACAGGATCGTTAACCTGGTCAAAGAAATTGCCGCAGACGGCCGTTTTCAGGCCTTAAGCATTACCGAAAATGCCGGTGGCCAGCCCGCCCTGTCGCCGGAAACACTGGGCACGGAAATCATGGCAATGGGCTCCGAGGTGATCATTCATCTGTCCTGCAAGGACAAGAATAGGAACCAGATGGAATCATTGCTCTTTGGCTGGGACCGGCACAACATGCATAACCTGCTGGTCATTGCCGGCGACTATCCGAAAGAAGGGTACTGCGGGTTCCCCAAGCCGGTCTTTGATCTCGATACAATCCATGTCCTGGACATGCTGCGCGGCATGAACAACATGAAAGTTGAGACGCTGCCCAGTGAAAACTCCGCAACCGGACATATTACCCCTTTTCTCAAGGGAGTGGTGGTGTCCCCCTTTAAAATGCTTGAGTCGGAATTGGTCATGCAATATTACAAGCTGCACCGCAAGGTGGCGGCCGGTGCTGATTTTGTCATCACCCAGCTGGGATATGATGCCCGTAAATTCCATGAACTGCTGCTTTACATGCAAGAAAATGACCTGAATGTACCGGTTCTCGGCAATGTGTTTATCCCGTCTCTCAAGGTTGCCGACCTGATGCATAAAGGAAAACTGCCGGGCTGCATAATACCCGACTCCCTCTACGAACAGATGCACTGGGAAGCCCGCACTGAAGACATGGGGAAGAGGGCGCGGCTGGTGAGGGCTGCCAAGTTGCTCGCGGTATTAAAGGGTCTCGGTTACGACGGTGCCCATATCGGCGGCCCGGCCCTCAGTTTCAAGGATCTGGACTTTATTCTCACAGAGGCCGAACAGATGGCGCCGGACTGGCAAAACTTTATCCCCGACCTGTCGTTTTACCCGCCAAAGGCTTTTTACTATTATGAAAAAGACCATGAAACCGGATTGAATACTGCTGTTGCAGCAAAGCGTGGCAAGAAAAAGTCTTTCCATTTCTCAAACTATGCTTTTTCACAATGGGTTCATGACGCGGCTTTTCAGCCTGCCGGAGCCCTGTACAGCCCTGCCAAGAAAGTATGCCTCCGCCTGGATGAAAGCCGTCTGAAAAACACGCTTACCATAATGGAACATATCATTAAGGCAGCTAATTTCGGATGCCTCAACTGCGGGGATTGCACCCTTGATGAGCTGGGGTTTCTCTGCCCCCAGTCGCGCTGCGCCAAGTATTTGCTTAATGGCCCCTGCGGCGGCAGCATTGACGGCTGGTGCGAAGTGTACCCGGGCAGAAAAAAATGTCTGTACGTTTTGGTGTATGAACGTTTTAAATCCCGGGGCCTTGAAGATGATCTCAAAAAAGGCTTTATCCCCCCACGTGACTGGTCCCTGGACAATACTTCATCCTGGGTAAATTATTACCGCGGCCTGGGCCATTTCAGTAAATCAAAAAGCTGTTTTCCATAATTGAGAAAAAATCAATCTGCCGCATTGAACAATCCTGAAAAATAGTTATATTGTCTTCTTTAATTAAAGATTAGACAAACTTTTACCCTGATGAAAAAATGAACCAGATATTACATGGCCGCCCCAAAGACGAATGTGGAGTCTGTGGTATTTTCGGACATGAAGATGCCGCAAGACTGACCTACTTCGGACTTTATGCCCTTCAGCACCGCGGCCAGGAAAGCACCGGGATTGTTACATCCGACGGCAAGCATATTAAGCAGCACAAGGCAATGGGATTGGTGCCGGAAGTCTTCACTGAAGATATTCTGCAGGGACTCAAGGGGCATTTGGCGGTGGGTCATGTGCGCTACTCAACCACCGGCGCTTCCCATATCCTCAATGCTCAACCCTTTAGCGTGACTCACCAGGGAGGCACCATTGCCATAGCCCATAACGGCAACCTGGTCAATACCAGAGAACTGCGCGACGAACTGGAACAGAAAGGCTCAATCTTTCAGACCACAATGGACACTGAAGTAATAGTTCATTTACTGGCCCGCGCCACACACAAAGGTCTGGAAAAAGCCATTACTGACACCTTTTCCAAGGTAAAGGGCGCTTACTCCCTGGTCTTGATGACATTGGACCAGCTGGTGGCTGTCCGTGATCCGAGTGGATTTCGTCCACTCTGCCTTGGCAAACTTAACAACGGCTCCTATATAGTGGCCTCGGAGACCTGCGCCCTGGATCTTGTTGAAGCCCAGTATATCAGGGATATTGAACCAGGTGAGGTGCTGATCATCGACAAAAACGGCTTGAAGTCACTGTTTCCCTGGCCAAAGCAGAAGCATAGTTTCTGTATCTTCGAGCAAGTCTACTTTGCCCGTCCGGACTCCAATATTTTCGGCATCAATGTGTATGAGAGCAGAAAGAAGATGGGCAGACTTCTGGCCCAGGAGTGCAAAATTGAAGCCGATCTGGTTATGCCCTTTCCCGACTCCGGCAACTATGCGGCAATCGGTTATTCACAGGAATCCGGCATCCCCCTGGAGATGGGAATGATCAGGAATCATTATGTGGGGAGGACCTTTATCCAGCCCACCCAGTCCATGCGTGATTTCGCGGTGCGGGTCAAACTCAACCCGGTGCGCTCGTTCCTGAAAGGCAAAGATGTCATTGTCATTGAAGATTCAATTATAAGGGGCACCACCGGCCGCAGCCGTATCCGCTCCTTACGCGAAATCGGCGTCAAAAAGGTGCATATGCTGATCAGCTGTCCGCCCACCCGGCACCCATGTTACTACGGTATTGACTTTCCCTCCAACACCGAGCTTATTGCCTCCATGAAAACAGTGGAGGAAATTCGCCAATATCTTAGCCTTGACACTCTTTATTATCTCAGTCTTGAGAGCCTGGTAAAGGCCACCGGCGACCATGCAGATATGTTCTGCAAGGCCTGCTATGACGGCAACTACCCCGTGCCGCCCGATACCACATTTTCCAAGCTGGGCCTTGGGAAATAGATCAATCCGCCAATCTCAACCACGAATCATTTCGGCAATCTGAAAGGACAATTCCAGGCTCTGCTCGGCATTGAGCCGGGGATCGCAATTGCTCTGGTAGTTCAACTTGAGATCACCGTCCTTGATATTGCGGCCGCCGCCAGTGCATTCGGTGACGTTTTCACCGGTCAATTCAAAGTGGACGCCTCCCGGGACCGTCCCTTCCGCCCAGTGAATCTCGAAAAAGGAGCGGATTTCCCTGAGGATGTTATCAAAATTCCTGGTTTTATGGCCGGTTTTAGCGGTGTAGGTGTTGCCGTGCATGGGATCACAGCTCCAGACCACCTGAAAGCCTTCCTTTTTAATCTCCCTTACCAATTGCGGCAGGTACTGATCAACCTTGTCAGCTCCAAAGCGGTTTATCAGGGTCATACGGCCCGGCTCATTTTGCGGATTCAACTTCTCAATAATTTTCTTGATCACATCTATGTCATGGTTGGGGCCGACCTTCATGCCAATGGGGTTCAGCACGCCCCGGAAAAATTCTATATGGGCGCCGTCAAGCTGCCGGGTACGGTCACCGATCCAGAGCATGTGGGCGCTACAGTCATACCAGCCGCCGGTGGTTGAGTCCTGCCGGGTCAACGCCTCTTCATAGCCGAGCAGCAGGGCCTCATGCGAGGTAAAAAATTCCGCCTGGTTGAACTGCGGGGTATCGGTATCAATGCCGATCACCTGCATAAAATTGATTGCGTCATTTAACTGTTTTGCCAACTTTTCATAGGATTGGCCCATGGGAGTATTTTTAACAAATTCCTGGTTCCAGGCATCCACCCGGTGCAGAGCAGCATAACCGCCCCTGGTGAATGCCCGCATGATGTTCATGGTAGCGGCAGACAGGAAATATCCCTTCTGCAGTCGCTGTGGATCGGGCCGGCGGGCCTCTGCATCCGGCTCAGGGCTGTTTACCATGTCACCCCGGTAACTGGAAATTTCTACACCGTTGACAATTTCAGTATCAGAAGAGCGCGGCTTGGCATACTGTCCGGCAATACGACCTACCTTGATAACCGGTTTGCCGCCTGCATAGGTAAGGATGATGGCCATCTGCAGAATTACTTTCAGGGTTTCCCTGATGCGCGGCGCGGTGCAATGCTGAAAGTCTTCTGAACAGTCCCCGCCCTGCAGCAGAAAAGCCTCACCGGCGGCAGCCTTGGCCAGCTTTGCTTTCAGCCGCCTGATCTCGCCGGCAAATACCAGCGGCGGCAGCTGGGATATGGATGTTAATACAGCCCGGTGTTCATCAAGATCCGGCCAGTTTGGCTGTTGCAGTGCCGGAAAATTGAGCCAACTGGATTTGCTCCAGTCTTTTGTTGCATCTGTCATGATTTTACTTCTCCTGGTGCTGAACAAACAGCTCTCTTTAATCAAAAAATTCCTTTTTCTCTCTAGTTCGTATTTCTCACGAACAGGTCGGCATATTTTTTAATTTGCGGCGCCCGGCAACACTCTGTTCTTATAAAAAACCCGCATATCATCTTTTGTCCCCTCAGGCCATGACCATTCACTATCGAATGCTGAAATGTTCGTGAGAAATGCGGGCTAGCCTTCCGGGGCCCCGGGCAGGGCACATGGCCCGCCAACACAGCATATCTCAATGTCATAGGCATTCAGGATGCGCCGCTCCCTATCAATTCTTTCTTCATCCGTAAAAGGTTTAAAGTGAAGCGATTGCAGCATCTGGGTTGCTTCCTCTTTGCCTGGAATGGAGTCAAGGCCCTGTTTTATAATCTTTCCGGAATACGTATCAAGCAACACGGCGTCACGGCCATTGGTTACCACCGCTAAGGGTATCTGGTAGTCAGGGTCCAGTATCCGTGCTGCTGCTATGGCTGGACGCTCCCGGGTGGTAATCGAACCCGGGGCAAAGCGCAGGATCATAAACCGTTTGCCCTCATGGGCTACCGTAATATCAATGGTCGATACAACATACTGGCCGCCATACAGTGTTTCAATCGACAGCCGTGGCTGCAGTTCACTCTGTTCATAGCCTTTTTCTTCAACCAGGGACCTGGCCAGTTGCTGCCGGCATCGTTCATCATCCGTATCTACAATAGATTCTCCGGTGATGTAATCGGTGCAGGTTCCGTATATATAATGATGAGAAGGTATATCGGCCATGGTGTCACTTGCTCGTTTATTAGCTCTTATAGCAGAAAAACCGCTTTCGTACAAATTCAAAAGGGGGCCGATCAGGCCCCCCCTTGATGGTATGAATAAACTCTATTAATACAATTACAAAGTCTTAATTGCTGCTCCCCTGCTGCCTACAGACACAGCTATTATTACAGTTCCAGCCAGGACTCGGAAAATATTGTCTGTCCTGACAGGGCCTTATAGCTCTTGAAATGTTCCAATGCTGTGCCTGATAAAGATGCGGGATCCGGGTCATTGCCGTCCATCATAGCATGGACCATATCTACATGTTCCTGCCTCTCGCCTTTGCAGATAGCCATAATCTCATCGTCATAAGCATTGACAATTGCTGTTGTCAGGCCATGTTTCATCAGCATGATCAGGTAGGTGCGATCCAGGTATTTTCTGAGATGCTCGGCAACACCATTGGACACATTAGAGAGCCCGATTGTCGAACCGGCACCAGGGGCAATATCCTGCAGCATACTCAAAAATTCAAGTCCGGCCAGGGTCTGGTCCGCCCCCAGGGTAATGGGGGATGCAATGGGATCAAACAGCATTTTCTCGTTGGCCACACCGGCTTCCATCAAAGCCATCAACAGGTCCACGGCCAGGGCGGCTCGTTCGTTGGAGTCCCTGGGCATGCCATCCGGTCCCCACAAAAGGGCAACCACGCTGCAGCCATTCTCAGCTGCCACAGGTACCAGCGCCTCCATGCGTTCGGGCCGGGCCATGATGGAATTCAGCACCGCATCTGTTTTGTTTTTTACTGCTTTAAAACCGGCAACCATGGCATCAATATTGGTGGTATCGAGAACCAGCGACAGGTCACTTACAGCCTCTACGGTGCCGATCACCCATGGCATAAGCTCCTCGCCATCTTTACGGGCCGGGCCGATGTTCAGATCAAGATAGGTTGATCCGGCAGCGGTTTCTTCCTTGGCCATCTCCTGGACCGGCCCCGGATTTCTCTCCTTCATCGCCGTACCGCTTCGTTTTCCCATTATGTTAATGCTTTCCGCGATTGCCTTTACAGTCTGTGCCATTTTCTCCTCTCCTTATAAATGTGGTTATCAAGTAAAACTGAAAACGACCTCATTGATATGAATCAATGATTCTCATCAAGTATAAATTGAATGGCGCTAGACTCTCAAGCCTGTAGTGTTTAATATGGTCCATGCGCCACGGTAAAAAAGCAGACTACATTATCTTTTTAAAAAATCACTATAGCTTGTAACAAAAAGCTTTTCAACAATCAACATCCAACATGCATGTTTAAAAAAATACGTATCGCAATTCTTCTTTTTATCCTCTTTCTGGTTGGCGCCAATGCCTATCTCACCCAGCTTCGTTCAACCGACTGGGACCAGTCCCTTGAAGTTGTCATCTACCCGGTTAACGGCGACAACAGCCCTGCTGCTGCCAAGTACATCAATACATTAGAAAGGGAGACCTTCAGGCCAATTGAACAATTCATGCAAATCGAAGGGGAGAGTTACGATCTTTCCCTCAGCGATCCTGTCCTTATTGAGTTGGCTCCGCTAGTAACCACCCTGCCGCCACCCGCTCCGTTTGACGCCAATATTTTTACTATTATGTACTGGAGCCTGAAATTGCGATACTGGGCCTGGAAGAATGACACGTATGAAGGCCCCTTGACTAATATCAAGGTATTTGTCCTTTTTTATGATCCGCAAACCCACAAGCAATTGGACCACTCCCTGGGGCTGAAAGAGGGGCATATCTGCATGGTCAAGGCATTTGCCAGCCGCCACCAGGCAGCGATCAACAACGTCATCATCACCCAGGAAATGCTGCATACCCTCGGGGCCACTCACAAGTATGACCTGCAGACCCTTCAACCCCGTTATCCCGAAGGATACGCTGACCCGGAAAAGAAGCCCTTATTACCCCAG
>PVMK01124355.1_pt1 | contig 17674 bp, 14 predicted proteins | sample 1853481 | NCBI WGS metagenome assembly PVMK01 (sample SAMN08533507, study PRJNA380276) | Marine sediment metagenome, whole genome shotgun sequencing project. | reverse complement strand
CCTGAAAGACACGGGGCCGCAGAAATCTCTGGCTTAAGAGCCAGTTCACCTTTGACCGCTTTATCGTGGGCCAGTCCAATGAGTTTGCCTATTCTGCCTCAAAGAGCATGGCATCGGGCGACCCATGTAATTATAACTCTCTCCTTATGCTCGCCAACACAGGATTGGGTAAGACCCATCTCTCCCAGGCCATAGGGCACAGGATATTGGAGAAGAACCCCTCCTCACGAATCTTTTATATGACTGCAGAGGACTTCACCAATGAAATGATCTCATCTTTAAGGACCGACCGGATCGAAGAGTTCAAAAAGAGGTATCGCCGCTGCTGTGACGTACTTCTATTGGAGGAGGTCCATTTTCTCGGGGGCAAGGAGAAGATCCAGGCCGAGTTAGGATATACCTTAGATGCCCTGGCCAGTGATAATAAAAAGATCATATTCACAAGTGCCCTTCCACCAAAGGACATACCCCGGATGTCTAAGGAGTTGACTTCGCGTCTCACCTCTGGTCTCGTTACTGCCATAGCTGATCCGGATTATAATACAAGGGTCCAGATCCTTACCGAGAAGGCGTCTGTTTATAATGTGGGTCTCTCGGAAGAGGTTATTCATTATCTCGCAAAGCGTCTTAAACAGGACATCCGGCAGATGGAAAGTGCCGTTAAATGTCTCAAGGCAAGGGCAGAGCTCATCGGGGCACGGATCGACATGGATCTCGCCAAAGAGGTTGTAAGCGCCCTGGTTTCGGAGGGGTGTTCCATTACCACTGAGGAGATCATCAAGCTGGTATGCGGATATTACCATGTTGACCGGGAGAAAGTATGCTCCAAATCAAGAAAAAGGATCTATGCCTCCCCCCGCAATATCTATACCTATCTCTGCCGCCACCATTCAGACGAGACCTTAGCGGGAATCGGGAAGACCATAAACCGAAGCCATTCCACCGTACTTTATTCTGTAGAGCTTGTGGAGCATAAGATGAAGACTGATCGTAATCTCAAACATCAGATCGATTTCCTCTCTAAACGCCTCGGTGAAATTAAAAAATGATTCATGAAGATCCGTTACCGTTCAAAACTGTTTTTGCCTGGTGCTTTATTATCCTCAGTGGCCTTATAGCTGCTTATATTGCCTTTTTGTCCCTTATCTCCGTCTGGGTAGGTTTCACCCATATTTACCGGTCAGGTTCCTGGGTCCCCATCTTGATAGGGATAGTTCTTCTCACCATCGTTTTGTGGCTGTACTTCCGACTCTCACGAACCATACTCCGCCTCAGCAACCGGAAAGAAGAAGGTATAATCAACTCTATTTCTTAAACATCTAATTCGCTACTCATTCTGATGCATAAAAAGACCTCAGGAACTCTTCGTCCTTTGGTGATAGATTGAACCGGCTGGCGGCCTCCTGAATGAGCAGCGCAATACTTTTCCCCTCATCTTCCAACCGGCCTTCAGAAACCCACTTCACTGCCTGTCGCACCTTGTCACCCTTTGGCTGGATCGTTGCCATATCTTTCACCTAATTTAGGACTCAGTCATCTTCCATTAACTTGGCGACCCCTACCACCTTCTCTCCCTCTCCAAGGTTGATCAACTTAACCCCTTGGGTATTCCTCCCTATGACAGAAATATCAGCCGTCCTTAATCTTATAATCTTTCCATGTCCGGTAATTATCATCAACTGATCCTGATCACTCACCTGATAGGAATATACCACCGGGCCGTTTCTTTCACTCGTCTTGATGGTGAACACACCCTTCCCGCCCCTGGCCTGCCGGTGGTACTCGTCTGTCTTTGTCCGCTTGCCGTAGCCGTTTTCCGTCACAGTCAGGATCGTGGCGCCTTCACTGATTGTTTCCATACCAACGACCGCATTACCAGGCTCCATTCTAATCCCGATATTACCCGTAGCCACCCTGCCCATACCCCTCAATTCCGACTCTTTGAAACGGATCGATTTACCCTCCCTCGTGGTGAGAAAAATGTCCTGGTCCCCGCTTGACACACGAACCGCTATCAGCTCATCCCCTTCCCTGATCTTTACACCAATAGTGCCTATGGTTCTCGGATGGCTGTAGGCCGTAAGCTCTGTTTTCTTGACCAATCCTTCTTTCGTGGCCATGACCACGTATTTCCCCTCCTCATAGTCCCTCACCGGGAGAATAGTGGCGACTCTCTCCCCCTTCTTTAGATCCAGGAGATTCACGATCGCCTTTCCCTTGGACATCCGGCCCGCCTCCGGAATCTGATGGACTTTCTTCCAATAAACACGTCCCTTATTACTAAAAAAGAGGAAAGAATCATGTGAAGAGGCTACAAACAGGTGTTCGACAAAATCTTCTGCCTTCGGCTTGACGCCGGTCATCCCTTTGCCCCCCCGGCGCTGTGCCCTGTAAAGACTGATCGGATTTCTCTTGATATAGCCCTCATGGCTTATTGTTACGACCATATCCTCCTCTGTGATCAGGTCATCCACATCAATATCATCCACATCCTCAAGGATCTCTGTCCTCCTCTCATCCCCATATAGTTCCTTAATCTCCTCTATTTCATCCTTTATAATCTGAAGCACCATGGCCGGACTTTCTAAGATGGCATTGAACCGCGCTATATCCTTTATTAAATCCTGGTATTCCGCATCTATCTTTTCTCGCTCCAATCCGGTCAATCTCTGTAATCTCATATCTAAGATAGCCTGGGCTTGAATCTCGGAGAATTCAAACTCCGAAATAAGTCGTGCCTTTGCCTCTTTAGCATCAAATGAAGACCTGATCAGCTCTATAACATCATCAAGGAATTCTAAGGCCTTTTTCAGCCCCTCAAGAACGTGCGCACGCGCTTCCGCCTTTTTGAGCTCGTAAATGGTCCTTCGTATGATAATTTCCCGGCGATAATTGATAAAATGCCGCATAAACTCTTTGAGCGCAAGAATCCGGGGTCGTCCATTTACAATTGCCAAAAGAATAATTCCAAAAGATGTCTCTAACTGGGTAAACTTATATAGCCTGTTCAGAATAACCAGGGCCATACTATCACGTTTGACCTCTATGACGATCCTCATCCCGTCCCTGTCAGACTCATCCCTTATTGCCGAGATACCTTCTATCTTTTTATCCCTGACGTATTGGCCAATCTTTTCTAACAATTTCCCTTTATTTACCTGATAGGGGAATTTCAGAGATTATAATCCTCTCTCTGTCCTGTCCTACCGTCTCAACAAAGGCCCTTGCCCTCATCTTAATAATACCCCGCCCTGTGGCGTATGCCTCTAAGATCCCCTTTTTCCCGAAAATGAAACCCGCCGTAGGAAAGTCCGGTCCCGGACGGTCTCCATCAACTCCTTTAATCCAAGTTCGGGATTGTCTATTACCTTCCCAATCGCCTCACAAATTTCAACTAAATTGTGCGAGGAATATTTGTTGCCATCCCAACCGCGATGCCACCAGAACCGTTGACCAGTAGATTGGGTATCCGGGTCGGAGAACCACGGCTCCAGAAAGAGACCCATCATAGGTCGGCAGGAAAATCAACGGTCTCTTTTTCGATGTCTGCGAAGAAAATCCTGGGTAGCCCGGGTCATCCTCACTTCAGTATATCGCATTGCCGCTGGCAGGTCGCCGTCAACAGAGCCAAAATTCCCCTGACCGTCGATTAGCGGGTATCTAAGGGAAAAATCCTGTGCCATCCTGACAATCGTATCGTATACAGCAGTATCACCGTGCGGATGATATTTACCTATAACATCACCAACGACCCTGGCGGATTTCTTGAAAGGTCTGTTATAATAATTCCTCAGCTCGTGCATTGCGTAAAGGACACGCCTGTGGACCGGTTTCAGACCGTCCCTGATGTCTGGGCAGGGCCCTGCCCCACGATGACACTCATGGAATATTCAAGATAAGATTTTTGCATCTCATCTTCTATACTGACAGAATCATACTCTAAATCCGAAATCATTATTCTTTAGCTCTCCAATCCCAGTATTGTCACTTGTCATTTGACAGGGTTTAAAGGCTAAAAATTCAAAGCCTAATGACTGACGATCAATATATCATTTTTTTGCAAAGTCGTGGTTACAGAATACCAAATGACTAATAACCAATTTCGCTTTGCGCTAAATATCCAGGTCTGTAACTTCCAATGCGTTCTTTTGGATAAACTCTCTTCTCGGCTCTACCTTATCACCCATCAGGATAGTGAAAATATTATCGGCCTCTACTGCATCCTCTACCCTAACTCTAACAAGGGTTCTCTTTTCCGGATCCATGGTTGTATTCCACAACTGATCCGGATTCATTTCACCCAAACCCTTTATATCTCTGAATTCCAAGGCCTTTTTTGGCCTTTTCCATAAATTCATTGAGGAGTTGTTTCGGGTCTTCTATTTTTTCCCTTTCTTCTCCTCCAACCCTGAAACTACCCCTCTTCAAGTCGCAGAAGTCATCACTCAGCTCCATTAACTGACGCAACTCGGGTGATGAGAGGAATTCCCAGTCCAACTGAAACCTCTGTCCTCCATTTTTAGTTTCTGTTACCGAAAATTCGTAATATCCGTCCTCTTCTCCAAGGCTAATATCACTCACACTAAACCCGCCTTCTTCCAGCTTAACAAAGAGATTTTCCATAAACGGCCTGTCCTTAAATTGGCGCTTATTTGTCACTCCATTTAAGACTAAGAACTCTATAAATTTGGAGCTGAAACCCTTTCTCGATAATCTATCAAGACGCTCAAAAAACCTCACAAGCCGATTGAGCATAGTGATAAGCCTGTTTCCCGAAATCTCTCTCCCATCATCAAGAAGAACAGCCTCATTTTCAGAAATACGTGTTAAAATAAAGTCATTAAAACCCTCTTCGTCCTTTATAAAAAACTCTTTCTTCCTATCCAACACACGGTAAAGCGGGGGTTGAGCCACATAGAGATATCCCTTTTTCAATAAGATCCGGCATCTGTCTAAAAAAGAAAGTTAAAAGAAGTGTACGGATATGAGCCCCATCTACATCCGCATCGGTCATGATGATAATCTTGTGATATCTGATCGAATCGATATTATAGTCCTTCTCCCCAATCCCTGTTCCCAGGGCAGCAATCATTATCCGGATCTCTTCACTCGATATAATTTTGTCGAATCTGGCCTTTTCCACATTAAGAATCTTCCCCTTAAGGGGCAAAATAGCCTGATTTCTCCGGTCTCTCCCCTGTTTTGCGGAACCACCTGCAGAATCACCCTCCACAATGAAAATTTCACTTTTGCCAGGATCCCTTTCCTGGCAATCGGCTAACTTCCCCGGCAGGGAATGATCCCAAAGAATCCCCTTTCTCCTTGCCAACTCCTTTGCTTTTCTTGCAGCCTCCCTGGCCCTGGCTGCATCAATTACCTTTGCCAGAATTGCCTTTATAACAGGTGGATTTTCTTCTAAAAAAGGTACCCAATCCTCATTCACAAAATTTTCCACCAACCCCTTAACATCGCTGTTTCCCAACTTGGTTTTGGTTTGCCCCTCAAACTGGGGCTCAGGCAGCTTCACACTGATAACCGCTGTCAGACCCTCCCTGACATCTTCTCCGCGTCAGTTTTTCTTTGAAATTTTTTACTTGGGGAGAATTCTGCAGATACTGGTTAATACTTCTTGTAAGGGCCGATTTAAAACCTATTAAATGAGTACCCGCCCCTCTTGCGTGTTGATATTATTTGCAAAAGTAAACAGGTTCTCTTTATAAGAGTTGTTATATTGCAAGGCCACTTCTATAACTACACCATTCCTTTCCCCTGAAATATAAATCGGCTTTTCATGAAGAACCTCTTTGTTTTTGTTGAGGTATTCCACAAAAGATATTATTCCACCTTCGTAAAAGAAATCCCTTTTCTTGCCGCTCCGCTCATCCGCTATCTTTATGCGAAGGCCCTTTGTAAGGAAAGAAAGCTCCCGCATTCTCTTGGCCAAAGTCTCAAAATCTAAAACTAAAGTTTCAAAGATAGTTGAATCGGGCAAAAAATCGACCCTGGTTCCCGTTCTTTCCGTCTCCCCTCTTATCTCAAGCTCATTCTTTGTTTTTCCCCCTTTCGTACCTTTGAAAATAGATTTTTCCATCCCGGTAGACCTCCACCTCTAAATATTCAGAAAGCGCATTTACCACCGACACCCCAACACCGTGAAGCCCGCCTGAAACCTTATATGATTTGTTATCAAATTTACCTCCCGCATGCAGCTTGGTCATTACAACTTCAAGTGCAGGCATATTAGCGCTCTTATGCATGTCTACCGGAATGCCACGCCCATTGTCACGAATGGCAACACTGTTATCATTAAGCAGCTTAATATCAATCCGATCACAATACCCGGCTAAGGCCTCATCAATACCATTATCCACCACTTCATAAACCAGATGGTGGAGGCCCCCGGAAGAGGTGTTTCCTACATACATTGCCGGCCTTTTTCTTACAGCCGATAAACCTTCTAAAACTTTAATGTCTGATGCTTCGTAAGCCCTGTCTTCTTCCATTACCTTTAGACCTCGTTAAGTGGTTAAGTAGTTGAGTGGTTAAGTAGTTATTTTTGTTGGAATTTATACTATTTACCTAAAACTTGGACACCTGATAGAGTTGAAATCCCGCGGGGCGGGATTGATTTCACATATTTATTTTACAACTCAACGACTCAACCACTTAACTATTTGACGATCTTTGTATTTTAGACCCTCATAGGCATAATCAGCCCTGTGAATCCCTTATCTGCATCCCCTTTCAGGACATATGGCTTGGTACTGTCTGTAAACTCCATGGTGATCATATCGCTCTCCATAGACTGTAATATATCAATAAAATATTTTGGGTTAAACCCTGCCTCAATTCTTTCACCCGAATACTTTATCTCTATCTTCTCCTGGCCCTCACCGAGATCAGGGTTAGTTGAAACCAGATCCAACAGGTTGTTTTCAAGCGTGATTTTTACAGCACGATACCGCTCATTACTCAGGATAAGCATCTTTCTCATTGCCTCTAACAGTAAAGACCTCTTTAACAATACAGGGAAAGCAGCTTCCTTCGGTATAACCGCCTTATAATCCGGAAACTTCGCTTCGAGGAGACGTATAACTAATAATGCGTTATCTTTCTTGGCAACGCACTCTTTCTGCTTAAATCCTATTTCAATGGTTCCCCCTTCCGATGCAAGTCTGTTCAGTTCAGACATACCTTTCTTGGGAATCATTACCCCTTTTCCCAAATCCAGAAGACCAACATTTACGACCGTCTTATCGATAAGTGAAAGCCTGTGGCCGTCCGTCGCAATCATCCTCAGAAAATCATCTCCTCCATCATGTGAAACCCTTTCAGTAAAAACCCCAGACAACTTGAAACCCGCCTCCTCTAAGGTTACTGCATAGATAGTTTTATTGATCATATCAGCGAGTGTATCTGCATCTATTTCAACCATTGCCACGCCTTCGGGTTCAATAAAGGCAGGAAATTCATCAGGAGATATACATGCAAGATCAAATCGTGCTACCCCATCGGAAATATAAACCCAGTTATTCTCTTTCATTTTTAGCAGAAATGTTTCTGCTTTGCTTTCTTTTAGTATTTCAAATAACTTTCTACCCGAAATAGTTATGCTTCCTTCCTGGATAACATCAGCAGAGATCGTTTCCTGAAAACCGAGTTCCAGATCGGTGGCTGAAAGCCGAACATTTGATCCGGAGGCATCAAAAAGGATAGTTGAAAGAACAGGCATGCTGCTTTTTCTTTCTATAATGCTTTGAACCCGTGACACTGATTTCAAAAGTTCGTTTCTGGCAATCTTTATTTCCATGGCTTCCTCCAGTATTCAACATCGTTTTATGTTATATGTTTTAAATGTAAAAGATACACAACAAAATAAATGGTGTGATTTTGTCAGAGACTCAGATAGCCTATTTAAAGTTAAGGCCTACTTTTTCTCGTATTCTGAAAAAAAGATGACATATTAGACAGAGATAGAACCTTTGCTCTTAAATAAAAAGTTTTTAGACAACTTTTAAAAAATGATTTAGACAATTATAGCCTCTTACGGGTTCAGGCATTAACTGCCCTGTTTCCGGGTTATGAGCATTTGTATAGTATTGATATCATTTAAGGTCTCTCTGTTTTGGGATTTTCCTTGTTCGATACGTTTTACTGCATAAATAATCGTGGAATGATGCTTATTTCCAAATGCATTCCCGATTTCCTTTAAAGAAGAGGAGGTCAATTTTTTACTTAGATAGAAGGCAACCTGCCTCGGATATGAGAAAGTTTTTTCCCTTTTGCTCGACAAAAGATCTCTCAGGGCTATGTTAAAATATTTTGCTGTAACTCTTTGAATTTGGTGCAGATTTATATTGCTGACGGGATGGTTTTTTTTCTTTATGATCGAATCAACGACGTATATGTCTATCGGACGTTTATAAGGGGAGGCATATGCGTCAAGTTAGACAAGATATTTGTTTAGGGTCTTCAGATTGTCTGTGGCGTTTGCCAAAAAAAAGATCACGTTATCAGATAGGGTCAGATCTTTTTGTTTGGCAGAATTTTTAATGATCTTCATCTTAGTTCTTTGACTGGGGGCGTTGATTTCTGTTATGAGGCCCCACTCGAGACGCGACCTTAGCTGAGGGAGGAGATTGGGGATCTTGCCCGGTGGAGAAGTGGCGGTTATAGCGAGCTGTTTGTCAGATTCAAGAAAGGAGTTGCAGAGAGCTAAAAATTCCTCCTGCGGTTTTTTATGTTCGGCAATCATATGCAAATTGTCGATTAGAAGAAAATCAGGACAGCCTTCTCTTTCCCAAAAATGATCAGCACGAATTGTGTTGTCCGAGGATAAAAAATCCCTGACAAAACGGTCAGTGGAAAGATAGATAACATTTGCGAACGGGTCTTTTTTGATGACGAGATTGCCTATGGCATTTAATAGATGGGTCTTTCCGAGGCTAAGCTCACTGAAAATATAAAGAGGATTGTAGTTATTGGAGGGTCCCTCTGCCACGTGTAAGGCGGAAGAGTAGGCAAGGCGGTTGCTGCTTGCCGTGACGAAGCTGCTAAAGGTGCTCATAGGATTGATCCCTTGAAAGACGCTTGTACCCGAGTCCGCGCGAGCTTTCTTTTTTGCGAGCCCTGTCTGTTTCGAAGATGCGGTAGTGGTAAAACGGATCTTAGGAAGGGTCTTTAAGTTTTTTCTAAAAACTGTTTGAATCTGATCTATATAATTATCCTGCAGCCAACGGGCGACGAATTGATTTGGCACCTCGATGATGGCCTGATCCTGATCTATTTTTTTTAGTGATACCCTTGATAACCATGTCTCGAATTCGGGCTCAGGGATGCCTGATTTGAAATCTCTTTTTATTTGGTCCCAAATATAATTTTTTATTGTCATGGCAATTAGTTAAGAGGTATGAAACTGATTTTGTACAATCAATAAATAATATGAGATCTTGATCAAAATATCAATGAAAATCTTAATTATTCTCTGAATAAAAGCCCTCTTTTTCCCCTCTGAGCCTCTGGGGCAGTAAAAATGAAGGTATAACTGCATAGGACGAAAAATTTAAAGGTTGATGGTCTCTTCATAAATCCAATCCCCGGCAGCCTCTTTAGCGATTAGCCCGGTAAATGTCTCGTAAAATGTATCGTCCAAAGAAAGAAGCTAAGCATAATCCCGGCAACCTTGAATAGTCGTTTAGAATACTTAGAATTTGTTTGAATAAATAATGATGGTCTCGTAAAAAGTCTCCAAGGCCGTCACTCCCGCGAAAGCGGGAGGCCAGTCCCGCCGCGGCGGGATGATTTCCCTGGATTCCCGCGTTCGCGGGAATGACAAAAACAAGTGATTTCTGACTTTTTACGAGTTTGTCAATAATGAGGAGGAAATTATGACATATTCAATTGCTCTCGCTGGTAAAGGAGGTACCGGAAAAACGACCATGGCCGGTATGCTGGTCAAATATTTTGTGGAAAAAGGGAAGACACCGGTTCTCGCTGTTGATGCAGATGCCAACGCCAACCTTAATGAGGTGTTAGGGCTCCAGGCGTCACAAACTTTAGGAGATGCCAGGGAAGAGATGAAGACAGGGGTTTCTCCGGGTATGACAAAAGATATCTTTATGGAGATGAAGTTGCAGGAGGCGATCATAGAGACCTCTGGTTTTGATTTGATTGTTATGGGCAGACCAGAAGGGGCAGGATGCTATTGTGCGGCCAACACCCTCCTGACGCAATCCCTGGAGAGGCTGATTGACAACTATAGCTTTGTTGTTATTGATAATGAGGCCGGGATGGAACATATAAGCCGGCTGACAACAAATGATATTGATATACTCCTTGTGGTATCCGACCCCACCCGGAGAGGACTTCAGGCGGCACATAGAATTGTTGAGTTGACAGATAATTTAGCTCTGAATATTGGCCGCAAATTGGTCATAGTTAACAGACTCAGAGCGGGGCAGACCGAATCTCTGGACCAGGCCTTAGACGAATACAAGCTCGAGCTTGTCGGGGTGGTGCCGGAGGATCGGGAGGTACAGAAGTTTGATCTTGATGGAAGACCCACCATAGAATTGAAAAAGGAAAACGAGGCAGTTAAAGCGGCATATGAGATTTTTGATAAAATGCTGCAGGGGTGATAATCTACAATGCCCACGAGAATGGATTTTTCTTTCATAACTAACTATATATTGTGTTATGATTTTCTTTAAGTACAATATAGGGTATACTGAAAAAGTATAAAACCCCTTCAAATTGCTGGAAAAAATACTTGACAATGAATAGACATTCATCTAATTTACGGCGATAGACCTCAAAGGCAGAGGTATTTTTTTGTCCTGCTTTTGTTATATTTTTCACAATAAGGTTTGAAAAGGTATTTTGGTGAAGTACAGAGCGGTAAAACCGATCGTGCCGCGGACTGTAAACAGAGAAAAAATTTAAGTAAGGAGGTAAAATAAATTGGCTTTTGAGATTCCCGAACAGCCCTATTCCGGAAAGATAGGGGAAACCACAGTTGGAGCAGGCAGTGGCGCTGTTAAGCTGGGAGGGGAGGATTCATACCCGTTTCATCTCTTTGAGGGGGATATGCCCAATGCCCCTAAGATTGCCATGGAGATCTGGGATTATGACCCCTCTGACGAGTGGCCGGCAGCAGCAGCTGCGCCGTTTAAGGATGTGATTTCTGCGCCCGAGGCCTGGGCAAAGAAATGTGTTGATGAGTATGGCGCAGATATTATTGTGCTTCAGCTTAAGAGTACGGATCCCAATGGAATGGACAGGAGCGCTGACGAAGCCGCAGCGGTAGCCAAAAAGGTTTCAGATGCGGTTGACGTGCCGCTTGTCCTGTGGGGTACGGCTAATAACCAGAAAGATGAAGAGGTCTTAAAAAAGATTTCTGAGCTATGCGAGGGCAAGAATGTTGTCTTAGGGCCGGTTGAAGAGGCAAACCACAAGGGTGTGGGTGCAAGCGCCTTAGGTTACGGCCACACCATTATCTCTTCCTCACCCATAGATGTTAATCTGGCAAAGCAACTGAATATTCTTCTTGGAAATCTTGGCGTTACGTCTGACAAGATAGTTATTGATCCCACTACGGGCGGGCTGGGTTATGGTCTGGAGTACAGTTATTCGGTCATGGAGCGTATAAAGATGGCCGCCCTTACGCAGGAGGATGACAAGCTCCAGCTACCGATGATCAACAATGTCGGCAATGAGGTCTGGAAGTGCAAGGAGGCACAGGAGAGTATTGATGCGGCCCCCACCTTAGGAGACCCGGAGAGACGGGGGATTCTTATGGAGTCCACCGCCGCTGTTGCATATCTTTTGGCCGGGTCAGATGTCGTTATTTTAAGGCATCCTGAAAGCGTACGTCTTACAAGGGCATTTATTGACCTGATGATAAATGGCGGCGTTGCAAGCGATGTGGAGGAGATATCCAAGACCCTGGAGCTTGAAGAGGCAGACCTGATTGCTATTTCACCTGAGCCGGATCTTGATTTTGGGGAGGCTGAGGCTGCGCCCAAGGAAAAGCCCGCTACACCGAAGAAAGCAGCCGCTGAAAAACCAAAAGCTGCTCCAAAAGCTGCTCCAAAAGAAGAAAAAAAGGAAGAGAAGAAGGTTGAAGTAAAGGCCGAGCCTAAAAAAGAAGCCAAACCGGCAGTGGATAAAGAGGCAGATGCGAAGGCAAAGGCTGAAAAAGAAGCCGAGGCCAAGGTAGAGGCGGAAGCCAAAGCAAAGGGCGAGGCAGAGGCAAAGGCCAAGGCCGAAGCAGAGGCGAAAGAGAAGGCCGAAGCGAAAGTCGCAGCAGAGGTAAAGGCAAAGGCGGAAGCAGAGAACAAGGCCAAAGCGGAAGAAGCGGCCAAAAGAGAGGCAGAGGAAGAAGCCATAAGGGAACAACGGGCAAAGGAGCAGGAAGAACGGCTTTCCCGAAAGTCTTCAGAAGAGGTTGAAGAAGTTCCCATGACCGCTGCAAAGGTTCAGAAAACCGAGCTTGAAAAAATGTTGGCAACGTTGAACTGGATACACAAGAGAAATTGATTCCTGATTGCCGCCTGGCAGTTTTTATAGACGACAGTCAGTTACAGAAATGGATTACCAGACATAAATCGAAAATCTTTATTTATAATCATGAGGAGGAACCTCTAATGGCAGAAGAGAAAGGAAAAGTGGTGAAACTGGAAAAAAAGAAGAAGGTTGTTGATCCAGTTGAGGCCTCAATTGATATTGCAACTCAGGAGATGATCGTACGTTCCCAGGAGTTGGGGATAGAGACGATCTTTGACAGGGCCCTTTCCATGAAACCCTGCAATATCGGGATTCAGGGAACCTGCTGTAAGAATTGCGCCATGGGACCTTGCCGGTTGCCCCTTCCAAAGGGGGGTATTGAAGGCGAAGATGAAAGAAAAGGCCTGTGCGGGGCTACGGCAAACACAATTGCAGCAAGGAATTTCGCCCGAATGGTGGCTGCAGGAGCGGCAGCACATTCAGATCATGGGCGTGCCGTTGCAGAAGTATTCATGTCTGCTGCAAAAAAAGAAACTGATGCCTATAAGATTAAAGATACGGTCAAGTTAGTAGCCGTTGCAAAGGAGTTGGGAGTTGCAACGACTGTGGAGGTGGATGGCGAAGTCCTGGACAGGGACTTAGATGAAATAGCGGTTGAGGTAGGTGAAGTTGCCTTGAACGAATGGGGAAAACCGGAAGGTGAACTCATCTATCTGAAAAGGGCACCTAAAGCCCGTTATGAACTGTGGAAAAAACTCGGTGTTCTCCCCAGGAATATCGACAGGGAGATCGTCGAGATTATGCACCGTACACATATGGGAGTAGACCAGGATTATAAGAATCTGGTCAAGCAATGTACAAGGGCGGCCCTGGCGGACGGATGGGGTGGATCAATGCTGGCAACAGACCTCCAGGATATTCTCTTCGGAACCCCTTCTCCCCTCCAGTCCGAGGCCAACCTGGGCATCATGAAGGAAGATCATGTGAACATTATCGTTCACGGACATGAACCGGTTTTGTCTGAGATGATTGTTGCTGTGGCCGATAGCCAGGAAATGGTAGATTACGCAAAGGAAAAAGGGGCCAAAGGGATTCAGTTAGGCGGAATCTGCTGCACGGCGAATGAGATTCTTCAGCGTCATGGCGTTCCACCGGCAGGGAATTTTCTGCAGCAGGAGCTGGTAATCATAACAGGGGCCTGCGATGCCATGGTAGTGGATGTACAGTGTGTAATGCAGAACCTGGCGAATGTTGCAAAATGTTTCCACACCAAGCTGATTACCACGCATCCTATAGCCAAGATGGAACAGGACAACGTCATCCATATCGAGTTTGACGAGCACCATGCCCTTGAGGACGCGAAGCGGATCGTGAAAATGGCCATTGATAACTTTGCGAACCGTGGCGCAGAGGTCATGATACCGCAGTATAAATCGCCCCTGGTAGCAGGATTCGGTGTCGAATCGATTCAATATCATCTTGGCGGGTCCTTCCGGGGTTCTTACTATACCCTTAATGATAATATTATTAACGGCCGGATTCGCGGTGTTGCAGGGGTGGTAGGTTGTAATAATGCCAGACAGCAACATAATAATGCGACTTTGACAATTATTAAAGAACTCATCAAGAACGATGTCCTTGTATTAACGACCGGCTGCAACGCCATTACATGCGGTATGCACGGGCTGCTTACGCCTGAAAGCGCCGCAGTGTACGCAGGACCAGGTCTTGCTGAAGTATGTGAAACGGTGGGCATTGCTCCTGTTCTCCATCTCGGATCCTGTGTGGATAACAGCCGGATACTCCTTGCTGCAACCGAAGTGGTAAAGGCTGGTGGGCTTGGCAACGATATCAGCGAATGGCCTGTGGCAGGAAGCGCGCCGGAATGGATGAGTGAGAAGGCCATCAGTATTGGTCAATATTTTGTGGCCTCCGGTGTCTATACCGTATTTGGAGGCCTCCTTCAGACTACGGGAGCACCAGTCTTCCAGAAATATCTGTTTGAAGAGTTAGAAAAAATCTATGGAGGAATGTGGGATATGGTTGTAGATCCGATTGAACACGCCCATAAGATGATTGCCCACATAGATAAAAAGCGGAAAGAACTGGGTATAGATAAGGCCAGGGAGAGGGTCCTTATGGATATGGCAAGCCGCCAGGCCCTTGATGCTTAACATACAGGGTAATGGGCTTTTTTAAGTTAAAAAGTAAGAATATGGATTGAAATAAATCCTCAACGAAGGAGGAAACAAGATGTCAAGACTAATAGCATTTGCAGCCATACAGGGCGGCTATAAAGTAGTTTCACAGGCCGAAGGGACGTACCGGAAGGCCCTTGATACTTATGATGCCAGCACAAAGGTAGGTTTTCCAAACACGGCCTATTTTCTGCCGGTCATTTATTCGCTTTTTGGGATAAAGGTTGAAACCCTTGAGGATATGAAAGAACCTTTGGAAATTGCGCGGGGACTTCTTCCGCCACATATCAAAAACAAAAACTGGCTCCCTTTCCTCGGTCCTTTATTAGACGCGGGGATGGCAGGTATTATATCTTACGAAATTATAGAGGGCTTGAGATATCTGAATGAGCCTGATTTTTATCTTCATGCGGAAGATCCGGATATCGATGCCGGTAAGATCTGGCTTGGGGCCGCGGATGATACGGTTTTAAGAAAAAGAGGGGTTGAGTTTGTTGATGGAAGCGCTCCCGGGTTTGCCGCTATTGTTGGATCTGCCCCTACTAAAGAGATTGCACAGATGATAGTTGAAGACTACCAGAAGAAGAGTCTTTATATCTTCTGTGCAGCAAATCACAATGGAACAACTGTAATTGAACAGTGCATTGAAGCAGGTATGCAGGTGGGTTGGAATACCAGAATCGTGCCTTTTGGGCCGGATATCTCTTCTGCGGTATTTGCCCTTGGCTTTGCAAATAGGGCCGCAATGGCCTTTGGCGGTGTTGAGCCGGGTGACTATCACAAGATGCTGCTGTATAATAAGGATAGAATTTTTGCATTTGTAAACGCTCTTGGCGATGTAGGAACCGAATGGGCGGTAGCCGCGGCAGGTTGTGTAAACTGGGGCTTTCCTACTTTGGCCGACACTGATATTACCCAGATTCTTCCCACGGGTATCTGTACCTACGAGCACGTGGTGTCACCTGTTTCTTATGATGAACTGTGTCAGAGATCAGTTGAGGTAAGGGGTCTTAAGGTCACGGTTTCTGAGATCGATATCCCGCTGTCCTTTGGCCCGGCCTTCGAGGGTGAGCGGGTGAGAGGCGCTGATCTACACTGTCAGACGGGTGGTGGTAAGGCCCAGTGCACGGAGCTGGTCAAGATGGCTGAGATGAACGAGATCGAAGACGGGAAGATAGAATTGATCGGCCCCGATGTCACGGATGTGAAAGAGGGAGAAGCCTTCCCCTTAGGGATCTATGTCCAGATTGCAGGCCGTGAGTTCCAGCCCGATTTTGAGCCGATCATTGAACGTCAAATTCATCATCTAACCAACTATATCCAGTATGTGATGCATATAGGACAGCGTGATATTGCCTGGATACGGATCAGTAAGTCGGCCATGGAAAAGGGTTTTTCCCTTAAACATATCGGGACGGTCCTCCACGCCAAGTTCCATCAGGATTTTGGAAATATATTAGATAAGGTCCAGGTAACCCTTTATACAAAGAAAAAGGATGTTGATGCGCTGACAAAAAAGGCGAGGGGCGAATACGCGGCGAGAGATGGGCGTGTTGAGAATATGAAGGATGAAGATGTAGAGACATACTACTCCTGCACCCTGTGCCAGTCATTTGCCCCCAACCATGTATGTACTGTAAGCCCGGAGAGAACAGGTCTGTGCGGGGCCTACAACTGGATGGACTGCAAGGCCGCCTTTGAAATCAACCCAACAGGACCCAACCAGCCCATAGAAAAGGGTGAGTGTATTGATCCGGTGCTGGGCCAGTGGAAAGGTGTCAATGACTTTGTGTACAAGGCATCAAGGGGTAATGTGACCCATTATAATTTTTATTCCATGCTGATTGATCCCATGACCACATGCGGGTGCTGTGAATGCATCGCCGCAATGCTTCCCTCCTGCAACGGTGTCATGACCGTTGGGAGGGATTACGCGGGGGAGACACCCTGCGGGATGAAGTTCACCACACTTGCCGGTGTTATGGGAGGAGGAGCGGCTTCTCCAGGATTTGTGGGTCATTCCAAGTTCAATATTTGCCAGGGTAAATTCATCCTCGGCGATGGGGGGTTGCTCCGTATGGTCTGGATGCCCAAGGCGCTCAAGGAAGAAATTAAAGAGCGCATTGACAAGCGTGGTGCGGAAATGGGTGTTCCTGATCTTTACGATAAGATTGCGGATGAGACCGTGGGAATTACAGAGGAGGAGATAATGCCCTTCCTCGAAAAGGTGGGACATCCGGCCCTCAAGATGGATCCTCTTGTCTAACAGAGGAGCAAGGTAAATTTATTTTCGGACGCAGATAAACGCAGATTATTAAGGTTTAAAAAATCTGCGAAAATCTGCGCCCCAATTTTTTAGGAGTGCGATATGGGATTAACTGGAATTCAGATATTTAAGATGTTGCCTAAGACAAACTGCGCAGAGTGCGGTGTTCCCACATGCTTAGCCTTTGCCATGAATCTGGCCGCGGGTAAGGCAGAATTAGATAGCTGCCCATACGTGTCTGATGAGGCCAGGGAACAATTGGCAGAGGCATCTGCCCCGCCGATCAGACCTGTTGCCATCGGCGCAGGGACAAGGGCCTTTAAGATCGGCGGCGAGACTGTAATGTTCAGGCATGAAAAGACTTTTTACAATCCAACAGCCCTTGCGGCCATGGTTTCCTCGGATATGGATTCGAAGGCCCTTGATAAGAAGCTGAAGGAGTGGAATGCCCTTCAGTATGAGAGGGTCGGTCTGAACCTCAGACCGGAATTAGTGGCGGTGAAAGATGCCAACGGTGATGCGGCTGCTTTTGCCGGTGTGGCAAAAAAAATTGCAGAAGAGTCCGAATTCGGTCTTGTCCTGATGACGGATAATCTGGAGGCCATGAAGGGCGCGGTTGATGGCTGCGCATTCAAGAAGCCGCTTCTTTATGCTGCCACGGCCGATAATGTAGAAGAGATGGGTAATCTTGCCAAAGAGACAGGGC
>PVMK01129114.1_pt1 | contig 17677 bp, 11 predicted proteins | sample 1853481 | NCBI WGS metagenome assembly PVMK01 (sample SAMN08533507, study PRJNA380276) | Marine sediment metagenome, whole genome shotgun sequencing project. | reverse complement strand
AAAGACCCGAAAAGCCTGTTCGCAATCCTTCAGTGTTGAATAGCGTCGTTCGCCCGACTTGTAGTCGTAGGTGAACACACCGCCGCAGTCCAGCACATAGCCGGTGTGCTCGGAAGGATGGGCGACATCAAATTCAGGGTTTCTCGCACCGAGTACAAACGACTTGGGTGAGGTTTTCAGCGCCTGGTCGACCATCTCCCTCGATATTCTTGCCAGTTTTTCGCTGGAGTCGACCTTGGCACCGTTTTTTTCGAGAATCTTCAAGGCCTTGTCACTCAGAAATTTGATACCGACCTGTTCCAGAATATCTATGCTTCGTTCGTGGACCCGCAGCTGTTCATCCTCTGATAAGAACTGACATTGTGTTTTCACGGCAAAACCCTATCAAAAATGGCCCCGACACCTATCGCCAAACTGCGACGATGCGTGCCGGGTGTGGAAGATCTCAGGCTATATCGGAGGTCACCTGTTTGTGGATTACTACATCCCATTCCTTGATGCCCTCAAAGAACACCTTGCGTTCCGTTGCATCCAAGACCTCGCAAGGAAAGACGCCGGTACGCTTGATCTGCCCGCGCAGAATCATCAATGACAGGATAGATGCGGGAACCGAGGTGATCCAGGAGACGTCGTTGGTACCCGGAATCATCGAACAGGCCTTTTCGATGTTTGGACTGTCTGTCCACATCTTGTAGTGCAGTTTTCTCCCGTCTTTGGTTCCCTTGACATCAACCGCCAAAACCGCCTGGCTCTGGATTTTCTTGGCCTTCACCAGTTCAATGCACTTCTCGGGGGTAAGGGTCTTGGGTAATTGTTTGCAGAACACTTCCTTGGGGCTGACGCTGCAACCGTTGATATCTATCGGGGTCGGGTCCATCAGATTGAGCCCTTTGAGAAGAAACTCCCACGTCGCACTATCAGGATCACCCATCTTGAAGTCGACATACTTGACCGGTTTGCCGATGAACTGGGGAATCGTCAGGGGCTCTTCATGGCTATGGTAGAACACCTTTGCCGTTATGTTGAGCGGGTGGGGAAAGTAGTATTCCTCTTCTCCGGAAAATGGTTCGGCCCATTTGTACTCACCGTCTTCCCAGTAGACTGCCTCGTCGTTGCAATCCTCCAGGTAGGTCTGGAAGGACCACAAGGCCACCGGTTCATCACAGGTCACCACGCCGAAGTCCCTGATGCCGATGTAGTCGACCTCGTCGAGCTCATCCGCGGCTTCTCTGGCCATGACGTTGACCAGGCCGGCATCGCCACCGGCCAGAATATTGGCCATAAGGCCTTGCTTCTCGAATTCCTCGGCATACTCAAACTGTTCCACCGGATATTGTTTGCCGTCCTTCTCGGGCAGAAATTCATCAGAAGCCATATCGATATAGTGGGAACCCGCCTCGAGGGATGCTTCGATTATCTGGCGGTTGAAGGCCATCAGGGTGGCGTTGACAACCAGGTCGTATGCATCTTTCTTGAAGAGCTCGACCAATTCATCCTTGTTGGACGCGTCTGCTTTTTCCACCTCGATCTTGTCCGAGTCTAAGCAGCGGGCAACCTCCTGGGCCCTTTCCAGGTCAAGGTCTACCAGCATTATTTTCCCCACTTCCGGGGCCTTGGCGAGAATTCCACTGATCACGTTGCCCTGAGCTCCTGCGCCGACGATGATTACTTTTTTCATATTTTCCTCACTCACTTTTTTTTGATTCTACAGAGGGTGCGTTCGTTGCCGTCCTTGAATCGAGCCGATGGTTACAGGCTCGAAGAGGATGTCGAACCGGGGATCCCGTGGCTTCTGTCCATCCTTGTCGGGGACAGGGCCGAGGTACGTATCGTGGCCGTGGATTTACCGGTACCGACATTGTGTTGACTGGGCTTTCGAGTTGATCCTTCGGATCGTTTCACCCCCCGACCTACGAACGACTCGTCTCAGCAACGCCGCGCAACATTATGGCGGACGACAGGCCTTCCCGCAAGTGGTCCGCCTGAGGACCGGTAGGCTAGAGCGTCAGATTCTGCCACCCATTAGAAAACGCATCCTCTCTCGGCGGCTCAAACCACCGAAGACGTGGCGCTCACTCTCGAAGCCTTCGGGGACTCATTGCAGGAGGCCAAGAAGTGATGGCATTGGCCTAGGAGCAGTTGGTGACGGCGACGGCAGAGGCTCAAAAGCTCCGTGCTAGTGTCGTACGCAAGCGGGTGCGGGGGGAAAATCCACGCCCAGCAAACGCCGCGCTGCGGTAACAAAGGGGATGGTCAACGATGGTGGACAAGACCGACCGAAGCGATGTGACGTCATCGACGAGTTCAAGCAGCGGTGTTCCCGACCGGGCGCGGGTCGTCATCATCGGTGGTGGGGTGATCGGCAGCAGCGTCGCCTATCACCTGGCCAAGTTGGGCTGGAACGACGTTGTCCTCCTGGAGCGTAACCAGCTCACATCCGGAACGACATGGCACGCCGCCGGCCTGGTCGTGTCCGGAGGCATGACCACCGAAGCTCTTGCCTGGATGGCGAAGTACTCGCGTGATCTCTTCGAGGTTCTCGAGGAGGAGACCGGCCTCTCGACCGGCTTTCGTCCGGTCGGCTACCTGCAGACGGCCAGTACGAAGGAACGGACCCACAAGCTGCGGCGAGAGGCCGATTTCATGGCATTGATGGGTATCGATCGCGAAGAGATCTCAGGTGCCGAGGTGGCGGCCATGTGGCCGCTGGTCGATGCCAAGGATGTTATTGCCGGCTTCTTTACGGCCAATGAGGGGAGAGCAGATCCCGCCAACGTGGCCATGTCTCTGGCCAAGGGAGCCCGGATGGGAGGTGTCCAGATACTCGAGGGCACCAGGGTGTTCGGGATAACTCAGAAGGACGGCCGAGTCACCGGGGTGGTCACGGACAGTGGAGCGATCGAAGCCGAATACGTAGTCAATTGTGCCGGCATGTGGGGTCGGGAAGTCGGAGCGATGGCCGGTGTCTCGGTGCCGCTTCAGGCCATTGAGCATGCTTATCTGATCAGTGAACCGTTCGAAGGTGTGTCCCGAGATCTGCCCATCTTCGAAGACCCGGACCGGTTCGCCTACTACCGAGAGGAGGTTGGGGGCCTCCTGGTCGGCCTGTTCGAGCCTGTGGCCGCACCGTGGTCGCTCGACAAGATCCCCGACGACTTCAGCTTTGGCGAGATACCTTCGAACTGGGATCGGCTGGGGCCCTTCCTGGAGTATGCAATGGAGATCCTGCCCGGACTCGAGAATGTCGGGATTCGCAAGCTGTTCACCGGTCCGGAGAGTTTTACACCGGACAATGGATTCCTGATGGGTGAGGCCCCGGAGTTGGTCAACTTCTTCGTCGCGGCAGGATTCAACTCGTTGGGGATCTTGACCGGTGGCGGTGCCGGATCGATCATTGCGAATTGGATCGTCGACGGCGTGGCGCCGATTGACGTAACCGACGTCGACATTGCCAGATTGAACAAGTTTCAGACGAACCGCCCCTATCTGGCGGAACGCAGCGTCGAGCTGCTGGGCAGGCTGCACTCCACGGGGTCATGGCCCCATTCACATCCGACGACGGCGCGCAACGTCCGACGTTCGGCGCTTCACGAACGCCTCGAAGCCGCCGGGGCGCACTTCAGTGAGTCTTCGGGATGGGAGAACACCTCGTGGTTTGCTCCCGCCGATGCCGAGATCGAGTTCAAGCTCACATACGCCCGTCCGGATTGGTTCGAATTCCACGCCGCCGAACACAGAGCGGTCCGTGAGGCCGTCGGTTTGTTCGATATGTCTTCGATGTCGAAGTTCTTTGTTCAGGGCCCCGATGCCGAGGCGACCCTCAATCGAATCTCCGGCAACAACATCGCCGTTCCGGTCGGGCAGTGCGTGTACACGCAATGGATGAATGTGCGCGGGGGGGTGGAGGCCGATGTGACGGTGACGCGAGTCGCTGAGGACCGCTTTCTGGTCGTGGCAGCAGAGCTCTTCCATCGGCGGGTCGAGACGATGCTGCGCCGGGGCACGCCTCCAGAGGCGCGGGTCTATATCACCGATGTCACCTCGGCCTACACGCTGCTCAGCGTGCAAGGCCCTGAATCGCGCAATCTCCTGAGCCGGGTGACACTCGCCGACCTCAGCAACGACGCTTTTCCCTATTACACCGCCCAGGAGCTCGACCTGCACCATGCCAGGGGTTTGGCGACCCGAATGAGCTTTGTGGGGGAGCTCGGCTGGGAACTCTTCGTGCCGACCGAGTTCGCTCTCGGGGTGTACGACCGGATTATCGAGGTCGGTTCCGAGTTCGGCCTCGCTCATGCCGGAATGGAGACGTTGGAGAGCACTCGCACCGAGGCCAAGAGGCTCGACTACGGCCTGGATATGGAGAACTCCGATTCACCACTCGAAGCAGGACTCGGGTTTGCGGTCGACTTCGACAAACCCGACGGATTCGTCGGACGCGATGCCTTGCTGGCTCAGCGAGAAAACCGGCCCTACAAGTCGCGACTCGTGCAGTTCCTGCTGGAGGATCCTGAGGCTCTGCTTTACGGAGAGGAACCGATTGTTCGTGACGGCGTACCGGTCGGATATCTCCGTTCGGGCGCATACGGCCACACGTTGGGCGGCCCCATGGGCCTGGGGTACGTGGACCACGAGGAAGGTGTGACGGCCGACTTCATAAAGTCGGGAAAGTTTGAAATCCAGGTTGCCGGCGAACGCTTTCCTGCCCAGGCTTCCTTGCGTTCGATGTACGACCCGAAGAACCTCCGCGTCCGCATGTAGACCGGTCGCGTGCGGCGGCGCTGACCTGGCACCAAAGGTGATCCGCCCCTTTTTTTGACCTGAACACAAATTCGAGCAAACATAAAGGCCGGCACGAGGCCACATAGCAGGGCAAATATGGATCTGTTTACCATAACAATCGGCGTCAGTATCTTGATTTATGTTGTGATCGGCTGTTATGCCGGGCGCACCGTAAAGAAACTGGATGACTATTTTGTCGCCGGACGGCGGGCACCTACGCTATTGATCCTGGGAACCCTGGTTGCCAGTGTGATGAGTACATCCATTTTTATGGGCGAGGCTGCGTTTACTTACGATAGCCAGTTTGGCGCCTATTTGCTCTTCCCCGGTATTGCTGTAACCGGCTACATGCTTGGCGCACTGTTTTTTGGAGTCTATCTGCGGCGCAGCCGCGCACCAACGGTGGCTGACTATTTTGGGCACCGCTTTCAGAGTCGCCGTTTGCAACAGTTTGCCGGGTTCACCATTATCCTGGGCTTGGGTGGCTACTTGCTGATCGTGACACAAGGCGCGGCTCTTTTGCTGGCCGATCTCACGGGTCTGCCATTTGTCACCAGCTTGATCATCGCCTGGTTCAGCTACACGCTTTTCACGATGTACGCAGGGTCCAAGGGTGTGATCATCACCGACACGCTGATGTTTCTGCTGTTCATGACTGCAACGGTCATTTTTGCTGCTTATATCGTGGATGGTTTTGGCGGCATCAGCACGGCGGTTACAGATATGGCGCGCCTGGAAAGCAAGGCGGGTATCGCCTCCTGGACGGGTATTATTGGTGAGGGCACAGATTGGCCGACACCGGTGGATTATGTGGTCTGGGCGGTGGTCATGGATATCGCATGGGCCCTTGTATACGCCGTCGGTCCCTGGCAGGCCAGCCGTCACTTGATGGCGCGTGACGAACATGTCGTATTGCGTGCCGCCATCCTGGCCTCCTTTTGCGTGATTGTTCTGCAAATGCTGGTCTACGGTATCGGTGGACTCATGAACCTGGCGAAGACGGATATCACGCCGTCTGAAACCGTCCTGATATGGGCCGCAAAATCGATGGTGCCGGAATTACTGGGCGCTTTCTTGCTGGCGGGCATCGTGGCTGCTGCCCTGTCGTCGGCCTCCACGTTCTTGTCACTCGTGGGGTTCAGCGTCAGCAACGACATGGGCAGCAAACCGCTTGCACTTACCCTGAACACAACGCGCAAAATCATGCTGATCACCAGTTTGATCGTGCTGGTTTGTTGCTACTTTTTCCCACCCAACATTTTCTGGTTCATGTTGTTCATCGGAACTGTTTTCGCATCCAGTTGGGGACCAGTGGGGCTGATGAGCATTTGGAGCAAACGCATCACGAAAGATGCGGCCTTCTGGGGCATGGTCTCGGGATTCTTGATGAACGTGATACCGGCAACCATCGATTATCTAGGCATCTATGACATGCCGGAATATTATCCCGTGGTTATCGGCACCGCGGTAAGCATTGCGGTCATTTTTGTTGTTTCAGCGCATCGCAAAGTCAGCCGCGAGGAAAAGTGCTATCGCATGCGTTTGCACCAGACGCCACCGTCCGATCTCGACCGGGCTAAAACAATAAAAACTCTGTTAGCGCCACTGGGCTTGATTGTTTACGGCAGTGCGATGCCATTTTGGCTGCTGAATTACTACGTGATCCCTTACCAGGTCGGAACCGGCGAAATTCTCCCCGATGGGTCTGTCAACTGGACGACAGGCGAGGCACTGATTACGCTGGCAGTCTTTGTGCTGCATGTGCCGCTTGCGCTCATGGCCATGAAGGTGATTTGGGACCGCTATAACCCGCAAACTAAAAGAAATCAGAAAATACTACATCGTGCGCGTTTAAAAGCAAAAATGCTGTCAGAGTAAAGTGCCAGTGTAATTACACTGGCACCGAAGCGTTAGTTTCGTTTGAGATCCGCGATTACTCTTCTGGCCGCATTGTGTCCGGGCGCCCCGGTCACCCCACCCCCGGGGTGGGCGCCGGAACCGCACAGGTAGAGATCAGCAATGGGTGTCCGGTACTGGGCGGCCTTGGGGTGCGGCCTCATACTGAAAATCTGGTCGAGATCGTGGCGACCGTGGAAAATATCGCCTTCGGTAAGACCGTATTCGGTTTCCAAATCGAGTGTACTTATCATCTGTCGCCCGATGATGAGCTCCTTGAGATTGGGCATCACCCTGGCCATGTAATCAACGATCTGATCGGCCGCCTTCTCCTTGACGTCATCCCAGTGCAGACCATCGGCAAGTTCGTAGGGATAATATTTGGCGAGGACACTCATCACATGGTGACCCGGGGGAGCGAGACTGTCATCCAGGGTGGATGGAATGGTAATCTCCAGTCTCGGTTCTTCCGGGAAACGACCTGTCGCTGCAGCAAAATAGTTTGCTTCCTGCCCTTCGATGTCGGGATGAATGCAGATATCGGACCGATGCCACGGACCTTCACCCGAGGGGAAGAAGCGGATATCGGGAAGTCCCTTGAGTGCCAGGTTAACCCGACAGGAGCTGTGGCCCATACGAATCTGGGCAATGTCTTTCGTGAACTCCGGGTCGAGATGGACCGGGTCTATCAGCTTTAAAAAGGTCCTTTTCGGATCGGTATTGGCCAGCACACACCGGCCGCTGAATGTCTCTCCGGTGTCCAGGCGTACCCCGGTCGCCCGCCCGTTTTCGACCACTATTTCGTCGACGGCGGCAGAGGTTCTTATCTCTGCTCCTCTTGACTCGGCAAATGTGGCCATTGCCTGGGTAAGGCCGCCCATACCTCCTCGTACCATTCTCCATGCCCCTCGTTCACCGTCGAGTTCGCCAATGGTGGTATGAAACAGGGGAATAGCCGAGCCCGGTTGGCGAAGGCTCGCGTAGTTGCCGGAAAAACAGGCGGCACCGTACATGCTTTTGATCATGGAGCTTTCGAACCAGCGATCAATAAGATCATAGGCACTGCTGGTTAAAATCTGCAGAAGGCGATGACGCAATTCCGGACTCAACCTGCGAAGTTCAAGCCCCATGGAACCGAACTTCAACAGATCCGAAAAACCACCCTCCAGCGTGGGCGGTTCCTTCAGCATCTGATTGCGGATGACGCCGCCGACGTTCTGAAACATCTCCTCGAATGCTGCCATGGCCTCATAGTCGGTCTTCGAAAATCGTTCAACTTCCCTGCGGTTGTGCGCTTCGTCATCATTAAAAAAGAGATAATCGTCCCCACAGACCGACAGGGTGCCATCCATTCTGATCATTTCGAACCCATGATCCTTGAGCTGGAGATCGTCGATTACCTTGTTCTGCAGCAGGCTGACCACATAGGAAATCGTGGAAATTTTGTGACCCGGATGAAACTCCTCGGTGACCACCGCACCACCGACCATGGGACGACGTTCCAACACCAGTGTCTTGAAACCTGCTTTGCCCAGATAGCCGGCCGCGGTCAGGCCGTTATGACCACCCCCGACGATGATAGCGTCATATTGATTTCCCATAATAATCCTTATGTTATCAGTGATCATCACCAGAATCTGGAGCGCTCCCTGCCCATTCACCACTTGTACCATCTGCTGATCATGAATCTGCCGGAGGAAGGCGTCGTGTGGATTCATCCATAAGACCCATCCGTGCGGGTCAGACGATTCCGACGATTTTCAGACGAATCGTCGGAATCGTCTGACCTGGCACCGAAGCGACTCTGGGCAAACGAACACCGTCGGACGTATTCTTGGATGGAAGGAGGAGTCAGGATATGATCGGTCGTCATGCCGTCGCTCCGCTCCGCCCTCGGCCCTCCGGGCCGCCCCTTCGGGGACGGGCTGCGCTCCGCAACGGCATGACGACCGGGAGGCCCGAAGGGCGCCACGAACACGGAACAGGGGGCCGCAGGTTCCACTTGAGAATCGCCGATCCGTGGTCGAAGATTGGGGGTAGGCGCAAGGCCAAGTCCTAATCCGGGTTTTAACCATCGGAGGTTCCTAAATGAACGACAGTGACACGCAGCGCCAATCGAAGCGCATACTAGGCACCGGGTTCTCATTGGCAATTACGGTCGGCGGCATCATTGGCCTGGGGATTCTGTGCACGCCCGGAATAATTGCAGAGGTTACTGCCGATCCGTTCATCTTTCTATTACTCTGGGTGGTGGGCGGCCTGTTTGCGTTATTGACCGCGAACGTCGTGGCAGAACTGGTGGGAATGACGCCACGCTCCGGAGGTTCCTACGCACTCATGCTGCGTGCCTACGGGCCATTCCCCGGTTTCGTCATGGGCTGGGTCGATTGCTTGTGCTATGTCGCTGAAATTGCACTCAAGGCAGTCGCGGTCACGGCATTCGCCAGACAGCTAATTCCTGAAACGGCTCCATGGTCAACGCATATTGCCATCACGGTGTCAACCGTGTTCGCCCTACTACAATTGAGGAGCGTTGCTCTCAGCGCGAAAATCCAGGAGTTCGCCGCTATCCTCATGGCACTCATCATTGTCGGCTTCACCGTTGTGCTCCTATTCGGCAAGTCGGCGGTTCCCGATGCGCCTTCGGCCCTCGCGGCGGCTGCTGGAATTAAGGCCTGGAGCCTTGTCATCGTAGCCATCATTTATACCTACGACGGCTGGAGCGGCGCCGCTTATTTCAGTGGCGAGATAGAAGGGGGCAGTAAGGTCGCGGCGCGTGCCTGCATCAAGAGCGTGCTCATCATCATTCCGCTTTACTTACTCCTGGCTGGGGCGCTGGCCTTGAAGGTGCCCTCTGGCCAGTATAGCCGGCAGCGAAATGGCATTGGCCGACGCCCTCAAGATTGCCGTTTCGCCCGCCGCTTCGGCCACGGTACTGGTTGCGGCAATTATTATGCAGCTGGCGCACCAGAACCTGCTCTACATGGGCGCGCCGCGAGTCCTTCAGGAAATGGCCGTGGACGGACTGGCAATGAAGCAAGCCGCGGAAGCCTCGGAAGGGGGCAATCCGGTCTTTGGGGTGTTCGTGGCTTGGCTACCGTCAATTGGCCCTGATCCTGATTGGCGGCTTCGACTTCCTGCTGCACTTGATCATTTTCTTTTACATGTTCATATATGTAGCCCTGATTTTGGGCGTCATTACCCTGCGGTTAAAGCAGCCGGACGCAGACCGGCCCTTCCGGACATGGGCCCATCCCTGGAGTACTTATCTATGCCTCATTGTGTGGTTGATGATCGGCTTGTATGACGCCTATGCCGCAATGAAATACACCGCTTACGGCATGGTCATGATCGCCGCATCTTGGCCAGTGTACAGCTACCTTACGCGCTCCAAATCGAAGTGACTCTATACGGCAAAATCACTTCTTAATGTGCTCTTGCTTTCTTACAAATCTTCTCTAGTTCCTTTTCAACATCTTCCCCAAGGGGGAGCGGCTCATACGCGTCTAGAATCTCAGCAACCTTCTCTCTGATTTCAGTAAGTACATCCTTATTATCTCCGGCGGCCCAATTCTCAAAACTGATGTGCGTACCCATATCCGACAGGTACCACTCCCCATTTCGAATCGACATTACTGTGCTAGCTTCGCTAAGGTAATGTCCCTCCCTGGCCCCACCCTTTTCGATTGTGTCCATCAACCATTTTTCACTGCTTGTATCGATGCCACGATGAGCATGCTTCGCAAGACGGAATATTTCAACATTAAGGTACATCTGCTCAAGGCTCGAAACCATGGAACCATCCAGCATGCCGGGCCCAACAACAATATCGGGCCATGCAAGATGAGACGCCAATTGCATCGCAGCACTCTCATATCCGTCTTGAAGATCCAGTACATGAGAATCCGTTCCACCCGGGTGACGATTCAGCCGGTAACCGATAATACCGGGCCATTTCGGTGGCGGCCGCGCTCATCAGTGAATATTCCATGCTTCCATCGGAAACCAAACCCGTCCTTGGATTCATAATAGCCAAGGCGGGAGCGTAAATGATTGGAAGGCCCGGTTCATTGGCTTGCAGTAGACAGATCATCGCCAATACTTCACAATTTCCCTGTACAACTGTGGAAATCATGGTTCCGGGCGCGGTGGCCCCCATTAATGGCATCGGCATAATGTGAACGGGAATGTTCCAGCCTTTAAGACCGAGATAAGCTTCCGTGTAAACCTTGTCGATAATCAGAGGGGATTGGGGATAAAGCCCCTGCGAAATAGGATGCTTTGTTCTGATGTCTTCTTTGCTTCCGAAGATCGTTTGGATTATTTCTAAGAACCACGGGTTTTGCGCTGTTGTAGAGGTTCCATCGTTAACATGTTTCGAGAAATTTCGGTGTACGCGGCAAACATGATCCACATAATCCCTCATTCCGACGCCCATGTCACTTGGATCCACCGCCGGCCAGTACAGGCCTATTTCGTCCAGCGAATCAGACAAGCGCGTGGCTGCTTTCCAATCCTCATACGTAGCAGTTCTCCTCTTACCAGTCCTACTATCCAAAACCAGTGGGCCATCTCCATCCGGAAGAAGAACGCTCTCACCTCCATCCAGCATGCCACCCTTGAAAACCAAATCCGCGCCAGGTCTGCGTGCGCTTAACGTGAAGTCCCTGCATATCGACTTCAGAGAAGACTCTACTAGAGCTTTGGGGAATTTCACCCGCTTATTGTCGTCATCTACATCCGCCCCCGCGTCCCTTAGTATGTTTCGACCGATTGGTGTTTCCACGCGCACACCGGTATGTTCGAGGATATTGAGTGATTCCTCATGCACCCGATGACGTTCTTCATCCGATAAGACTCTGTACAAAGTTTTCATAGAATACCTCCTGTTAATGGCTGCTCTCTCGCATATTCACGAAGAAATACGTCCGCATACCACCTGGATGCGGACACCGACGAAAGAGGACACCGATTCCGACGAAAAGGGACACTTGGGTGTTCGGGGCCGAGAGAAGACCCATGTTGATGAAGTGTCGGCTTTGAGCGGTCACGGGACGAGAATCGGCGCCTCCTTTCGTTATTCATGGTAGTACATCACTCGTCGTCGCCGAGGCTGGGGTAGCTGATATGTGCAGCGGGATGTTATGTGCAGCAAGCTCCGACCTATAGGCTCATCTCCCTGCAGTCATTGATTTTCTCTTTGAGCGTCACATTCATAACCTCCTCTCGAGAGGCAGCCGCATTTTCGATTTGCCTCTCGTCTGAGAAGGAGGTGTGTGATGTACGAGGCGTACCTGCCGAGACGATTGAGGCTGGCGTATGTTGAGTCGCGCCACAGGGAGAGAATGGACGGGCTGGTCGGCCGGCTTCTCGAGCTGGGCTATTCACCGAAGACGGTGCGCGAGCACCTACGCGAGTGGATCGACTTTGCGCGGGCGTACGAGGATGAAAAGGCGGTCATTCCATCTGACGTCGATTCCAGGGAAGTAGCCGACTACGTCGATCATCGATGTGCGCGGCGCAAAGACGGAGCCGTCCGAGTGCGCAGGATGCTACGGGTCTTCCTCGAAGGGACCCTTTCGTGCGATCGATCGCCGGAGCCTGACTCACGTCCGACGCCTGCTCTGTACGAAGCGTTTGTACCGCCCTATCTGGACTTCGTTCGTCGCCATCGTGGCCGACGAACGACTCATCAGCTGGAGTACTGTCTCGAGCGGTTCTTCTTGAGGTTGGCAGAGGGTGGAGTCGACGACGTCCGCAGCGTGACACCGGCGCACATTCGAGCTTTTCTGCGGTCACTCCGCGGCTTCAAACAGGCGACCATAGCCACAGAAGCGTCAGCTTTGCGAGGTTTCTTGCGCTACCTCCATCAGCAGGGGCAGATCGAGGCAGAGCTGGTGTATGCAGTCGAAATGCCGCGGCTTTATAGGCTCGGGCGCCCTCCGACGGTGCTCGAGGAGGACGCGGTAGAACGGTTGCTTACCGCCGTCGACCGCTCCACGGCGTTGGGCAAGCGGGACTACGCAATGCTGGCACTCGCCGCCAGGTGTGGCCTGCGCCCTTCTGATATCCGGGCGCTTCGCTTCGACGACATTTATTGGCGGCAGCAACGGATCGCCTTCGTGCAGTCGAAGACCCAGCGCCTGCTCGAGCTCCCGCTGCTTGCCGACGTGCAAGAAGCACTGGTGGATTACATCCGCGACGGCCGGCCCCGGTGTGCCGCGCGAGAGATCTTCGTCCGCCACCTGGCCCCCATCCGACCATTGGCGAAGCGCAACAATCTCTGGCCGGTGATGCACCGCGCTTTGCGTGCGGCGCGTATCGATGGGGCGGGTCAGCCATGTGGGCTGTACTTGCTGCGCCACTCCCTGGCAACGCGCATGCTGAGCCACGGCGTTTCGATGAACACCATCTCAGGCGTTCTGGGCCATTCATCCGTGGACGTCACACGCGCCTACGCTCAGGTCGATCTGGTCGGGCTGCGGTCGGTTGCGATCTCCGAAGGAGAGGTGCGGCCATGAAGCCTTTTGCCAGCCCTCTCGGCCCGGATATTTCACGTTTTCTTGCCCACAAGCGCGGGCTCGGTTTCGCCTATGACAGGGAGGAGTGGTTTCTCCACGACCTCGACAGAATTGCCGCCACCCGCCACGATTCGATGGTCTCGGAGGCTCTGGTACGCGAGTATCTCGCTGAGACCAGCACAGCCTGCCGGTCTCATCGGCTCACCGCAGTCCGACAGCTTGCCCGCTTTCTCGTGCTCGAGGAGCCGGGCACGTTCGTTCCACCGGCGCGATTCCTGTGCACCCGCCGTCGGCGGTCTGTGATTCGGGTGCTGACGCGGTACGAGGCCGGTCGCTTCTTGGATGCGTGTGACCTGGCACCGAAGCGATCGCGGTCAATTCGTCCGAATAGAACTTCCTATCCTCCTTTCCTTGACAGTGGCAACTTTAGGCTGTCTCTCTTAGGACTTTGTGCAGGAGGCCGGACTCGAACCGACATGGACCGCAAGGCCCGCGGGATTTTGAGCTCAAGGGAGTAGTGTGGCAGGAGGCACAGGAGCACACAACTGACGACTCCTGAGACGCTTCCTGGCGGGTCGATTGTCAGGAGTAGCCTGCTGTAGCCTCCTGTAACCTGCAGTTCGATCACATTTCGATCACGATGCGGCGAGCTTCGCGTGCCGCCGCATGAGCGGGCCCGCGAGGAGGCTGCCGATCTGGGGGGCGGCGATCGGCGACCCCGCAGACCCGCGCGCACCGCTCAGATGGCCAGAGGCGTGATAGAATTCCCTACACTTCAACCCGCGTAGGCACTGGGGTTGCAGGGTCGAGACCTTCGGACGTCTTGAGATGGAATCCGCGGTGCATCTGAACGACTGGCGGAACGACCTGAGCGGCGAAATTTTTCCTTGTACGGAGGATGGGGCCGATGAGTGACAAGGGCTGGATCGGCGCGGCGCTCGTCGTCTTCGTGGTCCTGATGACATTCCCCATTTGGTACAACCTGGTCAACGGCGAGAAGGCCGCACCCCCCACGCTGAGCTATCCGCACGAAGGCGGCCAGTGCGTGGAGGACACGGCCTACATGACCGCGAACCACATGCGGCTCCTGAAGGACTGGCGGGAAGAGGCCGTCCGTGCCAACGACCGGGTCTACACGGCGAGCGACGGCCGCCGCTATGACAAGAGCCTTTCCGGCACCTGCCTGAGCTGTCATTTCGAAAAGGAAAAGTTCTGCGACAGGTGCCACGACTACATCGGGGTGACCCCCTACTGCTGGAATTGCCACGTCGATCCGATGTGAGAGCGGTGATGGCTGTGGACAGGAGGGGGTTATGCGAGCCCGCCGGACTCGGTGCGCAGGTGCTGGACCGGCACCTTCTCCGTTACCGAGGGCGCGCGCAAGATCTGGGTCTCTCCCGAGGGAGGAAAGAAATAAGCGTCAGATCGCGCTAGCCGAGGATCTCCCGGACCGCGCGATGGGCCTCGCCGATGGCCGCCTCGGTCATGGCGTTGGCCGCCGCGTCGGAGTTGGCGATGGCGATGCGGCCGAACGGGCGACGGGCGCGCAGCCAGGTGCGCTTCTCTTCCGGCCAATCTCCCAGGAAATCCACCTCACTCGTGGCGGGATCGTACCCATAGGCGTAGCCGTGCGACCAACGGTTGACGGTGATCGCCTCGATGTCCCTGGCCGGATCGAACCCACCCGCGGAGAGCATGCGCCCCAGCTGGTCGCGGATCTTGCCCTCGAACATCTCGAACGTCGCCGGCTCCTTCCGCCCGGCCTTCCACTGCTCCGGCGCCGGCAACCCCGGTTTCAACGGAACCCGGAGGAGCTGTAGCACCATGGGCTCGTCCGGTGTACGCGGACAGCGATACTCTCCCATGCTCACCGGATCGCCCAGTCGCACGCTGCTGTGGTAGCTCCCCGGACAATACGCTCCTTCGAGTCCCAGCCGCTCGAAGCTCTTCCAATCGCGAATCAGCACCTGCGAGTAAATGAGCGGCGCCTTCAGGGCGTACGACAGGGCTTCCCGCTGCTGCTCCGGAAGCTCCGGGCACAGATGCGGGATCATCATGTTGTAGCAGGCCAGCACACAGGATCGCCCCCGCACCCTCTGAACCTCGCCACCCCGCAAATATGTGATCTCCACTGCCTCCGGATTCCGCTCATCCGGCACGTTTTGAACCCGAACCGCCGTGCTGTTGAGACGGATCCGCACGGGCGTCCCCTCTCGATCGAGCTGTGCGTAATCGAACCGTGCCGTGACGACGTCCTCCATGCTATTGCCGGGGGCCACGCCCGGGATCATGGAGCGCACCAGTAGCCGCGCGATCGAGGCATTGCCGTCCGGAAATCGAAAATACGGCCCGCTGCTGGTCTGCTCGGTAAGACCCATACCCTGGAAGCCCGGATATTCAGAGTCCAGGCCGGCCCAAGCGGGCAACGCGTCGATGCCGATCGCCCAGTATCCTATTGGCAGTGCCTGGAGATAGGGGATCGCGTCCTCGTGGACCTTGACGACGTCGGTGAGGAAGTCGCGATAGCTCATCCGCCGCAGGGCAACCTCCTTTTCCTTCGGAGAGAGACCCGGCAGGTAATCAACCCGTTCCTCATAGAGCCGCGCGATATCGTTGCGGGCCCGCTCAGAAAGCGGCGTCTTGGCCAAGAACTCCCGCCACCCAAGGTCACGCTGCCTCGTCACCAGTCGATCCACTCCGAACGTCTCCTTGTCGAAGAAGACACCCCGGCTCAGGCCAAGCGACGCGTACAACTCCTCGTCCACGAACTCCGGGTAGCGCTCGACGTCTATCCCCAGCTCCCGGATCAACCCCTGCGACGCCTCGTCGTACCAGTCGAAATCCTGGATATTGATCGTTCCCCCGTTCATCAGCAGGGTCCGGCCCCCCGAGCTGAACTCGTTGCGCTTGGCGTGCCCTCCGAAGTCTTCGTGGTTGTCCAGGATCAAGATCTTGGAATCCGGGCCCTCCGCCTTACGGAAGAAGTAGGCCGCAGCCAGGCCGCTGAGTCCCCCTCCCACGACAACCAGGTCGTAGGCCTCCCCCGTGTCCGTCGTGGCGCCGAGGCTCCTCAATCTGCCGTCCCGGAGATCGTGGGCCGCCTCGAAAGAGCCATCGTGACTCCCCCGCAATCCAGTCAGAGCAGGCGGGTAGTAGTCCACATCCATGCCGGGAGCGGACTCTCTCGAGCTGCACCCGGTGAGCCAGCCCGTGCCCAGGAGCGAACCCGTAGTTGCAATGCCGACGCCGTTCAGGAATGCGCGCCGCGTGATCGGCCGGTCCATTCCCAGTTCATGGTCATCTCGTTTACTCAATCCAGACCTCCCAACAGGGCATCGGTCCGAAGAAACCGCCCGACAAACTCATGCAAAGCGATCCTCACACGAGGGTAAGCTCGGAAGTCCAGCCGTGTCAACGGCCCCGGGGCCATCGTCGCGGGCTCGAGCAAGCTGGTGACACCCGCCCACGCTGCAGCAGACGTCGATCGTCGCTGTGGCACAAATAGCGCCTACCGATTCGAGAGTCCGATCGACGCGTGCGAGCTCGCGCCGGGGCTCGAAAACACCCCACAACACCGTGTTAGCCTGGAGTCGAACGAAGGGGATTTCCTGTCCCGTGCCTCGCAACCCCCGGTTCTGGAAATCTCACCTTCACCCCCGGTCCCCAGACGTTGGAAGGAGCCGCCACCCATGAAGCGCCTCATTGTCCTCTCCCTGTTGGCCGCAGCCGCCTTGTTGTCGAGCGCGTGCACGATGCACAACCAGGAGCCCCAGGCGGCTTCCGCAGTGCAGACGGACGAGCTATCGCCCGAAGAGAGGTTCCCGACGAGCCTGCACGCCCGGGGCGCGAGCGATGGGTTCAGAAACGTCTACGAAGACGGGCTGGGGCGACTGACGCAGATCCCGTATGAGGATCTGCCCTGTCACAACTGCCATCCGGGGACCTACGCGGACGGCACTGCAGTGGATGACGCGAGTTACGAACCGGGGTGTAGAGATTGTCACGCGACCCCGGGAGACGAAGTGCCGCAGGATCGATGCCTCGAGTGCCACGAGAACGGCTTGTACGGCTACAGCGTGCATCGGGAAGCCGGTCTGGAGTGCATGGACTGCCACACCTCGAACGACGTCCACGGGAATGGGAGCGTCATGGAGACGATGTACGACCCCGATGCCATCGAGGCCAACTGCATTGTGTGCCATTCCGAAGTCTCGAGCGACTCCCTCGCTGCTCACGAAATCCATTTCGACACCGTTGACTGCAGCGCCTGTCACATCGAAACCTCGGAAACCTGCTACTCCTGTCACTTCGAGAGCTACGTGGAGGGCGGGTATCAGGACCGCGTGCTCACGCAGCACGATGGCTTCATCATGCTCGTCAACCGCAAGAACGGAAAGGTGCATCCGGCGACCTATCAGACGAGTTCGTGGAAGGGCAAGTCCTTTGTGGGAATCCTGCCGACCTTCAGTCACTCGGTC
>PVMK01123532.1_pt1 | contig 17678 bp, 13 predicted proteins | sample 1853481 | NCBI WGS metagenome assembly PVMK01 (sample SAMN08533507, study PRJNA380276) | Marine sediment metagenome, whole genome shotgun sequencing project. | reverse complement strand
TCGCGAGCAGTTTATCGCTTCCCTGGCAAGTTCGTTGACACTGGTAACACTCCAGACATCAGCGTTGATATCGAAATCAGCCTTGAGTAAATCAGCAGCGGCCATGACCTCGCGTAAAATAGTTCCCGATCCCATCAACTGAACTTTTTTACCTTTTTCATCACCTTCCTGGAGGCAGTAAATGCCCTTTAAGATACCCTCTTCCGAGCCTTTAGGCATATCGGGATGGGCATAGTTTTCGTTCATCACGGTAATGTAATAAAACACCCTGTCGTGCAGCTGATACATTCGCTTCATTCCGTTATGAATAATGACCGCCAGTTCATAAGCGAATGTTGGGTCATAGGATATACAGTTGGGAATAGTACCCGCGACAATCAAACTATGGCCATCCTGATGTTGCAATCCCTCTCCGGCCAGCGTGGTACGACCGGCAGTGCCACCCATCAGAAATCCCCTTACCTGCATATCGGCCGCAGCCCATGCCAGATCTCCAATACGCTGAAATCCAAACATCGAGTAAAAAATATAAAACGGAATCATATTGATGCCATGAGTACTATAGGCAGATCCGGCCGCTATCGACGATGACATGGCACCGGCTTCGTTAATGCCCTCTTCCAGTATCTGACCTTTTTTATCTTCCCGATAATACATCACCTGATCCGCATCCATCGGTTCGTACAGTTGTCCCTTGAAAGAATAGATACCAAGCTGGCGAAACATGCCTTCCATGCCAAATGTACGGGCTTCATCGGGTACAATCGGCACGATATTTTTACCGATTAACTTGCTTCGGGTCAGGGTTGATAATATTCGGACAAAGGCCATCGTAGTCGAAAATTCGCGTTCGCCACTGTCCTTCAACAATGCATCGAAGGTATCCAGGCCGGGTATGACAAGCGGCTCGGCGTTATTCCTGCGCACCGGCATAAATCCACCAAGTTGTTCTCGCTGATGGAGCATATATTTCATTTCTTCACTGTCTTCAGCAAATTTGTAAAACGGCGCCTCGGCAATATCCTCGTCGCTGATTGGTATATTGAATCGATCGCGAAACGCCTTCAAAGCATGTTCACCCATTTTCTTTTGCGAATGGGTAATATTTTGACCTTCGCCTGCCTCACCCATGCCATAGCCCTTCACGGTTTTAGCCAGTATTACAGTGGGCCGGTCCTTGTGCTCGACTGCATCGGCATAAGCGGCATAGACTTTGTGCGGATCATGCCCGCCCCGGTTCAGGCGCCAGATGTCCTCATCGGACATGTCTGCCACCATTTCCTTTAACTCGGGATATTTTCCAAAAAAGTGCTCTCGGGTATAAGCACCACCTTTCGCCTTGCATGCCTGGTATTCGCCATCTACCGCTTCTTCCATGCGTTTTTGTAACAGGCCATCGTCGTCTTTGGCGAGCAGAGGATCCCAGTAAGAGCCCCATATCACCTTGATGACATTCCAGCCTGCTCCGCGGAAAACGGCTTCCAGTTCCTGTATGATTTTACCATTACCCCGTACCGGGCCGTCGAGTCGTTGCAAATTACAATTGACGACAAAAATCAGGTTGTCCAGATTTTCTCTGGACGCCAGCGAAATTGCGCCGAGTGACTCGGGCTCATCCATCTCACCATCACCCATAAAGGCCCAGACCTTGCGATCACCCTGCGTCTGAATTTCGCGATTCTCCAGATACTTCATGAATCGGGCCTGGTAAATAGCCATCAGCGGGCCCAGGCCCATGGATACCGTGGGAAACTGCCAGAATTCAGGCATCAACCAGGGGTGCGGATAAGACGACAGGCCGTTATTGTTTAGCGCTTCCTGGCGAAACGCAATTAGCTGTTCTTCACTGATGCGTCCTTCCAGAAATGCGCGTGCATAGATACCTGGTGCTGAATGACCCTGAAAAAACACAAGGTCCCCTTTATTTTCATCACCCGGGGCACGAAAAAAATGACTGAAGCCAACATCATACAAGGTGGCAGCCGAAGCAAAGCTGGCTATATGCCCACCCAGTTCACTCGAAACGCGATTGGCGTGAACCACCATCGCCGCGGCATTCCATCGAATCACTGACCGGATTGTATGTTCGATCGCCTGATCCCCCGGAATCGGGCGCTGGGTCGAGAGTGGAATGGTATTCACATACGCGGTATTGGCTGTATAGGGTAAATACGCGCCCGAACGCCTCGCCTTGTCGATCATTTTTTCCAGTAAAAAGTGCGCCCTGCCCGGGCCTTCGCGTTCAAGTACCGATTCGAGCGACTCCACCCATTCCTGGGTTTCCTGCGGATCAAGGTCTATATCATTTGCCATGGGTTACTCACATTGGTTTTATTTTTCCGCAAAATATCAGGAGCACTTAAAGAATCCCCAGAAACCGGGGTTAGGACCCCGTTGCAGCCGCCAGATTCAAATTATCGTTGATATCAGGCATTATTATACGGCATATTGACTGCCGGATTGGTTTTTCATGTCATAATCAATAGCAATATCTTTAGTTAAATTACTTGATAAATCAATAACTGAATGAACAGACTGACAATCATCAAACCCGATGACTGGCATTTACACCTGCGCGATTCACCCTACCTGGAATCAGTCGTTGGTGACACTGCCAGACAGTTCGCCCGGGCTATCGTAATGCCGAATCTGAGTCCGCCGGTTAAAACCTGTCAGGACGCCCTGGCCTATCGCAAACGTATTCTGTCTGCATTGCCAGCCGGGCACCGGTTTCAACCGCTAATGACCCTGTATCTAACCGACAATAGCGACATAGATGACATCAGAAAGGCCAGTACATCATCGTATATATTTGCCGCAAAACTATATCCGGCGGGTGCGACAACCAATTCTGACGCTGGTGTCACCGATATCAGGCATATATACCCTCTACTCGATGCAATGCAGGAGTGTCAACTGCCATTGCTGGTACACGGCGAAGCCACCGGTGATGAGGTCGATATATTCGACCGCGAAAAACGATTTATCGATACTCATCTCGACTCCATGCGAACGGACTTCCCGGAACTACCGATTGTATTTGAGCATATTACTACCAGCGAGGCGGTCGATTACGTCGAGTCACAGAATCAAAAACTGGCAGCTACGATCACGCCACATCATTTGTTAATTAATCGAAACGCGATGTTCAATCAGGGAATTCGGCCGCATTATTATTGTTTACCGGTTGCCAAGCGTGAAGCGCATCGCCAGGCATTGCTCAAGGCTGCCACCAGTGGATTGAAAAAGTTTTTTGCCGGGACCGATAGCGCGCCACATAGTCAGCAAGCGAAGGAAACTGCCTGTGGCTGTGCCGGAATCTATTCTGCTTTTTGTGCAATCGAACTTTACGCCGAGGCCTTTGAACTTGCTGGAGATTTTTCAAATTTTGAAGCATTTATGAGTTTGAACGGCCCGGCTTTTTACCAACTACCGATTAATAACGCAAAAATTGATCTGCAGAAATCTCCCTGGACCGTCCCCGAAACCCTGCCATTTGGGCAACAGACCCTGATTCCTTTCAAGGCGGGTAAAAAACTGCAATGGAAGATCCTGAATGACTGACTTCACACCAATGTGCGAGCGTTTCCGGGGGTTTTTACCTGTAGTTGTCGATGTCGAAACTGGTGGCTTTAACGAACAGACCGATGCCCTGTTGCAGATCGCTGCGGTTATCCTGGATATGGACAAGCAAGGCCAGATCTACTGTGCTGAAACGGTTTCCTGCCATGTCACACCATTTGAAGGTTCAATTCTTGACCCCGCTTCAATGGCGGTTAACGGCATCGATGTAGACCATCCCTTCCGACTGGCGCAAGATGAAAAACAGGCGCTACCGAAGATATTTAAACCGGTTCGAGAAGCCCTCAAGCGGCAGGCCTGTAATAAGGCGATCCTGGTTGGGCACAATGCCTTTTTTGATTTAAAGTTTATCAATGCCGCGGCGCTACGCACTGGTATTAAACGCAATCCCTTCCATCCATTCAGTAATTTTGACACAGTCACCCTGGCCGGACTGGTGTATGGTCAAACCGTACTTGCGCGATCGGTTAAGGCGGCTGGCTTCGAGTGGGATACCAACGAGGCTCATTCGGCAATTTACGATGCTGAAATGACAGCATTACTATTCTGTAAAATTATTAACGATACCCCGTTTGTGCAGCCTGAAGCATGATTTTGATTTATAATCCCTTGTCAATAATATCCGCCCGCTAGAACCTTGCTAAAAGAAGAACTCTCAGTAATCGTTGTCGATGACCTTCAATTTAGCCAGGCAGTGGTTAAATCGGGATTAAAAAAATCTGGTTTTAGCGATATACGCACAGCATCCTCGGGTGAGGAAGCCCTTTTCCTGTTAAATCAACGCCGTGCTCACGTCGTCATCGCAGATTTCTGGATGCCGGGCCTGAATGGACTGGAGGTGACCGATCTTATCCGGCGCTGGGATGAAAATAACGACCGATATACCGGCATCGTGTTGCTGACAGCCGAGGATAACACGTCCAGTATTGTGGTTGCGTTCGAGCGCGGTGTAGACGATTTTGTCTCGAAATCGGCAAACCAGTATGAACTGTCAGCGCGCGTTTTTGGCGCTGCGCGAACCGCTTATCAACAAAATGAGCTGCGCGAACGCACACGTTCCCTCGGTAACCGTGTCATTGAGGAGAAACAGTACAGTCAGCAGGACCGGGCAACCATGCTGCCTAACCGGGCACAGCTGGAATCACATATCAGGTCCCTGGTTAACAATAGCGTCGGCAGGGGTGGCGGCCTGGCTGTCGGTCTTATAGAAGTAAAATCGGGTAGTTCGGAATTACGTCCGGGAACCCTGAAAACCATTTCCAATTCTCTGCAACTGGCGCTTCGACCGATGGACAGGGTTTTCCGATTCGACGTCAATACTTTTGCAGTTACGATTCATTACCAGCAACCGGATGATTTTAATCTCGATATGTTTCAGCGATTGGTCGACAACATCAAACGCCACACGCGCCAGACCAGCGACCAGGGCAAACAACTTGATATGTCGGTCGGCGTGTGGCACGGGCATAGCCTGGATCCTGTGCCAAGCGTGGGCGAAATTATCGCCTCAGTGTTAAAGGACTTGCAACAAACCTGAAGCGCATTAATAAAATCGGGGTCATACTGTTGACCAGCCCGCCAGGTCAAACTGATATCAAATTACCCCATTCCAGATTATCAGGTACCCCGATTGTCTAACTGGCCTTTTTTTCTAACGCCGCACTGGCAAGTTTCTCTAGTTCTCCCGATGCATGCATTTCCAGCGTAATGTCACAACCGCCGATGAGTTCGCCATCTACATATACCTGTGGGAAGGTAGGCCAGTCCGCGTAGCGCGGTAAATTCTGAAATATTTCCGGGTCGGCCAGCACGTTGACATAGGCAAACTCGATTTCGAGTGACTTAAGTGCCTCGGCGGTTTTACTCGAAAAGCCACATTGCGGTAACTGTGGTGTCCCCTTCATATAAACGATAAGCGGGTGAGCTTCAACCTGATTTTTGATTCTTTCCAAAACGTCCATCGATAATCCTCTATATAATAACTGACTAAATTACTTGGTTATTATCATACTCGTTTTTCTGGTCGAATAAAATCGGTGTGATCAATTTTTTTTCAGCTTGAATATAACTTTTGGGCCACTAACGAATGGCCCCGGTTATCCAACATGCTGTTGTAGCCAGTATTCAAGTACGGCCGAATGCCAGAGCTTGCTGCCATTTAATTGGGTGAAATATTTTTCGGGCTCCTCCAATAAGCGATCGATATAAGCCTGATTAAAAATACCGCGTTCCCGGCTGCATTGGCTATTCAGGGTATCTGCCATAAACTGATAAAAGTCTCCACGCACATATTTTAATGCGGGCATCGGAAAATAACCCTTGGGTCGATCAATCACTGCATCAGGGATTCTTCCACGTGCAATTTCCTTGAGCACTCCCTTGCCCTGGTGTTTAAGTTTTAGCTCAGGCGGACAGGCTGCTGCCAGTTCGACCAGTTGATGATCGAGGAATGGAACCCGTGCCTCAAGGCCCCAGGCCATGGTCATATTATCAACACGTTTCACCGGGTCATCGACGATCAGGGTGGTCACATCAAAACGTAACACGGCATCCATAAATGTGTCGGCCTGTTCAGTATCGAGATTATCTTCGATCAGCGCGGATGTATAATCTTCGCCGCGGTATTGTTTCTCCACTGTGTCGCAGAACTCGGCATGATCCCGATCAACATAATGAGGTGCAAATCGCTGCAATGGCGATCCGCTTGACGCCTGCATGGGTCCGTACCAGAAGTAGCCGGCAAAAACTTCATCGGCACCCTGTCCACTTTGCACTACCTTGACGCTTTTACTGACCTGTTCTGATAGCAGGAAGAAAGCCACGGCGTCCTGACCTACCATCGGTTCCGCCATTGAACTTATCACTTCGGGTAGTCGCGTAATCACCTGGTCATTCGGAATCAGGTATTTTTGATGTTCGGTGTCATACATTTTTGCAACCGCATCAGAGAATTCGAACTCATTACCTTTTTCTTCGGGCTGGTCTTCAAATCCAATGCTATAGGTCTTGATCTTGTCCACCCCTGACTCTGCCAGCAATGCCACCAGTAAACTGGAGTCGAGACCGCCTGAAAGCAAAACACCAACCGGCACGTCGGCAACATTCAGGCGTTTCTCTACCGAATCCATCAGGGCATCGCGAATAGCAATATTCCACTCTTCTGATGACAGTGGCTGAGCCGGGCGTTTGGCCTGTAGCGACCAGTACCTTGATTCACTCATACCACCATCGTTATCGACAAGGATATTAAATGCGGGTCGACATTTACGTATTCCTTTCAACAGGGTTCGTGGGGCAGGAATTACCGCGTGCAGGCTAAGCTGATGGTGTAGCCCAACCGGATCGATTCCGGTATCGCAGAGACCTGTAGCCAATAATGCCTGGGGGTTTGAAGCGAAATAAAACCCGCTCCGGGTTTGCGCATAGTAGAGCGGTTTAATGCCCATTCGATCGCGTGCGAGAAACAGTGACTGGTTCTTTTTATCCCAGATTGCAAAGGCAAACATGCCATGCAGTTTTTCAGTACACTGCTCACCCCAACAAGCATAAGCATTGAGTATGACCTCGGTATCGCTATGCGAATTAAACCGATATCCATCGGCAATCAGTTGTTCGCGCAACCTGGGATAGTTATAAATTGTACCGTTAAAAACAATGCTGTAGCGCCCACCTGTATCTTGCATAGGCTGATGCCCCTGGGGCGATAAATCAATAATGGATAATCGTCGATGCCCGAGCATTACCGGGCCATCAAACAATTCTCCCTGGTCATCGGGTCCTCGACGCGCCACGTTCTCTGACATTGCCGCGGCAAGCACGGATTCTATGCTTTGCCCGTTAAAACTTAATGCGCCATATAGACCGCACATATAACCCCACTCTTATCAGTAAATTTGATTGCTTCCAACGCCTTTAGACATTCGTTGCGCCGTATTCAGAAAGCCCTTATACTCCGCCGCGTACTAGGGGGAGGGACTATTGCTCGTCAAGGTGTTAACCACTGCCCCTATATTCTAAACATTTATTTCAGGGAGTCATCAATGAATCCTTTAAAATCTATCACTGGCACTATTGTCGCAGGTATTATCCTGTCAGTAATCATCATTTTGCTTTTCAAAGACGGTGTCTCGCATCCAGTAGGACTGGTTGTCTGGGTACATGCCCTGGCTGGTGTCACCTGGATCGGCTTACTTTATTACTTCAATTTTGTACAGGTACCCGGGGTCGCTACTGCATTATCGGAGGCCGATAGTGGTGGTCCTGGCGCTGCTGCCATCAACAAGTATATTGCTCCGACAGCTCTACTCTGGTTTCGCTGGGGTGCCCTGGCAACCTGGGTAAGCGGCGCTGTAATTCTTGAGCGACTGGGCATACTTGGCGATGCCTTCATGCTTAAATCCGGTGCAGCTGTTATTGGTATAGGCGCCTGGATGGGCACTATCATGCTGTTCAATGTCTGGGTATTGATCTGGCCAAACCAGAAGAAAATTCTCGGCCTCGACGGAAAAACACACGAGCCTGATGCAATTGCCAGTGCGAAGTTTGTTGCATTAATGGCTTCACGAACAAATACGGCATTGTCGATTCCGATGTTGCTATCAATGACTGCTTTCGGACACGGTGGTTTCCCGTTCTAAATAAGAAAGCCTAATTCGAACAACCTGATTCACTAGTAGCCCCGCAACAGCGGGGCTTTTTGATTTTGGAGCTAAAATAACTTGAAATAGGCGTCAATTGGCGTATGTTTGAGCGTTTTTTCACGCACTAGCGCCATCATGTCAGAGCATTTAATCCAGGCCTACAACTCGCTACCAGTCGCCTTCACACGAGGAGATGGTATACACCTGTGGGACACCGATGATAAAAAGTACCTGGATGCACTGTGTGGCATCTCGGTGACCAGCCTCGGTCATAACTTTCCTGCCGTCACCAAAGCGATCAAACAACAGGCAGGTTGTTTATTGCACACCTCCAATATTTATAGTATCGAATGGCAACAGAAACTGGCGCGTCAGATCACCCGGTTGTCAGGAATGGATCGTGTTTTTTTCGGCAACTCGGGTGCCGAAGCCAATGAAGCCGCAATAAAGATTGCGCGCCTGTATGGGCACCAACGCGGCATTAAAGATCCACAAATAGTAGTCATGTAACACAGCTTTCACGGACGTACTATGGCGACCTTGAGCGCAACTGGAAATCGTAAGGTTCAGGCCGGCTTCGAGCCATTGGTTTCCGGGTTCGTACGCGCGCCATTTAACGATGTAGAGTCGATTAGTGCGATTGCAAAGAACAATAAAAAGGTGGTGGCGATACTGGTTGAACCGATTCAGGGTGAAGCTGGAATTATCATTCCTGATCCCGGGTATCTGAAATCGCTGCGGCAAATATGCGACAAAAACAACTGGTTTTTAATGCTTGACGAGATTCAAACCGGTATGGCCCGTAGCGGAAAGCTGTTCGCCTATCAATACGAAGATATTGTTCCTGATGTAATGACCCTGGCCAAGGCTCTCGGTAACGGGATTCCAATAGGCGCCTGTGTCGCGCGCGCTAAAGCCGCCGATATAATTCATCCCGGCAATCACGGTTCAACCTTTGGTGGAAACCCGTTTGCCTGTCGAATTGCCTGCGCTGTACTCGATGCGATGGTAAAGAATAATTTTGCAGATAACGCTGCGCAACGAGGCGACCAGCTGGTGGCGCTATTGAAAGCAGGCCTGGCCGGCAATGATTCGGTGCTAGAGGTGCGCCATCAGGGCCTGCTGATAGGGATTGAGATGAAACAGAATTGCCAGGCACTGGTGGCGCTAGCACTGGAGCAGGGATTATTAATTAATGTCACCGCCGAACGCGTCATTCGTCTGCTACCACCATTAACTATCGATTCTGACCAAACAATTGAACTCGCCGAACTGCTAATTCCCTGCATTAACACATTTTCCAAATCTAACTGAGCCAGAAACATGCCTGTACGCCATTTTCTCAGCCTGCTTGACTTTTCCAGTGAAGAACTCAGATCCCTGATCCATCAGGCCATCGACATAAAACAACGACTCAGGCAGGGTATTTCTCATACGCCGCTGACAGGCAAGGTACTGGCGATGGTATTCGAGAAATCATCGACCCGGACCCGGGTTTCATTCGAAACCGGTATGAGTCAGCTCGGTGGCCACGCAATGTTTCTGTCGCCAAAAGACATACAACTCGGCCGTGGCGAACCGATAGAAGACAGTGCCAGAGTGATATCCAGCATGGTTGACGGTATCATGATCCGAACCTTCGGCCACGAACGCCTGCTCACACTCGCAAAGCACTCCTCCAGTCCGGTGATCAACGGCCTGACCGATCTTTTGCACCCTTGTCAACTACTCGCAGACATGCAGACCTGGTTTGAATTACGTGGTGACATTGAAGGCGCCACCGTCACCTGGATTGGCGATGGCAACAATATGTGCCACTCTTATATCAATGCCGCGATCCGATTTGATTTTAATCTGCATATAGGCTGCCCGGTCAACCACGCTCCCGACGCAGGACTGGTAAAAAGTGCAGGTAAACGATTAAAAATTTTTGATAATGTCGATCAGGCAGTCAGGGATACTGACTTGATAGTAACCGACGTCTGGGCCAGCATGGGGCAAGAGCAGGAACAGGAAGACAGGTTAAAAACCTTTTCTGCATTTCAGATATCCAGCAGAATCATGGCTCTGGCCGACAAGGATGCCCTGTTTATGCATTGCCTGCCCGCACATCGCGGCGAAGAAGTCTCGGCGAGCGTTCTCGATGGCAAGCAAAGCGTGGTCTGGCAGGAGGCGGAAAATCGGCTGCACGCACAAAAAGCCCTGCTCGAAACCCTGTTAAAATAGATCCAGCCTGGGGAATCATTTTATCCCAGTTAACCCAAATAGAATTGCCCGGAGCTTCCTCAGGTTTCCACTATGCCTATCCGATTTCCGCCTTTATCCTTGGCAGACTTGAGCGCATTATAAACCTTGCCAAGCAGTTCGCGCGATGACGACTTATCGCCGATTACCTGGCAGCTCAGGCCCACACTCAGAGTCAGGTATTGACTAATTTTGGATTTGGCATGATCAATTTTTTTATCTTCCAGTGCCTGAATAACACGCAACATCAATAGCCGGGCGTTTTCGCAACTGACGCCGGGCAGGAGAACTGCAAACTCGGCACCGTTGAGTCGTGCCACCATCTGGTTTTGGTGTGATGTTTCGGCCATCAACAGGCGTGCGATTTCGCGTAATTGCAGATCACCCGAGTCGAGGCCATAATGCGCATTGTATTCACGATAATAATCAATATTCAGCTTTACCAGTGACACTGGAATATTCGTTCCTCGATGTTGACGCCAGACTTCTTCCAGTTCGACCCGAAAAGCACGGTAGTTGGAAGCACCGGTAAGCTCATCGGTGGTTGAAATTTTTTCGAGAGCCTTATTCGATTTAGAAACCGAGGCCAATAACCGCTGCAAGTCTTCGACAAGTGTCTCGTTGTCGAATCGATAATATAACGCATCGTTGATCAGTACATTCATACGCTTGACACTAATCGAGGCTGCCGTCATCAGAAACAGGTAAAGCAAACCCAGCACATAACCATCGGGTGTCTGACGTAGAAAAAGCAAGATAGTGACCGGTAACATGATCGTCACCAGGTAGGAGATATAGATGCGTAACGACATGGAAAGATAAGCAATGGCGCCGGCGGCCATACTCAGCAAAAGAGAGTGCAATATTATTTGTACATTAGGCGTGACATAGGGCATTAACGCCGCCGCACCACAACCCTGCATCAAACCCGATGCCACTACACCGATATAAAACTTACGGTGCCACTCCTGATAGGGGAAATACTCCTTGTTCTGCAGTTTAGCAAACCTTTGCAGCAAGCATAGCCGTGCAAATAATATGACACAAAGCAGTGCAAACCAGGCCAGGACCCAGTTTTCCCTGCCCTGTATCGACAGCTCGAAATAGGCAAGACTTGAGGCAATAGCCGAGATAATAATGGTAAGCAGCATTCCAACCTTCACCCGGCTATAGAGAAACTGTACCAACTCCTGCTGTTGCAGGTGGTAGCTGCTAATATTCTGAGAACGGAAATTGTTGTTAATCTTGGAATTCCTTTTAATCAGGTGATATTGTGTCGATCAGCTAATAGTTTATGAACCCATCATTTTATCGGATACTTTTTTCTAATGAGTAGCAATCAGGACTTTGTCCAGTGGTTTAGAGGCACAGCCCCCTATATCAAAGCACATCGTAAAAAAACATTTGTAATTCTCATATCTGATGAGGTTATTCAGTCTGACCGTCTCACCGGTCTGATTCACGATATTGCCCTGCTCAATCACCTGGGCAACAAGCTGGTTATTTTGCACGGTAGCAGAAACAAAATCGATCAGCAGCTTGCGAAACACAATATCACGTCAAAATTTAATCGCAATATTCGAATTAGCGATGGGGAGTCGCTACCTTACATCATTCAGGCTATCAACGAGGTCAGGTCCCATCTCGAATCACAGCTTTCGATGGGGCTGCCCAATACACCGATGTCGGGCTCCGAGATATCCCTGGTAAGCGGAAATTTTATCACTGGAATGCCACTAGGCGTTATCGATGGTATCGATATGCAGCATTCGGGCAAGGTCAGGGATATCAAGCATCGAGCTATTAACGACCTGCTGGAGAAGAACCACGTCATCCTACTGTCCAATATCGGTTATTCCAAAACCGGCGAAGTATTTAACCTGCCTGCCGAAGAGCTGGCAACTGAAACCGCAAGAGCGCTTGGCGCCGACAAGTTGATCTTTATTCAGCCTGACCAGGGTGATAGTGAACTGGCAGACACCCTGTCTACTACTGAATGCGATGATCTCATCCAGAATTCGCAGACGCCCGATGATTTGAAGGGCCTGTTAAAACATGCTGTTAGCGCAATACAGTCGGGTGTCAATCGAGTGCACATCATCGACCAACAGGTCGATGGCGGTCTATTACTCGAGCTATTTACCCGTGATGGCTACGGTACCATGATCACCAATTCGTTTTACGAGGGTATCAGACCTGCTAAAAGCGATGATATCGGGGGCATACTAAAACTGATCGAACCGCTAGAGTCGAGCGAGGTATTGGTAGAACATTCAAAAGAGCAGCTCGAGCTCAACATCGAGCATTTTCACGTGATAGAGAAGGACGGCATGATCATCGCCTGTATTGCCTGCATACCCGATCCGGACCAGAATATTGCTGAAGTTGCCTGCCTCGCAGTCCATACCAGTTATCAGCGCTGTGGACTGGGTAAACAGCTCCTACAGGTCTCTGAACATCAGGCGCTCAAGGCGAATATTCACCAGTTATACATTCTTACCACACGAACCTCACACTGGTTCATCGAGAAGGGTTTTGTCGAAGCATCGGTATCGTCCCTACCGAAGGCCAGGCAGACAAACTATAACCTTGATCGAAAGTCGAAGATCATGATAAAAACCATCCAGGAATCCGCAGATGGCTTATGATTTAAGCAATTTCCTTGTTATCGGTGTCTCTTCCCGTGCACTATTCGATCTGACCAAAGAAAACGAAATCTACGAAAATGAGGGTCTGGAGGCTTATTGTCGCTTTCAACTGGAGCATGAAAACGACATTCTCAAACCGGGTACGGGATTCGCGCTGATAAACTCGATGTTGCGCATCAACCAGATTGATAAAAATACTCGACGAATAGAAGTCGTGATCGTATCTCGCAACTCTGCTGATACCAGTTTGCGAATTTCCAACTCCATCGACCACTACAATCTTGATGTCACGCGGGCTGCATTTACCGGGGGGGAGCCCGTCGCCAAGTATCTCGATGCGTTTGATGTCGATCTGTTTTTGTCAGCAGCCGAGGAGGACGTTCAGGCAGCCGTGAGATCGAATGTTGCCTCGGGCCTGATATACGATAGCCCATCGACTGATCCACAATATCAGCTAGAACAAATCAGGATAGCGTTTGACGGTGATGCAGTATTGTTTTCGGAGGAATCGGAGAAAATTTATCAGCGGCAGGGTTTGGAAGCTTTCATCGAACATGAAAAAATCAACGCCAAAAAACCACTCCCGGAAGGTCCATTTGCGAAACTGTTAAAAACCCTGTCATTCCTGCAATTTGATCTGGAAAATAACGATAGGCAGGAGGTGCCACCGATTCGAACTGCACTGGTGACCGCAAGAAACAGTCCGGCGCATGAAAGAGTAATCAGGACATTACGAACCTGGAATGTTCGCATCGATGAAACCTTTTTTCTTGGGGGTGTTTCCAAGGACAAAATACTGGCAGCCTTTTCCCCGCATATTTTTTTCGACGACCAGCACCAGCACTGTGATGCGGCTTCAAAGCTGGTACCGACCGCCAGGGTGCCCTATAAGAATGGGGGTATCAAGTCTGCGTGAATACGCTCACCAGCTATTGCTGACCGCGTCTAGTCGTCGCGGCGTTGCTTTTCGAGGCGTTCGTGCTTTTCCTGGGCTTCAATGGTCAGGGTTGCTATAGGCCTGGCTTCGAGACGGTGCAAACCAATTTCTTCACCGGTATCGTCACAGTACCCATAGGTACCATCGGCTAAGCGTGACAGCGCCGAGTCAATTTTATTAACCAGCTTGCGGTATCGATCACGGGTACGGAGCTCGAGGGCGGCATCGGTTTCCAGCGTCGCCCGATCATTGATATCGGATTCCTGCCAGTTTTCCTCTTTCAAATGGGAAATCGTGTTTTCAGATTCCTTCAATAATTCAGTGCGCCAGTTCAACAGCTTCTGGCGGAAGTATTCCAGATGCTTCGGTGACATATATTCCTCTTTCGGGGAAGGTGTATAATTTTTTGGTAACTCTACTGTTGCTACAGTCATTGAACAGCTCTCCAAGCGTGGACATCAGTAATCGAAAATCGCCGCGCAGTATAGGCAGGTTTTCGTTGTTCGGCAAGCGACTTCACACTATTTTATCGGGCTAATTGTCAAGCCCCCGTATTCAACGACAAATATCCCCTGAAATCATTCAGAAAATTTAGTGCCAGTCGTTAAATAAATGGGTTTATCTGAGTAATTCATTCATTTTCACACTACAATCAGAATCGAAAGTCCTGTAATCAACGAGTACTATGTTTGTTCTTTAATCCGAATAATCATAGACTAGTTATTCAGGAGTTCAGGCAAAAATTTTACTTTTTTGGTAATTATTAGTCCCTAGTTATGATAATTCGGTTGATTTTACTATTTGTCATCGTAGCCATTTTGATGTGGCTACTCAAGCGCCTGTTCGGGGGAGCGCCTAATCCGCCTGAAATCGAGCATCAGGACGATTCCGACGCCGAAAATATGCGACAGTGCAAGTTCTGTGGCGTTCATATACCGGAATCCTCGGTAATATTGAGCAATGATAACCCCTATTGTTGCCAGGATCATGCAGACCGCGACCAGCAATAATATTACCAGCGTTCCCGGCTACAAACCGCGTTCGAAAAACTGGACTTCGATTCGATTACTCAACGTCTATCGCCTCGGACTGTCGGCAATTTTTTTCAGTCAGAGCTTTGTTAGCCAGTCACCATTATTAAATATTGTCAATCACAGGTTATACACCTGGGTAAGTTTCGCTTTTTTGCTGCTGTCACTGGTCTGGATGCTCGCCGCATGGATAGAGCGTCGCGGATTTCAACAGCAGTTCTCAATGCAGATTTACGGCGATATCATCATTATTGTATTGCTGATGCATGCCTGTGGTGGCATCTCAAGCGGACTGGGAATGTTACTGATCATATCAATTGCAGTTTCCGGATTGCTGGTAGAGCAGGCCCTGGCGATAATTTTTGCCTCACTGGCCGCGCTCGGTCTACTCGCCGAATATATATACTCGACCTTTATCTTGATCGACCACCCGAGCAGTTCGACGCAGGTAGGGATACTCGGGGCAACCCTGATCGCCACCGCCATAGTCACCCACAAACTCACAGAACGAGTGCGTAGCAGTGAGAAACTGGTGCAGCAAAGAGAGCGCGACGTCGCACTATTATCAGCCCTGAATCAGGAAATTATAGAAAACCTGCAGGCCGGAGTTATCGTATTAACCGAAAACAACCAGATTCGACACATTAATAATACCGCTTTAAAAATGCTCAATATTGCCGTTGATGATTCATTTTCGCTGCAACGGGATCGGCCAAAAATTCTGGCCGTACTGGAAAAATGGAGACAATCGCCACAAAGCGACAACCCGTACCTGGCATCTGATACCGGGCTCGATAATATCCAGATCAGTTTTGCACAGCTGCTGGATCAGGGTCGAGAAAACGTTTTAATATTTCTCAATGACGTATCGTCGATCAAGAACAGCATGCAACACGCGAAACTGGCATCGCTGGGTCATCTAACGGCCAGCATCGCACACGAAATCCGCAACCCACTCGGCGCGATTTCCTATGCCGCCCAGTTGCTGTCAGAAAATAGTGACCTGGAAGACACCGAGCATCGAATGACCGAGATCATTCATCAACACTCTAATCGAATCAATCACATCATTGAGGATATCCTTGAAATATCGCGCGGTACCCCGGCGGTAATGGGTCAAATTGACCTGCGCGAATGGCTGGATAATTTTATTGCAGATTTTTGCCTGAGTAACCTGGCGTCGGCGGATAGTTTTGATCTGGACCTGGACCAGGAAAACTATTCAATACTATTTGATTCGGGGCACTTAACCCAGATTATGACCAATCTCTGTACTAATGCCCGAACTCACGGCGATACCGAGAGACCACTTCATATCAAGGTATATTCAGATCATAAATATGCAATGAATATCGAAATCGCCGACGAGGGGCCTGGTATCGATCAAAAAACACTGGACAAGGTATTTGAGCCTTTTTTTACCACCAGCCACCAGGGTTCCGGGCTTGGTTTATATATTGTTAGTCAGCTATGTGAACTCAACGATGCGACTATTTCAGCCCGTCAGAACGTGTACAAGGGATCCAGTTTTATTGTTCATCCCCGAATTCCTATGTCGCATTCTATACGGCAGGCAAACGCGCCATGAGCAAGCAACGCGTTCTGATAGTCGACGATGAACCCGATATCAGGGAATTGCTCGAGATTACCCTGTTGCGAATGGGGCTTGAGACTCGCAGTGCCGAGGACTACAGCAATGCGACCCGATTGCTGAACCAGGAGGAATTTGATTTGTGTTTGACCGATATGAAGCTACCCGATGGCGATGGCATTGCCCTGGTCGAATTTATTCAGCAACAGTTTCCTAACCTACCCGCGGCCGTGATTACCGCACACGGCAGTATCGACCTCGCGATTAAGGCAATGAAATCCGGGGCCTTTGATTTTGTCTCGAAGCCGGTATCACTTGATACCCTGCGAAACCTGATCGAAAAGGCACTCACCCTGCCCAGCAGCGCACAACAGGTAAGCAGCTCGGCTGATTCGAAATATCAAATAGTCGGCGACACCGTTGTGGTTGCCGAGCTAAGACGTTCGATCTCAAAATTTGCGCGCAGCCAGGCACCGGTTTTCATACAGGGTCAGTCCGGTACCGGCAAGGAGCTTGTTGCACGACAAATTCATCTGCAGGGTTCACGTGGCGAGGCGCCATTCATCGCAATCAACTGCGGTGCAATTCCTTCCGAATTAATGGAGAGTGAGTTTTTCGGGCACTTAAAGGGTAGTTTCACCGGCGCCACCAGCGACAGCGAAGGCCTGTTCAGGGCGGCAAACGGGGGGACCCTGTTCCTTGACGAAATAGCCGATCTTCCCCTGTCGATGCAGGTCAAGCTGTTACGCGTGATTCAGGAGAAAACAGTACGTCCGGTAGGCGCGCACCAGGAAGAAAATATCGATGTGCGCATCATCAGCGCCTCGCACAAGGATCTGGATGCAATGGTACAGGAAGGCCAGTTTCGCCAGGATTTATACTACCGTATCAATGTCATCGGCGTCACGGTACCCCCATTGTCAGAACGCAGCGAGGATATCGCCCAGCTCACCGATCACATCGTTGACAAACTCAATCGAGAAAATGGTTCTAATAACAAACTCA
>PVMK01126981.1_pt1 | contig 17682 bp, 18 predicted proteins | sample 1853481 | NCBI WGS metagenome assembly PVMK01 (sample SAMN08533507, study PRJNA380276) | Marine sediment metagenome, whole genome shotgun sequencing project. | reverse complement strand
CGCCACCAGCGGGCCCATCCAATGCTCCACGATGCGCGCCCCAAAATAGAGCCGCCCGAAATCCGCGAGGCTTCGATCATCGAGGCTCGCGGCGCGCTCGGGTCGTTCGGGGTCGATCCGATTCCCGTAGCGGGCGACGAGGCGAGGAAGCCGCAGCAAGCGGAGCGCCTGATGAATTTGGATGCCCGGGATGCGCGCAATCCCCAACAATCCCCGAGAGTCGATGACCCGAACCCGATCGCGATGGGCCAGCGCGCTCACCACGGGACGCGGAGGCAGGAGCTCTGGGAGTTCGAGCTCGCCGATCCAATTGAGTAGGGCCCTGTCGGCAGCGCTCACGAGCGCACCAGAACGCTCGATCGTGAAGTTTTCACGGATCACAGGTCGCGCCCGCCCCCCGGGCCGCTCCTCGCGCTCGAAGAGCGACACCCGGAAACCGCGTTGGGCGAGCCGCCAAGCCGCTCCCAATCCAGCAATTCCAGCGCCCACCACCGCGACGTGCTTGGCCGCCATGCGCCGCAACCCCCTCGCGTCCACGAACCCGAAGCCGAACACTAGCAACCAGCGCTCACGAGCCGCGATTCCGAGCGCTGCAGGCCCCTAAAGGAGTCTGGGTACACAAATTGTGTCACTTTCGAAGTCAGAGTTGCCTACGGGTTGCCGCGGAATGCCACCACGTGTGCCCAAGACCACAGTTTTTCAAGGGGTTAGCGCATCGACTGGATCCATCGATCGGATGGCACGCGACTTGCTCTGTCACTGGGGCGTACGACGAACAGATTGTCCTAGCGCCCGGGCTGACAACCCCTCCCGCCGCACTTTGTGTGGCGTGTCGGCCCGGGCGTATCTGTTTGTCTGACGCACGCCCATTCCGACGTCGATCGCGATCCGCTCCGTCGACCTTCGCCGCCGTCAAGCGTCTCCGCTGCGCGGGGATACCGCGACGCGCTCGTTCTAGCCGGCGTCGCAAAATACACGGCGAGCAATTCCGGCCAGGTAGATCGAGCCCGATACGAAGAGCATATCTTCGGCACCAAGCTCTTCCCGCGCGGCTCGAAGAGCGAGGTGCGGATCCGACACGATCTGAACGGAAACGCCTGGAGCCGCAGCGCGGATCGCCGTCGCGACCTCGGAGGGTGACAGTGAGCGAATGGGTTCCGCCCGGGTCACCGTAACCGCGTTCACCTCGGGCAACAGATGGCGCACGATCGCGTCCGCGTCCTTACCGGCGGAGATCGACAGCACCAGATGCGATCGCCGACGCGGAATGCGCCGCAACACCGATGCCAGGGCAGCTGCGGAAGCTCCGGTGTGGGCCGAGTCCACCAGCAACCACGGAGAGCGACAGATCAACTCGATTCGGCCGGGGAGCCGCGCGGCCGCCAAGCCCAGCGCGGCCGCTTCGCTCAAACGCTCACCCTGCACGACTCCCGGGGCGCGAGCCACGCAGGCCAGCGCGAGTGCGGCGTTGTGCGCTTGATGGAATCCCAATGCAGCGATCCTGGCATCGACACGCAGCGACCCATCCGTCAGGCGGACCACCTGGCCCTCGAGATCCCGATCGAGAACCTCCAGGTTGAAATCGCGCCCGAGCCGCGCGAGCGGCACTCCGAGTTCCTGCGCTCTCGTCTCAACGACGTCGGCGGCTTCATCGCACAGGTCACCGATCACCGCTGGGACACCGGGTTTCAGAATGCCGGCCTTCTCGAACGCAATCTCGGCGAGGGTGTTCCCGAGTTGTTGCGTATGTTCCAATTCGATGCTCGTGATGCAGGAGACGGCCGCTGTAATCACGTTCGTAGAGTCGAGGCGCCCGCCTAGGCCTACCTCGAACACGCATCGATCCAGCTTCGCTTCGGAAAAGAGCAGCAGCGCGATCGCCGTGAGGGCATCGAAGAAACTGGGCGCGCGGCCAGGGTCTCGTTCCCGCAGTGCATCGATGTGCGGCGCGATGCGCTCGACTGCGTCGGCCAGAAGCTCGCCGGTTACTTCACGCCCGTCGATTCGAAAGCGCTCGCTCCAGCGCTCGAGGTGTGGTGAAGTGAAGGTTCCGACCCGCTCGCCCGCCGCCCCGAGCAGGGCTTCGGCCATCAGACCGGTGGAGCCCTTGCCCTTCGAGCCGGCGAGGTGGATGACCGACAGATCGGCCTGGGGGTCGCCCAATCGCTCCATCAGCCTCCGGATCGGTTCCAGATCGAAACGCGAATAGGGGGCGTTGCGCTCCTTTTCGACGTTGATGAGCCCCGCGAGGTATGCGCTGGCGGCCGCTTCCGACCCCATTCGGCTTGCTGGTTTCGGACCTGACATGGCGATCAGACCTTATAGGCAAAGAGCCAAAAAAAACGGCGGGGCGACCCCGGGGCCGCTCCGCCGACTTCTTCGACCCCGGTGGGATCATTGAGCCATGTAGCGCTTCCACTGGCGGTATTCCTTGACCGCCGGATTCGAGGCTACGTTTGCGGGAAAGAAGAACTTCACCGCGTGTCCGCACTGGCTGCAGATCTTGTAACAGAAATTAAACCCGTCGATTTCGCGGGTGTTGCCCACCATCTCGCGATTGTTGTCATTACAGCAACTCGCTGGGCTGGTCGGAGAGACGATCCGCTTCGGGTATTCGTTCCGCGGAGCTTCGTCGTCGACGTACTTGATGATGTTCTTCATGATGCGATTTGCCCGCGCGTCGGGGTTCTGCTTCCTGATGTTGCTGCCGATTCGTCTCAAATGATCTTCCTCACGACTGGGTTTCCTTCGCTGAGTCCCGGTTTTACGAACCCGCTCGCAAAGGCCTGGTTGCTCGATAATCGAACGCACAGGGCATCTGGCTTGTGTGCCGGAGTTCCTGCGTCACTGCTGACTTGCCACCTCAGTTCGACCCTGGGACGGGGCTCTAAACCGCCCCGACATCCACTTCCCCGCGTGCAGCCCGAGTGCGGGTCCTCATGAGATACGATCCGTACGCCCGAACCGGCCGGCTCCTTTCACTTTCGGAACCTCCGGACGACCACACTGGAGGAGATGGTCGGCCCGCACCGCGAAACGCTCCCGAACCACTCGGGACCACGGGCGCGCGAACGCCAACAAGAAGGCCGTAACTATACCAGAAAGCTAGCTTTTCGCTATTCCGAAGCGGGATTCCACTTAGTAGAACGATGTTTTATATTGAATCCAACCGCCAACCGTGCCCAAGCGTCCGCTCAGGCCCCTTTCGCGCCGACAAGCCGAAGGGGGCGATCCTCGACCAGGGCCTCGGCGGCCCCTCCCGTCTGCCAGCCATACACCGTCCGGGCCCGCGTCGCTCGCCGCTGCGCGGCAACCGGGTCCATCGCCAGCCCGTAGTCGCTGAAAACGGCCTCTAGAGCGTCGAAGTTCTGCTCGATCGTGGAGCGCACGGATTCGAAACCGTGCTGAACGGTCTCGGAGCGCTTCCAAAACGCCATCGGGTTCATCGCGAAGAAGTTCGCGTCCCGCTCCCGCGGCTCGAGCAGGACGATGTCGCCCTGAAAGCGATCATCCGCCAGATAGCGCTGGATGCCGAGCTTGAGCCGGGAGTGGAGCATGGTCCGGAAGACCTGATTGAGGATCACCTTGAAGCCCCGGTCGGATAGATATCGACCGTCGGCGAAGTAGGGAGCCTCGCCGTCCGGGGAATCCACGCGGTTCAAAAACGGGCGGAAAGGGTTGTAACAGATGATCAGGTCGGCGCCCTTTTCGATCGCAATGTCGATGTTGGCTGTGTGCCGGACGCCGCCGTCGACGTAGTCGATGCCGTTGAGTCGCGCCGGCTTGTAGAAGACCGGCAACGCCGAGGAAGCCTGCACGGCCTGTGAGATCGTGAGCTCCGAATTCTCGTCCGGGCCGAAGATGGCGCGCTCCGCGGTGTCGAGGTCGCATGCGGTGATGTAGAGACTGAGGCCCCGCTTTCGCGCAAACGCGCGAAAATCGTTCGGTATCCGAATCCGCTCCAGATTGCGCCGCAGCCAGCGCTCGATGCTCGAATTGTCGAAAAAGCCGCTCGGAAGGTGGTTGGTCAGGGCCGGTAGCTCGCGCGCGGGAGAGACGTGATCGAGCAGGCCCAACACCACGGCCTCGAACTGCGTGTAGGAGGGGTGCCTGACGAATTTCCGCGCGGCCGGCCCGAGCGCCGCCGGAAGATCGGGCAGCGCGCGCAAGAAGTCGACCCCGATGCCCGGCAAGAACGTCGCCACGTCGTAGGCGAACTTCGCTGGCCGGGTGGCGAATTCGCGGATGTTCGGATTGTAGAAATCGATCGGGCGCAGCTGTTCGAATCGCGTGCTCGTGCCGTCGAGCACCTTGATCATCTCGTCGGGTGTGATTCCGGCGGCCAGGGATGCTGAGAGCAAAGCGCCCGCGGAAATCCCGAGGTACATATCGAGTTCGGTGATTTTTCGGCCGACCAGAAAATCGTTCAGGGCCTTGAGGCCACCGACTTTGAACGCGCCACCCGAAACGGCACCGCCGGCCAGGACCAACGCCACCACCGGATCTCGTTTGCGCGGCCGATTGCCGCCCTTTCGAATCAGCGTCAAACCCACGGAGTCACCCCCTGAAGCCATCGAAGCCCTAGAGGCTTCATCGGCATTTGGCGGGGAATATGCAATTCCTCGAACGACCAGCGGTCCGGGGGAAACACCAGCTGGAGAACAACACCTCTCGGTTGGAGTAGGGTATCGTTCGCAGCCGTTCGCGTCGAACGCATAGGACGTGTCGGACGCCGAGGTGTCGAGGTGTCGAGGTGTCGAGGTGTCGAGGATGGTTCGATGCCTGGTGGAGTAAAATACATCTCGATGTGGAGTAAAATGCAATTCGATGGATAGGCGATTGGGATCCCTAAGACCGAGCTTTCACATCACGCTCTCGATCATCTCGGCAGCGCTGTTGACGTCGGCCACGCCGGCCGAGGCTGAAGATGACACCCAAGGGGACCTCGAAGGCGAGGTGGCACGTCAGGCAGAACTACAGCGGGTGCAGGGGGAAATCGATGCCGAACTCAGGCGTCAGGAAATTCTGCAACGCTCTCGGGAACTCTCCGAAATTGGGCGAGCACTAAACGGGTCTCCCGCTAACGATGAGGACCTCAAGCAACGGGCGGACCCGCGTATTGCCCCGAGGGCACCGGTCGATCGCGACCTTCCGGTTGCGATCTTCGACTCCGAGGAGATCGAGATCCCACCCGGGACTATGGGAAACACTGACTCCATGCTCGTCATCAAGCGAAGTCTGGACGCGGATCGCGACGGCAAACCCGAGCAGATCCGCTACATCGACAAAGGCACCGGCGAGATGATCCGGAAGGAAGCCGATCGAGACTACGACGGGGCGTTGGACACCTGGCAGACCTACGGGGGAGATTGGCTCGACGAACGCACCCTCGACACGAACAACGATGGGCGCGTCGACACCTGGGAAAAGTATTGGGGGGGGCTGATGATCGAACGCGTCATCGATCGCAATGGCGACGGCGGCAAAGACGCCTTCTACACCTTCTCGGACGGATCCCTCGTGGAGGAGCGCCACGACCGCAACGACGACGGCCAATTCGATCTGATCGTAACCTATCAGGGCCGCCTGAAGGCCAGGAGCCGGGAAGATCGCAGCGGAGACGGGCAGATCGATACCTGGACGACCTACGCGGTCGTCGGCGGCGTGGAATTACCGGCGGTCATCAAACGCGACAGCAATGGCTCTGGCAAGATCGACATCATCGATCAATTCGAAACAGCGTCGGGAAAACCGATCCTCGCCAAACGCGAAGAGGATACGAACGGAGATGGCGAAATCGATGTGACATCCACCTATCGCGACGGAAAACTCTACCGACGAGAGTTGGCGGATCCTTCACTCGTTGCAGAATAGAACCCGGCGCGCGACATCGCGCATCGAACAGCAAGCGTCATGCGACATCTTCACAGAACAGTGTCTGAAGTGTGCCGGGCCCGATCGCCGGTTTCACGGGATTTCGGGATTCTCGACTTCGAGTTTCAGCCCCTTACGCTGCCGATCCCTGAACTGACGAACTTTTTCACGCTCGACCAACAACTGGAGTTCGCGGTTCTGTTTGCGGATCCCATCGAGCTCGAGGGTGAGTTCACGACTGGTGCGGCCCGATACACTGAACTCGAGGTCGAATTCGGTGTAGCCCTCCGAGCCGTCGGTCGTCAGAGCGGTTATCCGCACGCGATTGGTTCCCTCTCGGACGGGCACGTAGCCAGAAAAACTTCCATCGGGCAACAGGCGAACATCTTCAGAAATTTCACTGGTTGTCAGGTTCGTGAAGATGACGTCTTCGACACTCGCAAATGTCACTCCCTGCAAGTACGTAATCACGTCACCCGGGATTTTTGACTGGGGTAAAGGTTCCGACCGTCATGCGAGACATCTCGGTGGCAGCGACCGGGTTGTCGAGGGCGCTCGGCCCAAGCGCGTAGGTGTTGATGGTGATACCAGCCTTGCTGGCGACACGAGCCGCGCCGAGCGCGGCCTCGGTGTCTCCCGGATCCGACTCTCGAGATGATCCAAAGGGAAACGACGGCACACCGTCGGTGAGAAACATCAGGATCTTCGCGGCATCCGGCCTGGGAGTGCTTCTTGCACCGTGTAGGCTGGCCAGTTCGGCCACCGCCAAACGAATTCCGGCCGCGAAGTTGGTACCGCCGCGTGGACCCCGCGCGAGAATGCTCTGCAGGGCTCGCCGAACCTGGCCGAAATCGCTCGTCAGCGGGACCTCGACCCAAGCGTCCTGTTGTCCGTAAGCCGCCTGCCGACCCGTCGCCGGATTGACCTCACCTCCGAAACTCAGAACACCCACGCGCAGGTGGGTCGAATCGAGGTTCTGGAGCAAGGCATCGGCGGCGTTGATCTCGGCAGCGAGGATGGTGTCGTGGGGGTCCGTGCTCCGCATTTCGGGTGGATAGAGGCCGGGCGGTACCTGCTCTGCATGCGGGTCGAAACCGATTTCGCCGTCGCCGTCGACATCGGCGCCGCTGGCCGCGCGGGTCGAGCCCGAAATATCGATCGCGATCATCACGTCGATGGCCAGGCGCCGCTTGCCCTCGGTGAAAGCGATTCCTCGAATGGGGGCCTGGTGGACACTGTTGCGCACGGGCTCGCCGCGCTTCGGCTCGTCGACCACGATACGCACCGCGCTGTCCACGATGCCCGCGATGTCGTCGGCAAATGCGTCGAAGCCGTACAGCGCAATCCCGATCGCCAGCACTACAATTCGAATTTGCAATTGGCTCTCCCGCCTCTCGTGATCGGGCAGTCGTTGTTGGCGGGCGAATCCTTTGGATTCGCTTGCGGCGTCGCGCGGCCCCACCGGGCCGCGCTCCTGGCTACCGAGCGTCGAGGCGTTCGCGCGTTCAACGCGCATCGCCTTCGCCGTCTCGAGATCCTGCGAATCGGTCAATCTTGCTGAGCCTTTCTGCAATTGCGTCGAGCGCCTCGAGAACCACCACACCCACAGTCTCCAGGCTCTCGGGCGAGCAGCGCTCGATGGTGTCCTGCGCGGTACCCGCGTACAAACCCGGAGGCTGATCGCCGCCGAAGCTCGTATCCACGATCGATACGATCTGGCGAAGTCCGATCTGCACAAAATACTGGTGGGCGATCCCCGCGTTTTCGAATGCGGCGTCGCGGGGAAACGCGTGGGTCCGGTTGAGGGCGGCCGCCGCCTTCCAGAATTCTTCGCGGTAGATGCGGTGGGACATCAAGTCGCGCGCGATCCGGAGGTCTGCGTCGCCGACCCGATTGAGGTAGACCATCACGCGAACTCCGAAGAGGCCCGCTTCTCGAATACGCGAGGCCAGCCCCAAGCTGCCGATCTCCCGGTAAAACGCCCCCTGGCCATCCGGGGAAGGGAACGGTGACTCGCCATCGAGAAAGACGATTTCCGTCGTGTAGAGAAGAGGGTCCGCTGCAATGGTCCGCGCGATCTCGAGTACGACGGCCGCCCCGGACGCACCGTCATTCGCGCCGACAAACTCGAAATCGTCGAAGGATCGACTGTCAAACGGGGCTACGAGCAAGAAACCGGTCCTGGGATCGGGTGCCTGGGATGACCGCGGAGAGGTTGGTCACGCGGGTTTCCCGGGGCGCCTGCACCGGACAACCCCTCCTCTGTGTTCGCGTAGTCCACTTCCCAGGACTCGACCTCGACGCCGAGGTCTTCGAGTTCCGCGCGCAGATAGTCGCGCGCCCGACCGTTGCCACGGCTGCCGGCCGGTCTCGCGCCGACTTCGGTGAGTGCCCGCAGGTCCCGCCAGGCTCGGTCCGCCGAAAAAGACGCGATCCGCGCGGAGAATTCTCGCGCGGAGGCTGCGTCGAGATCCTCACTCGCTTGCTGGCCCGGAGCCGAATCGAGAGATGGCGTCGAACCGCAGCCCAGACCGAGAATCAACAGCGAGAAGCGCGACAGCGATCGCGCCAACCGCAGCGACGCACCTGCCGGGCTGCGCGTACCCCGTTTCGCGCCGGAAACGCCTGGCTGCATTCGATTCTCCGCCGGACTGGTTTGGGGCCGGAGGCTGGCCGCTCGTTGAATTCGTTGGCCGCCCGCGTGGAGGGTAGCTCGCTCAGCTTACCCAGAATCTCGATCAATCCCAGACACATTCGGTGCCCGGAGGCCACAACACGGATAGCCCCCAATGACGGGGCCTTTCAAGATGTCGGGGCAGGGTCTCGTCCCAAAGGCGTCCTGCCCCGCGCCGACTGGCCAAGACAGCCTGCTAATCTCGAACCGATGAGCGAACCGGAGAAGCTGGCGGCAGGAGTTCGCATTTTCGATGGCTTCGAGTTGATGTTCCACAGCTACCCCGGCCGCAACGCGCGCCGTACCCGGTTCGAAAACAGCGAGTACCCGGCGCTGGAGTACGACCGCTGAGGCGATTCGAGGGCAAACGCTCCGGCCCCGCAAAGCGCGTGCGCCCGATTTCCACCTTGGTTGTCGCGTGGATCGTCGCCTTGGCGCTGAGCGATGCCCGCGCGGAGCAACCCGTCTCGCTATTCCTGCTGCCGCCACTGCTCGACGACCTGGTCGAAATGGTGGTGCCTTTCCAGGTCAACTCGGGTCTCGGGCCGAATCAGGGCAGCCCATTCTGGATCGTAGAGTCGCGCTACTGCGGCGCCAGCGCGGACCGCGCAGGGAAGTTCGTGGTCATCGCGGTTCCCAGCTCCGCCCGCGAGGGCAAAGCGCCGCGGACGCTCGATGCCGAAGACTGCCGCCGCGGCTTGATCGATGTGGCGAAATCGTCGGCCGCTGCGCACCGCGCTCAGCCCTGGGTTGCGGCCGCTTCTCTGCGCGCGGTCTGGAAGTCCTCTCGCCTGCAATGGAAGTTGATGGACGCCCAGACAGCCGACACTGGGACGGCCGACACTGGTGACGGCGTCGCGCCGACCTTCTCGATACCGAGCGGGGGGCTGACGATCGCGGAGATCGGAACCTCCGACGTCCGCGTCGCGATCGACGATCAACCCGACTTGACGCTCCAGCTAGCACCTGCCTTCTTCGAAGACTTCGCTCACGTATGGGTGTCGCGGACCGCGTTGAAATCCGCCCCGAAGCTGGGTCTGCTGAATCGCTCCGGGGCGCCGCCCTCCACCCGCGCGATCGCCCAGCTCCCCCACGAGACCGTCACCTCGATTCTTCAGCAAGACCTGGTCCAGCAGGAGCTCGTCTTCGATCACAGCCTTTCCGGCGAACAGCGCTTCTTGATCAAGAAGGCGAGCGTCGCATCACCCGACCCCGAAACCTACACCCTCTCGGGCCAATCGCTTCACGTTGGGACCGACGAGACCTTCACCATCAACGTCGTCTTCCGCGGCGACGACCTACTCGTCGAATCGATGACACTGGAACAGCAGCTCGACGACTGTGGGGTCGCGCCGCCGGTATCGGAGTTCGAGGCGTTTACCGACTACACGCAGTGCACGGCAGAATTTGTGCTTCGGCGCGGCGTTGCGGAAGTGGGTTCGGCTCTGCTCACCAAGGCCTATCAAAGGCATCGGCTGCGACCCACCGGATCTCCAACACTGCTTCAGGTCTGGGTCGACGGCCATCGCTTTGCAGTCGCGGCCCCCATCTTGAAGGCGTCGGTCCGAGGGGATGCACTAATCCTGTACCTGGAGCCCACCCTGTCGCGGGACATCACCGCGCCGTAGCAGAGGTTGCGGGCCCACCACCCTACCCGATTGCGTTTCGATCTGATTGCGTTCCCATCAACCTCGCAGTAGCAGTAGCGTGCGAGATGCGGGAGACATTCCCCACTCTTCAACTCTACTCAATCGAACGCATGGGAACGGCCCTTGCCAAAACGCAGACTGCTTTTCCGTTCAACTCACCCAGAATCTCGATCAATCCCCGACACATTCGGCGCACGGAGGCCACTACACTATTGGCCCTCCATGGCGGGGCCTTTCAAGTGTAGGGGGTGGGGTCCCGTCCCAGCGGCGCCCTGCCTCCGTGTCACACCCCCGCAGGTTCGAAGCTCCCCCACTTTTCACGGTCCCGTGGAAGACACATGGCCCGCGTAATCGGCGCGTCTCTACTAGGGGTGGATGGTGTCGCGGTCGAAGTCGAAGTCCGCCTGAGTTCTCAGCTACCGCGTATCGACATCGTGGGGCTTCCCGAAGCGGCGGTGCGCGAAAGCGCTGCTCGCGTCCGGGCCGCAATCGCGAGCGTTGGCCAGCGATTTCCCGATCGCAGAATCACCGTCAATCTCGCGCCCGCAAACCTGCGCAAAGGGCGAAGCGGGGCTGGATCTCCCAATCGCGGTCGCAATCCTCGCGGCGGAAGTAGCGCTGGATTCGGAATGCCTCCAGGGCGCTCGGTCTGTTGGGTGAACTCGCACTCGACGGCCGTCTCCGGCCCGTGAGAGGCGCGCTCGCGCTCACCCTTGCAATCCGCGATGCCGGGCCTCGACGCGTGATCGTTCCCGTCGAAAATGGGCCGGAGGCGGCGCTCACCCCGGACGTCCGGGTACTCGAAGCCAGCGACCTCGGCGCCGTATTGCGCCACCTCGTCGAGGATGCACCACTACCCCAAGCCGAAGTCTCGACGCCTGAACCCTCGGATCGCCGTGTTCCCGACCTCGCGGACGTCCGCGGCCAGGAGCGCGCCAAGCGCGCGCTGGAAGTCGCGGCGGCCGGCGGCCACTCGATATTTCTCTGGGGCTCTCCCGGCTCCGGCAAAACCATGCTGGCCCAGAGGCTGCCGGGCTTTTTACCCGCGATGGAGTTCGCGGAGGCCGTCGAAGTCACCCGAATCCACAGCGCGGCCGGTCTGCTCGAGGAGTGAGACCCCAATCGCGGTCCATCGCCCATTCCGAGCACCCCACCACACGACCAGCAGAGCCGGATTACTGGGTGGGGGAAATCCCCGGCACCCGGCGAGGTGTCGTTGGCCCACCGCGGCGTGCTCTTCCTCGACGAACTCGCCGAATTTCAACGGCACACACTGGAGGCACTGCGCCAGGTCATCGAACAACACCGGATCGTCATCGCCCGAGCCAAGACGTCCTGTGTTTTTCCCGCCCATTTCCAGCTCGTAGCGGCGTCGAACCCGTGCCCCTGCGGTTGGCGGGGCAGCGGCGTCCGCGATTGCCGCTGCGACGACGGAGTCACCGCCCGCTACACGAACCGGATTTCGGGCCCCCTCCTCGACCGCCTCGATCTTCACATCTCCGTCGCGCCGGTGTCCTGGTCGGAGATCGACAAACCCTCGCGCGGCCCGTCCAGCGCGGAAGTGCTCGAGCGCGTAAACGCCTGCCGAGCGCTTCAGCAACGCCGGGGTAACGGGCAGGATTTCCGCACCAACGCAGAAATCCCAGACGAAGCTCTCGATCGCCTGGTTGCTGCCACGGCGGACGCGCGCCGACTACTCGGAGCAGCCGTGGAAAGGTTGGGATTGTCGGCGCGGGCAGCTCGCCGATTGCTACGGGTCGCGCGAACGATCGCCGACCTCGCGCAAGAAGAGGAGACGGGCCCGCGAGCCCTCGCAGAAGCACTGAGCTATCGCGCCACAGAGCTGGGGAGTACGAGCGGATCGGAGCGCCTGGAAACCACAGCCAACCGTCACGCGGCGGCTAAGGCTTAGGTCGCTGGCGGCTCCCGCAGGCTCCTTGCTATCGTCAATTGCACGGGTGCGCCGTCGTCGCCACCTCCTCGCACACCACCAATGATCGGAATTCATGAGGGATTTCGAATCGCTTCGAGGAATATCCGCTTGAGATTTTCATTGGGAAATCCTCGTCACAAAACCATCCTGATCGCCGTTCTCGGGCTCACTGTTCTCGGGTTCGCCGTCTTCGCGCTCGTCCTTTTCTCTACGGGCTGCCAGGACATGGAATCCGCCAAACCAGTGAGCAGCGAACCTCAGCCCTCGCTTCGGATCGGTCTGATCCCCGAACGCAACATCTTCAGCCAGAAGAAACGCTACGAACCGATCGCCGACTACCTCTCGGCGCGCCTTCACGTGAACGTCGAGCTCGTCGTGCTCTCCCGGTATGGCAACATCATCGATAACTTCGTCTCCAACCGCCTCGACGGCGCGTTCTTTGGCAGCTTCACCGGCGCACTCGCCCACCGAAAGCTCCACGTCGAGGCCATCGCGAGGCCCGAATATTCCGACGGGACTTCGACCTACCACGGCCTGCTCTTCGTCCGCAAAGACAGCGGAATCACCGGCGTCGAAGACATGAAGGGGAAGCGGTTCGCGTTCGTCGACAAGGCCACCACCGCCGGCTATCTGCTGCCTCTCTACTACTTCAAGACCCACGGCGTTGATGATCTCAATACCTTGTTGAAGGAAACCTATTTTGCGGGCACCCACGAGGGCGTGATTTACGACGTTCTGGAACGGAAGGCCGACATTGGAGCTGCGAAGAACACCATGTTCTCGCTACTCGCCAGCACGGATCCGAGAATCTCCGAGGAGTTGTCGATCCTAACGAGATCTCCGGACGTACCCGAAAACGCCCTGTGCGTGAGAGCCGACCTCGACGAAGCCCTCAAGAATGGCCTCCGAATCGCACTCTTGAGCATGGATCAGAACGAAGCCGGCAAGGAGATCCTGCGCTCCTTCGGCGCAGCGCGCTTCATCGATACCACCGAAGATGATTACAACGCCGTTTTCGAATACGCCGAGACGATTGGCCTCGACCTCGAAACCTACGATTACCTGAATTTTTGAGCCCACCACGCAAAGTCGCCTCGACCAGAGCACTCAATGAAGCGAAAGATATTCATCGGATTCATCATCATCGCCACGTTTCTGATTGCGGGCGGCCTCTACATCACGCGATCGATCGACAAGGTGATTTGGGAGCTCGAAACCGTCATCACCCTCCACCAGGTCGAGATCCTGCGGAAGAATCTCCTCACGGACGTCAAGGCGGTTCAACAGGATCTCCTCCTCAAGGACTCGCCGCACGCCACGAACGTCGACACATTCGTCCAGCACGGCGCGAAGATGCTCGAACAAGTCGAGGGCTGTTTCGATTGCCACCACGATTCTCCCGCCCAGGACCAGCTAGAAGCGCTGGAAGGCGAGATCCACAACTACCAGAAGGCGCTCAGCCGCGTGTACACCACCCGCGCAAATTTTGAACGTGTGTACCGCGAGAAGCAGGTTGCCTTCCACATCGGGCAGCAGATCATTCAAGAGGTCGGCGAAATCATCGAGTTCTCATCGAAGACTCTCTCCCACAAGACTGAAATCGCGAAAAACAACATCGCCGAAACAAAAAACCTGGTGACCCTGCTCGTCATCTGCGGGCCGTTCCTCGGCCTGGTCATTGCGCTGTTTTTCATACGGGATTTTACCGGTTCGGTGGAGACGCTCTTGAACGCTACCCGAAAGCTCAAGACCGGCGACCTCGGCTACAAGATCGAAGGGCTCAAAGACGAGTTCGGCGAGCTCGGCGACTCCATCAACGAAATGGCGCTCTCGCTGATGGAGATGTTCCGCACGCTCGAGGAGAGCCAGAAGCGTTATCGAATGCTCTTCGAGAGCGCCGGAGACGCCATCTTCATGCTGGAGGCAGAGGGCGAGAACGTCGGACGGATCGTCTCCGCCAACCGCGCGGCGGCCAACATGCACGACTATACGGTGGAAGAGCTGGTGGGGGATGAAGATCCAGGATCTCGACACACCCGAAGCCGCGGCGGGAAGCCCCGAAAGGATTCGCCGCATCTTGGACGGCGAGTGGATCAACGCCGAGATCACGCACCAAAAGAAAGACGGCAGCGTCTTTCCCGTCGAGATCAGCGCGGGGTTGCTCGAACTCGAGGACCAGAAGTACATCCTCGCCTTCGACAAGGACATCACCGAGAGGAAGCAGGTCGAGGATGCGCTGCAACGAGCGGAACAGCTGGTCGTCGTGGGCGAAATGGCGGCTGGCCTCGCCCATGAAATCAAGAACCCCCTCGCCGGTATCAAATTGTCCATGGAAGTCCTCTCCAGCGATCTCGATCTTGCAGAAAGGGACGGTGAGTTGGCCCAACAGATCATCGCCGAGATCAACCGGATCGAGACGCTGCTGAAGAACCTCCTCAACTACGCCACGCCCCCTACCCCGCAATTTTCTCAGATCGACGTAAATCGGATCATCGAATCCGCACTCAAGATCGCCAAATACTCGCTAAAAGGGCCAGCTCAGGGGGCGAAGTCGCAACGACCCAAGGGAATCCAGTTCGTCAAGGAATTGGACGACCTTCCCCTCATCGTCGCCGACACCGAACAGCTGCAACAGGTGATTCTCAATCTCCTGCTCAACGCCGTCTACGCCATCGACGGCCGCGGGACGATCCGGCTGGAGACCTCCGCAAAAGCGGGCGATTCGATTCAAATCGTAGTCAGCGACGACGGCAAGGGAATCGCCGAGCTGGACCTCGAAAAGATCTTTCTGCCATTCTTCACCACCAAGCCCAAAGGCACTGGGCTTGGATTGTCCATCTGCAAACGCCTGATCGAACAACAAAACGGAACGATTACTGTCGTTCGAAACCCCGAAGGCGGATTGGCGTTCACGATCCACCTACCAGTCGAGCAGATGCGTGAGGTCAGCATTTTATGAGCGTCAAAGGACGGCTGTTCCTGCTGGACGACGACGAACTCATCTCGTCCATGCTCACGCGATCGTTGAAGAAGGCCGGCTACGAAGTGCAGAGCGAGACGAGCGCCGATGACATCATCAACAAGATCGCTTCGTGGGTTCCGGACCTCATTCTGCTCGACATTCATCTCGACGACGATCAAAGTGGACTCACGATCCTCGAGGAGCTAAAGCGGGAAGAGATCCCCGGGCAGGTCGTGATGCTGACGGCGGACGATTCCGCTGAATCGGCCATCACCGCGATGAAGCTCGGCGCCGCCGACTACCTCACCAAGCCGTTCAACATGGCCGAGGTAAAACTCGTCATCAAGAACATCATCGAGAAGGAGCGGCTGAGGGAGGAAGTCGATTACCTGCGAAAGGCCAAGACCGCCGAAGTCGAAGACGAGATGATCGGCGGGTCCCCAGAAATTGCCGAACTCAGAGACAAAGCGAAGCGGTTGGCCGAGGCGCAGGTGAAGATCGTGCTCATTACAGGGGAATCAGGAACCGGAAAAGAGGTGATGGCGCGTTACCTCCACAACCATATGCACCCGGATCGAGACGGCGAATACGCCCCCTTCATTGCCGTGAATTGCACGGCACTTCCGGAGCAGCTGTTCGAAAGCGAACTCTTCGGCCACGTGAAGGGCGCCTTCACCGATGCGAAATCCGACAAGAAGGGAATGTTCGAACTGGCGAACGGCGGAACGATCCTGCTGGACGAGATCGGCGACATGCAGATGAACCTCCAGAGCAAGCTGTTGCGTGTTCTCGAAGACCGGCACGTGCGGCGCCTCGGCGGACACGTCGATCTTCCGATCGACGTGACCGTGATCGTCACCACAAACACGAAGCTCGACGAAGCGGTGAGCGCCGAGAAGTTCCGAACCGATCTGCTGTACCGATTGAATACCTTCCCCCTGCACATCCCTCCACTGCGTGAGCGAAGAGAGGATATCCCGCTGCTCGCGAAGCATTTTCTCGAGCTTTTTTCCCAGACCTACCTGAAGAAGGCGATCAAGGGATTTTCGCCTGAGGCAGAAGAGATCCTGTATGCGCACGAGTGGGAGGGCAACTGCAGGGAGCTGAAGAACGTGGTGGAGCGGATCGTCGTGCTGGAAAATATCGAGACGATCCTTCCGCAACATCTACCGGCCGCATTGACGAAGGGCAGGTTCGTCGAGCGCCGCCAATCCGCGGGGTTCACCCTACCCGAGAAGGGCATCTCACTCGAACAGCTGGAGAAAGATCTGATCGAGCAGGCTCTGAAGCGCACCGACAACAACCAAACCCAGGCGGCAAAGCTGCTGGGTATTACTTACGATTCCCTCCGCTACCAGATCAAGAAATTTGGCAGCGCCTGAGCATTCTCCGTCGGGCCTAACAAATCGAGCCGGAGATGAAGAACAAGCGTTTTTGGCTTTTCTGGCCCATCACCGTCGTCGGCTTTCCCATCCTGGTGCTGGGAATCGTGGAAGCCACCCTTCGCTTCATCGATTCCGGCTATTCAACTGAATTCACAATCGAATCCAGCGTCGACGGAGCTTCTGTTCGACGCGAGAATAAAGAATTTTCTCGGCAGTTCTTCCCTGCATTGATCCCGCGAGAGCCGCTGACTCTCTCTTTCCCGCTCGAAAAGCCCGAGAAGACCTACCGGATTTTCGTTCTCGGCGGGTCCGCAGCCCAGGGAGACCCCGAACCGTCATTTGGCTTCAGCCGTATTCTGGAACGAATGCTGGAGCACGACTATCCGAGCGTCGATTTCGAAGTCATCAATACGGCGGTGACCGCTGTCAACTCTCACGTCGTCCGCGTGATTGCGCGGGAGGTTGCCGGGTTTCACGGCGACTTGTTCATCTTCTATCTGGGGAATAACGAGGTCGTGGGTCCGTATGGAGCGGGCACCGTCTTTGCGCCGATATCCAGCAGCTTGCGCTTCATCCGGTTTTCGATCTTCATACGATCGAGTCGAATCGGCCAGAATCTCGCGCGAATCCTCGCTCTCCTGAAACCCGAAGGCGAACGCGAGCAGAAATGGACGGGAATGGAGATGTTTCTCGACCGGCAGGTACGCCGAGACGCCCCGGAAATGGCGAGCGTCTACAGCCATTTTCGCGCCAACCTCGAGGGCAGCCTCGATGCGATCCGCCGCGTGGGCGGCAAGTCCGTCGTCAGCACCGTCGCCAGCAACCTTGGAGATTCGCCCCCGTTCGCGTCTCAACACCCGCAATCGTTCGCAGAACCCGATGCGACGCGGTGGGACGAGTTCTTTCGGCAGGGATCAAAAGCATTGGAAGCGGGCTCGTACGAAGAGGCGATCGCGAACTTTCTTGCGGCCGATGCGTTGGACGACAGCTACGCAGACCTCCAGTTCCTGCTCGGGCGCTGTTACTCCGCGATTGCCGATCACCGTGAAGCGCAGCGGCGATTCCGGCTGGCCCGCGATCTGGATACGCTCAGGTTCCGAGCGGACCACCGCATCAATGAAATCATCCGTGATGTCGCTGCCGATCGAACTGCGGAAGGCATTTACCTCGTTGATGCGGAACGCGAATTCGAAGCGATCAGCCCA
>PVMK01117083.1_pt1 | contig 17682 bp, 18 predicted proteins | sample 1853481 | NCBI WGS metagenome assembly PVMK01 (sample SAMN08533507, study PRJNA380276) | Marine sediment metagenome, whole genome shotgun sequencing project. | reverse complement strand
TCAAATCCTCCATCTACAATCTCCAATAGATATGGCACACTACTTGCTCCCTTGAAAGTGGGGAAAGTTCCTCAAATGAAGAGCCATAGGTGGCACGGAAAGGAAAGTGGAAATGGTGCCAAAGAGACAATTGATTGTCCTGGTTTGTGTCGCTCTGATCCTTGGTATGGTCCGGGTACCCAGTGCAGCATACTTTGTTTTCAATAAGAAAGGAAACATACGCTCAGGACCTGGGACCAAGTACAGAGTCATTGGTCAACTCGCAAAGGAAACAATTGCGGAAATACCCGACACTTTTACTGACTACGAGGCGAAATGGATAGCCATTGAGGCGAAAACTGGATCTGATAAGCAGACGAAAGCCAAAGAAGTGGCTTACACAAAATGGGTGCACAGAAGCCTTGGTGTCGTAATAAAGGGCGATATCAATGAGGTTGATACATATTTCGCCATCAAAGAATCCGGCTGGTCGAAAGAGATGCAAGATCTAGTTCTGGCAGGGAAAGTAGAAGTAGGAATGACCACACATATGGTCTTCTATGCCCTGGGAAGACCGGATGAAGTCACTGAATCTGGCACCGCGAAGCAGCAATGGGCTTACAAAAAACCTGGCACTCAACCACTCCACCTTTCCTTCGAGGATGGGGTTTTGACGAACGTGAACAATTAGAGCGCTATTCTGTTTCGTATATTTTGTCAGCAGTCCGCTGAGCAATTCTTTTCCCGAGATTGCCGTTACCACCAATGATTTTCTTAATTACCAGTTCTCTTTTAAACCGCTCAACCATTTTCCTGAGTTCATCAGTACTTTCAATAAGGCGCTGGCGAGTTGAGGTCATGGCAAGAAACTCTTGTTTCTCACCGGGGGTGAATTCATCATTATCGGCAAGCAAGAATGAGATAATCTTGGGGTCTAGTTCCGAGGCCGAATTGTAATCTGTTCTCTTTCCCGTCAAGATGTCCAATTCCTGCAGCAGTTTGATTCCATCATTTACCAATGCAGCCAATTCTTCGCTCTTCTCTTCCACGGCATCATCAAAGTAAGCGACTCTGGCCTGCAAATATGGCTTTTCATCAATAATATCCTTTATGAGAAAACGCTTCACACCTCTCGTCAGTATGTCCATGCGGCCATCGTCATAACGTCTTAGGACTTCAACGATCTTAGCTGTGCAACCTTTTTTCCTGATTTCTTCTTGGTCAGAATATACAATGCCAAATTCTCTATTCTGCTCCAAGCACTCGCCGATCATTATCTTGTAGCGTTCCTCAAAAATGTGCAGAGGCAAAACCATTGCCGGCAACAATACCACCCCGAGAGGAAACAGGGGAATTGTGGTTTCAGTGTCCATAGGGTTGAGCCTCGATGGGTCCAAACCGGGTCAATTTGTATCAACCCTCAACACCATCATTATTACCGAGAAAGCTTGGTGAGAGAAACGGAAAAATAGGCAAAAGAGATAGGCAACATGGCAAGGTGGGAATTCGGCGGGTAATAGCTGCCCTATTAGGGGTGAGATTTTCTTCTTTATTGGGTCAGACGAAAAGGTATGGCTCTGGTAGTAAGATGCATAGGCAAGTTCGCTTCTCTATGCTTTTTTACTATGAAAAAAAGTGGGGCACCTAGTCCGGCGCCCCACTTTTACCGGTCAGCCAATAGCATCCTTCCTATTCAAAGATTATATACCCCACTTGCTCGGTCGAGTGTCTTCGCTCACTATCGCGATACCAATCCTCCTCGATGGCCAGGGAGACCTGGCTTGCTGTCAGCGGATCCGAACCGTACAGAATCGCCCAGCCGCCGTTGCCGCCGTCCATGCCCGCTTGACTGAGGATCGCGGTGGAGGCCGTAGACAGGCCATTGAGGGCGTAACTGTAGGGCGGGCGATTCCCGACCCCTCTGACGTCGTCGGATCCTAGACCAGCCGAGTAGCCCATGCCCTCAATAGTCCCGGTTCCCGCTTCGATTACGACGTAACCAATCGTCGCCGGTGGCCGCGCGTTGGGGTCCTCGCCCGTGTGGCGGCCGACGTAAAAAGAGGTCGAAGACGGGGGATAGTTCCTTCTGCTCCCTCGGCTCCAGAAGACCGACCAGTCTCCTATCTGCCCGGGGATTGCCGCAGAACCACCGATAACCTGACCGAGGACGACCGGGCTGGCGTAGGTATTGGCGTAGGTCTGGGGCTCCCCGACCCAGGATCTGTAGTTATCCGTCGAGGTAACGTTCTCGAGCCTCACGGCCTCCATCTTTACGCCGTGCTCGGCCTCGGTGTACACGCCCGCTTTCACCACCATACAGTGGAGGACGGCAGACCAATGCTCTCCGGGCTGGGCGCCGAACCAGGGCCGAGCGAGTCCCACTTCAAAGCTGGTACCCGTAGCGTTCCTAACCCGCGCCAGGGTCGGTCCGAGGCCTGATATGCTGTAGTTCGGCGTGCACACTACGACCATCTTGTCGCCGTAATCGTAACCGTTGCCGACGGTCACTTCCTGCCATTGATCCGTGCTTGCCTGTATTCTGGTGGTCCAGAGATGGGGGTCACTGGAAGGTTCGGTCGGACTTACTTCCAACGAGGTACTGTCGGTGGCATCGTCATCATCGGTGACCTCCAGGGTGACATTGTAACTCCCAGCTGCTGCATACGTATGGCTGGTGGTCACTCCACTTTCATTGTTGCCATCATTAAAGTCCCAATCGTAGTTAACAATGGTGCCATCGGGATCTGAGGAAGCCGAACCGTCAAAAGTGCACTCGAGCCCGTCGCAGCTGTAGGTGAAGGAGGCAATCGGTGGAATGTTCGCTGGTGCTGTGACGACAACGGTCACGGTATTATCATCGGATGCCGCCTCGTTGTCCCAGACGGTAAGCCGAACCGAGTAACTCCCAGCTGCTGCATACGTATGGCTGGTGGTCGCTGCAGATGCATATATGCCATCACCAAAGTACCATTCGTAAGTACCGACGTTGCCATCGGGATCTGAGGAAGCCGAGCCGTCAAAATTGCACTCGAGCCCGTTGCAGCTGTAGGTGAAGGAGGCAATCGGTGGAATGTTCGCTGGTGGTGAGACGACAACGGTCACGGTATCGGTAGCGCTTGCCCCCTCGTTGTCGGTGACCTCCAGTGTGACTGTGTGACTGCCAACAGCAAAGGAAACACTTGGAGAGGCGCCGGTGGCTATCTGAGTCTGAGAGACCCCTTCCCGCCAGATATAGGAGACAATCGTACCGTCGGGATCATGGCTATTGGAACCATCAAGGGTAACCGGCTCAGCGCCGTTACCGTCCGAATCGGTAACGCTCTGATCAACTCCGGCATTCGCAACCGGGGACTGGTTCACGGTGACCGTAATGACCTGACTGGTCGTGTCAGTGCCTCCATTTCCATCATCGACAGTGAGCACCGCAGTGTAAGTGCCTCCACCCGAGTAGGTATGACTGACCGTCACACCCCCCGTCGTGTCGCTGTTGCCGTCCCCAAAGTCCCAGGCATACATGAGAGTGTCATCGTCAGGATCGATTGAGGCTGAAGCGTCAAAGTTTACTGGCAACGGTGCTTCGCCTGCAATCGGATCGGCGGTGAAGCTCGCTTGCGGCGGAGTATTGGAATCCACGCCGTCAACCACTAAGGCAAAAGGCTGGGGACCGTGAGGCACGTTGTAACCTTGCACTTTCACGGTCCAGGTGCCAACCGTAGGCGACTCGACATAGACGTTCTCCACGTTGTTTTGCTTATCCGGCAAACCGCCAATTATGGTCCAGCCGCCCTGGAAACGATTACCCAGATAGCTGTCACCTGCAGGTGAGGTAACCTCCAGGTTGAGGTCGTTGACTAGATGCTTATACGCCGAGTCAATGGAGGGGTAATCGGACCACACCAGGGTGACCTTGAAGGGCGTAATCGCCGAACTAACAATGAATTGATAGGTGAACTCTTCTCCGGTTTGCAGGCCGTTGGTCTCGTCTACGAACTGATGGCTGCCGTCTGTGGCGTTCGCTAAATTTACCCTTCCCCAGCCCTCGTGAACGTTGGGTATGGGAAAGGCATTATCATTAACGCCATCATTGTTTTCGTCCAACAGATCGTCGGCAGAGTTGATCAGGGTGGCCTTGACCAGAGCGGCACTGGCGCTGTGACCATAGTCCTTCTGGTAGAAATCGCGCACCACGGCAGCGCCGCCCGCGACTAGAGGGGTCGCCATTGAGGTGCCCCCCATGTATTTGTAATATCCACTGTACGGCTCACTCCAACCATCATACTGCCAGGCACTATTATCGGGGTTGGGCGAGGGATCATACCCCTCCTGGTACAGATCGGAGTAGCCGGAGAGCACCCAGGTGCCCGGGGCGACCACATCGGGCTTTATGCGAGCATCATTGGTGCGGCCTCGACTGGAGAAGGCCGCCATCTGCTCGGCGTTGCCTGCGCTTGGGTCATCTTTTACGGGGTTGGCAGGAAAATCTCCCGGCCAACCCTGGCCATAGGTAAACAGGGGCTCGTTGTCACCATCGCACCTTGCCAAAGAGGGATCGCACGGGTAATGATCCGCACGTTCGTTTTCGCTGGCGCCGACACTGATGACGTTCTTGGCCGTAGCCGGCGAGCCCATCGAATATTCATCAATTACCCCGTCCCCATCGGCGTCAGTACCAGAATTGCCAGCCGAGAATATTATGGCCATATCTTTGTTATTCCAGATGAATTCATCGGCATTGGCGCTGTCCATGGTGTAATCGCCCATTGCATCGCTACCCCACGAATTGGAATGGACGCGGGCACCCCGGCTGTATGCCTGCTGGAAGAGGTCGCTGATGTCGAGCGGAATCCCGATCAAGTAGTAGCCATCAGCATACAACGGTGCACAAATGGACTCGAAATCAACAAAATTCTCCACGGCCTGAAAGATCAGTCCGGCACTTGGCGCAACCCCTTGTCCCTCGCCAGACAAACCGCCTTCGCCCAGCGCTGAGAGCGTTACATGGGTGCCGTGGCCGGAGTCAACGTCCCGGGGGCCATCTGATATAACCGAGTAACAGCCTACTGAAGAACTACCGGGCCAGTCATAGATATCACTAATCCTTGCTGGAAGGATGTCACGGTGGGCATTTTCTATTATCCCAGCGCCTAGGCCCGTGTCGGCTATGGCGACCGTCTGGGTGGAGCCATCGTAACCGGCCAAATTGGCTGTTGCGGAGCCCATAATTACACCGCCGCCGTATTCGTTGTGCTTCTCCCTGAGCATGAAATTCTCCACCCAGGCCACATCGAGAACCCGGGCGATGGCTTCCAGCTGGGCTGAGTCTGCAGCCACTTCAAGGATATTCCTCTTGTGAGCCAGCACTGTCGCGCCGCTCTTGGCAATGGCCGCCCTTGCCAATCCGACGTCCGCATTACGCTCTATTCGCACGGTATAGATCTGAGTCCCATTGCGCTTCAATTTCGGGCTGAGTTTGTAGGCGGGATGATAGAAACCTACCCAGGCGACGCTCTCCAGTTCCTCGACCTGGCGCGCCTGGGCAGGTTTCATTTTCACTTTAAAGGCGAAGTCAGGAATGTAGTGCAGGATTTCCGCACCTGTTGCGGTGGCCTGGTCTTTCCATTTTTGCTTAATTGGGCCACCGAACTGGACGATGTAATAGCCGCGTTCGCCAGCCGGATAGCCGGAGACAGCCAGGCCCGGAGGGATTGCTGGCTTCTCTCCCTTGGTAGGTGTGAATTGCATTGTCCTAAGTCTGACCGGGGCAGTCTTGCTTTTTAGAGGAGGGCCGGCCTGGATGAAATTCGGCGCCAATAACATGGAAAGCAGAAGGAAGGCGCTGGCGAGTACGGAGAACTTGTCTGTTCGCATCACAATAACCACCTCCTATAGTAAATTCAGTTTGATGTACGGACAACTACCTGAAGGTGTGTTATGAAGCTTTGCTTGCTGTGACAACTCCTTTCTCAAGCTGGTCATGTTTGCTTAAGAGATGCACAACATCAGTTGCCAACACGTCCCTTCGACAATTGATTAAAACTAAGCACCAGAAAGTCAGAGGTGAAAGGAGCAAGAGAATTGGAACGTGCGCCGTAGCAAGTGTCTTTGAGACAGAATGTGGAAATAATCTGTCAGCATATTAGCAGGGATTACCAAGCGGTGCAACAAAAAAGTCTATGATGCAAGCAACTTATCCTTCTATCCCGAGCAATAATCAAGCAAAATTCTTCATGAGTCTTCTGGATAAGTCATGAATAAAACACACTAATCGCAAAACTACTTCAACTAAATTATTGATACATAAGCGCTGCTTGTTTAGATCAGGGTAGGCTCGTATCAGGAAGGGTTCGAAGCGGTTACTAGGTGATGTATTAAAGGGACCAGAGTCTTATTGTGAAGGCTTTATCCTGTTTTAATCACTTTTTCTGATCCTGCTTGTTGGCAAATTTTTGAAACTTCTTTTTTACTGTATCGCTCTTGTCTGTATTGTAGGTGATGAGATTTTTTAGATGGAAGAATGCATCGAGGTCCAAATTTCTAAACTCAATACCCATGCCTATATTCTCATGGCGCGTTATCTTGCCGTCCAGAATGATGGAAATCTGCGAAGAAGTCCCGGTGAATAGCAGTTCAATCTTGACAAGCCTGTTTAACCCCAACCTTTCTGGCGTCTTCAAGAATATCCCGGCCAAACTAAGATTCTCAACTATCCCTATAACGGTGGAGTTTTTTTGCCTCACAATGGCTTTGGTTTTGAACGGAATTCTGGCAAAGGTTCGTTTTTCCATACCATTAATCTCCACAGAACTGCTGTTTTTTCGACAGTAGGATGTCAGGCAACTTCTATCGCTTTAACAGATAGCAATCGTTTGTCAAGAATAAAAATGTCCTATATCTTTGATTTGTCAATCATCGGCAGGAATGCGATGGTTGGAGTAATGGAGTGGTGCAGCAAGGCGAACCATGAAGTCCCAAATTTCAAGCACCAAACCGGGGCCCCGCCCGCAGGGTGGGGACTCCGAAGGAGAAACCGGGAACCCACCCGCAAGGTGGGAGTCCGAAGGACAAATCTCAGGGTTTTTGGTTTCAGGTGTCAGTGTTTCCCGCTGCCGCTTCGCTTCAAACGGGATTTCCGCTTCGCTCCAACAGGTTTCAGCTATTAGGTTTCTTTTTCCTGACACCTGACACCTGCCCTCCATCCGCCCTGAAACCTTAGTCATTTAGATGACGGGACTTTTTGCTTCTCTTCAGATAAATCTATAACCAGGGTGCTTAAGGTTTGCAAGAGTTCAGGCTCCAAGTTGACTGCCTTGAAATGCTCCAAAGATGCTTGAGCTATGAATTTTCGAGCCTCGCTTTTCATTTTTATAAAACGGGACACCCATGCCGCGCGGCGAAATTTCGTCATCGGGACCGTAGATATTAGACCATACCACCTCTGCGTTGGCTTTCAGGATGGCCTTCGACTTCGGGACTTTGATGGCCATATCAAACACCACATTTAGCTTCAGTGGTTTTCTGCAACTGATAAAACACCCGTCAGGGGTGATATCCAACGTTACACCTTCCATGACCCCGTCATCAGTTTTTATCTTAACGGGCCATTTGAGTTTAGCTCTGGGATAAACGCGCCTGTCAGCCGACATTAGTCACCTCTTCACAGCAGGAGTAGGGTCTTCAATCTCTAAGCGGTAGTGGTCCGCATTTCTGCTTACCGTTGCATCAATCAGATGCTACGCGATAATACGAAACAATGCAAGAACCGGTCCAGCTCATGAGAGTCCCGGGAACCTCATTCTTTGACCCAATCCCAGATCCTCGAGGGTCAGAGCTGTATGGCTTTGCCGGTAAAGAGTGCGAGCTGTTTTGGAGTACTGGAGTGCTAGAGTGACTAAAAATTCCAAATAGCAAATAACAATAAGTGAGGTTTCAGGTGTCAGGGAAAAAACAAGAAACTGAAACCTGAAACCTTTCATTCCGCAATCCGAAATCGGCAATCCGAAATCCGCAATCCCTCTCTCCTTTCTGCCCCATCTCAGCTTGACTCCGTCTTTGGAGTGTTTATATATTTCCTATAAGGATTTGATCATTTTGTAGCTGAAACTGCAGTCATAATAAGGAGACTGAGATGAAGTATACATACTCAACAATTACCCTCGCCCTTATTATCGGGCTCGTTTTGAGCTTTGGCAATGTGATGGCAGCTGGTACCAGCAGTACAGGCAGTAGTAGACCTTCTGTATCCCCTGAGTTCAAAGCCGGAAAAAAGGCAGTCAAAAAAGGAGATTTTCAGTCGGCCCTTGGCCATCTCAATAAAGCCAACGAGAAGAATCCCAAGAACGCCGACATCCACAATTTGCTGGGCTATAGTTACCGGAAGTTGGGGGACACTGACAGGGCTTTCGAACATTACCACATCGCCCTGCGAATAAACCCCAAACACCGCGGTGCCAATGAGTATTTGGGAGAGCTTTATTTGGAAACCGGTCAACTTGCCAAAGCTGAAGAGCGCTTGAAAGTACTCGATGGAGCCTGTTCCTGGGGGTGTGAGGAATATGACGACTTGAAGGAAGCCATAGAAAAGTACAAAGAAAAGAAAAAGCAGTAAAGTAATAGAACGCAGCCTTGATTTGAACTTCACAGTGGGAGAACCGGAATGAGAAAAATTATCTCTTTTGTCATACTACTGTTCCTGGCTATGCATGGTACGGCTGCTGCTGAAGCAGAAAGAGTAATATTTGACAATAATGAATATGGGGGAGTCACAAAAGAAATTATTTATTCAGAAGACGATGCCACCTTCAAAAAGGGCATGTACAAAGTAATAGCTTCCTACGATAAAGACGGGAATAAGAAAAAAATGGAGGTCTATGCCACTGGAGGCTATTCTGGGAAAAAAGGGTGGTATAAGAAAGTAATTTACTATTGGGGAAGAAAGAAAATCAGTGAAGCCTACTCGACGGATGCCGATTCTACCAAATATGGGTTTTCCAGAATGGTGTCCTACTTTGACAATAATGACAGGTTAGAAAAGAGAGAATATTACTTGAATGAAGACACTGTGGCTGGCAAACTAGGGGTTTACAAGAGAGTTGTCCACTATGATAGCAAGGGGAAAATAGACTACGTGCAAGATCTGGACAGGTTGGACAACCCGGTGTTGATTGAGTAGTCCAACTCATTAAATATGCGGGCTAGAATTCCGTATGGCTTTCCTCGACGTACAGTTTCTTGAGGCAAATGCCATCGCTGTTGATGATAAGCATGCAGAGCTTGGCGGTTTCATAGCTCGGGAAAAGCACCAGGCTGGCAAGGTGACTCCATCTGCTGTAGGTCCACACCTCATAGTGACCCTCTGGAAAGCTTAGGTCGGGTGGATTTCTGGTGGCGACTCTGGCGATATAATGCTCCAGACTTTCCTTGTCCAGTATGAGAATCTGTTCCGGCTTGCCAAGAAGGCTTGAAACTTCACTCTTAGTGGTTTCACCAACAACTATCCTCCTGACACTGCTCTCAGAAAGCTTTGGAGCTCCGGTTGAAACGCATGACACTACCAAAGCCATGAGCGCAGTTGCCACTGCCAGATATGCTGTCTTATGCCTAAGCACACCAAACATAGATCTTTCCTTGGATCTTAACCTACATGAAATATGCGGGCTAGAGATGGTTCAATCCTACGACAACTGTTGTAATATTTCAAGAGAGGACCCTGGTGTGGCAGGGTATTTGTACCCTAATGTTGCAGACCCAAACCGGCCAAAATCACTTCGCTCGCGCCATGGTACACCATCTGCGGCCGTGCTCGCCTCGGACAGGATCTCACGTACGGTTAAGTACGCTTCATCCTGTCAGAGCCTGCGCGCAGCCACATCTAGCGCACTCTGGCGCGTTTTTACTCGGTGTGGGTCTACAACATTAGGGTATATTTGGGAAAGGCTATGCAGTTTCCATCCAGAGTTTCTGGATGGAAACTGCATAGGGCTGATCTCTAACCCCGTTTTGCAGCTTGCTTCCTGAAATGAGGATTAACCCTAAAATATCAGGGCTAGGTGTTTACCCTCTGTTTCAGTTCATTACACATTTTGAAATGAGGGAGCTTTTTGCCGGAGACCCTAATGAGTTCGCCAGATTTTGGATTTCGCCCCCTGTAGGGCGAATACTTCTTGATCTTGAAGGTGGCAAACCCACGGATCTCAATGCGGTCCCCTTTGGCCAGAGCTGCAGCCATAGCAGCAAAGATCGACTCGACGCATTGTTTCGAGTCAATTTTAGTAATTCCCAACGTGTTCGTAAGTGATTCAATTAATTTTCCTTTGTTCATAGCGACTCACCTGCACCTTACTGGTTGATTTGATGTCGGTTGATCCTATCGCCAGTTCTACTCTCACCCTTGCCTCATGCAACTACCTCGCCACTTGTTGAGCTGATCCTCCACCCTTTTCATGATCTTCTGCAGTTTTTGCAGGCCCGAATGATCCCGAACCTGGCCCATCATATCCTCCGATGGATTTGCAGCAGCTTTAGCGCGCGCTTTCATCAACAACTATCTGTGCTTTAGGGAAAGGATGTAATCTTTGTTGAGGATCACATCGTTCTGGTCCCGGCACAGGTAGATGAACTGAGGTGTAAAATTTAAGTAATCACTGAGTCTCAATTTATCCGGTGGCAGGTCAGTGTAAAAAGTTCCCTCTACCAGGTCGCCGTGGATCAGCTCTATCTGAACCCCAATCTCACGCGCCTCCTGGGTTTCGGGCAACAGATCTCTATCTGTCAGTTCCACATCCATGAACCTGTTCTTGCCGATCATGAGAATCTCATCCTTCAAGATGTCTTCAAGTGGAATAAAACTTCGCTCAGAATTGAGAATATCTATAATGAGTTCTCTTCCCGGGTGCTCGTCGGTGGAATAGCTCAAAAAGAAATTTACATCCAATCTTCCGCCGGTACTCACCCGAAGCGTGGCTTGTCGTTTGAATTTGTCAACTTTCATGACAAATCCTTTCCTCCCGTTATTCTTCAGCTTCAATTTTTGCCTGGTATTCTTGCAAGAATCATGCAGACGAAAGGTGCTTTTGCGAAAATTATGTTTCTTGGTGAGATGGTTGTTGGTGCGTTGATGTGCTTGAGTTTCCGGGCAATGTGACCAAAATTATGATTCAGGGCTAGCCCGGATGTTTCATGGATTGCTGTCGCGAGACCACGAAGGTGGGCGTGCCACCGGGCAACCGCAGGGTGTTGGTTCCGAGGCGTACCTGAACGGTACGTCGTAGGGGCCGACACCCGAGGACGCCAGGAAGAACGTCCATATCCGTGGTCGCAGCAAGTAATTCATGAAATGTCCGGGCTGAGTTTACTTTGGTTGGCAGCCTGCTTGAAACAGAGGGTGTAGACCAGGGAGAATTGGCTCCTTTTTTGCACCTGCTCTAAGGGATGGAAACTAGCTACTGACAGGCGAGTTTAATGGATTTTCTCGAAATCAGCAAATATGGCAATAGCGCAGAGGACTACCTGATCTCGATGGTGGTTCTTGTGGTGAGTGTATTTGCTTCAAGATGGGCGTATTCCATCTTGCGTAAGACCGCTTGCGAATGGGTTTTTGGACTTCAAAATGCTTTGGATAAAGAAAGCCTCTACCGTCTTGCCAATCTCACCACTTACCTGATAGCTGTTGCCGGATTTTTCTATGCCCAGAACAGGTTGAGCTTCAGTGAGGAAGTTTCAACCTGGTTTGACGTCACTCCGTTGGTCTTGGGTCAGATTATTTTCCTGCTGATCCTGGCAAATGTTCTCGGACCTGTTGCCGAGGTGGTCTCGATTAGAACCATGAAGGGGGTGGAGCGACGGGGACCATAAATACTTACAGGCTCAAAAGCAGGCAATAGAAAAAATAAAGAAGCACATTAGAGGGCTGACAGGAGTCCTGTTACTTTTCATACCCGTGCTGACCATAGCAACCAGTGTCACCTTCGTTCCCATTGTCATATGGGTTGCCCCCCCTACTTTTGTCCTGATCGCGTTTCTTCTCTGCTTTAGAATCATCCTGGTTATGAAACGGCAATTCACAAGAAGTGAAACGGTAAGAGTCAGCCATGAAACCCCGGCTGCGCCGGAAGCCTCGGTGATTGTAGAAGATTCTGACCTGGAACTAAAGGAAAGCATTGTCAAGTTTTTTCTGGATATATACAAGCATCGATTGCGAGCTCTCAAAGGCGACCCAGCGGAAATTCGTTTAGTGGATGCGCAGTCCTTTGCGCCGAATTACATTTATGAATTGAGGGTAATGAAAGGCGGTGACTGGCATACCAGACGTATGACCATCGGTCCAATAGGGGAAGAAACAGGCAGCAGGAGCAAATGCTTTTACGTAATTTACGATTATCATATCGTTATCAAGATTCCTCCGAACCCAATAAATGACCTTAACAAGTACACTGAGATACTCAAGAAAGAGAGAGGTATCGTAAAACAACTCTCGATGAGGGAATGTATAGTACCGGGAGCCGCAGTAGTTCTGAAACTGATACAGCGTTTTTCCAGAAGAGCAGATCTAGCATTGGAAGGCGGTGAAGATGATTACATGAAGTTACTGAATATATTTTCAGAGCTACAGAAGTATTTAAGAATAGGCGACACCTTCGCCTTTTTTATGGATTTATCAAAATACTATTTTCTCGGCCATATTATTCAGAATCTTCACGATATAGAAAAAAAGGTGCACGAAGAAATTCACAGACAGTCCGAACTCGTAGGAGATTTCCTTAAGTTTGAGGACAGATACGGTCGCGAGGACATTCCATTTTTCTTGGAGATAGAAAAACTATACACCAAGTATGAGTTGGGACTCAAAAAACTTCTGCAGCAGTTCAACATTGTCTCGTCTCCCTCACGTGATCAAATAAAGAAATGGTTCTTTGTCCACCTCGTTGGAGAGCGGGTGACAGAAGTTGAAAAAGATTTCGATGCCCAATTCATTGTAGAATTAAATAGATTCGTAGATGGAATAATCAGTGAAAATCACCAAACTATCAAGGCCTACCAAGAAAATATAAAGAAATCAATCCATGCCTCAGCCTTCACCCAGAACAAGGCTTCCATGGAGGGCATTGTCACCAACCTTCTCGAGTTGCTGGCACACTTGAAAAAGAAGCGAGTGGCAATGAGAGACCTCAAACCGGACAATCTGTTGGTGGCAGGCGACAGGGATAGGTATCCCGGCTTTCTTGCCTATCCCGAGGAATACAAGATCGGCCTGATAGACGTTGAGACGGCAGTAGTTCTTGCAAACTCAGACAGTGGAGCCATAGAGCAGCCGCCGCTGGGGGGTACGCCCCAGTACGCCACGCCTTCACATTTGTTCAGCAACGAAGTGCTCGTTCATAGTTATGAGAGTTTGTCTATGGTCTTGCATCTGCAGGACTGGCATGGAGTTATTGGCATCATTTACAGAACAATTACCGGGCTACCTCTATTTGAAAAGACAGCGAAGATACTGCCCACCATTATCAAAACAATGGGGGAGTATATAGGCAAAGAAAAAGAACATTTTCATAGTGTCAACGAAATGTTCTGGAACAGTGCGGTTACAGAGTTTAGAGAAAAGTTAATCGCAAGAGAAGAGACACTAAAATCTTTATCAATCACAGTTCTAGACCAAGCCAGAAAAATGTTTAAAGGTTTTGTCCTTGACGAAAAACGAACCATAGATGATCAAATACACCAGTGCGTCAATTCCCGAAATGTCCCAATGAGCGCCAAGGACCGCCAGGTCCTGCTCACCTGTTCATACGAAAAAACCAATCAGCTCAGAAAAAGGTGGGAGAATACGGCTGAAGCGCAAACCAGATCCGATATAAATAAGTCGCAAATCTTATCCTTGTTGGGAGAGTTGGAGAAACTTAAACTCCAACTGGAACGACAAGAAAAGATGCTGAAGCTACTGGAACATTCTGGGGTTGACATTTCAGCGTACGAATTGTTGGAGTTCATGTTTGAACTGGTGTTGAAGCGCATGTACGGTGAAGAATGGGAGTGGTTAGTGGCTGGGGATTGGAGCGATGCTGCCTATAAAAGTGGAGACCTCTCGTCTCAGAGCACCATTGCCGTAACAAGCGAGATCTAGCCCGGGTTTTCTTCTCCGGTCTATTCTAAGGAATTTCGGCTTTGGCATCAAGCTGTAAAGAGCATGATGTGCCCCCTTTCATAAGTTGTGATATGCTGTTTGTGTGCGCGCAAATGGTCCACCGCACAGAACGGAGAACCGAAGGTCTCGGCGAAGTGTTCATTGAGGTGATTATGCGATGCCTACTAATACGCTGTGCACGTTGTCAGAAGGATGACACCGAAGCGGTGCTAGACGAAATCAATAAGGTTTGTGCTGAATTCGGCATTAAACATGGCATAGCCCAGCTCTCCTCCGTAGCGCAAGCTGTAATATCAGGAAGAAGAGAACACATATTGAAGCGGGAGGAGAAAGAGGTGGCCAAGCACGTAGCACTGCGACTGTTGACTATGATGACTGATACCCATTACTGTGAATTTTGCAGAGAAAAAGTCGCAGAAAAGGAAAAAAGAGAAGCCCTGCGGCAAAAGTTCAAGGTAATAATCGGCAAGAAAGACTGATCCCGCCAAAGTAAAATGGTCAAGGGGGAGGGTATGCCGCGAATCGTGCTCGTGGTGGAGTAGCCTACCCCTTGACCCCAATTAGGCACTTTCCTCGTGGCTACCAGCCGCCGCCACCACCACCGGAGGAGCCTCCACCACCGCTCCCGGATGAGGTGTCGCCGCAGCTTCCAAAGCCGAGGAGAAAGTCCATGAATACTGGCAAGCGAGAAATCCCCTACCCGGCCCGGTTGGATCTGGCCCGGACTCCAACGCCGCTTGAGCCGCTTTCACGTTTGAGCGAGAAGTTTGGCATCGACATGCATGTCAAACGCGACGATCTGACCGGGGCCGACCTTACCGGCAACAAAATCAGGAAACTGGAATTCTTGCTGGCTGATGGACTGGCAAACCGTTGCGACACAGTGATTACCTGTGGGGCAGCTCAGTCTAATCACGCCCGGGCAACGGCAATTGCCGCTGTCAGGTTGGGCCTAGGGGTGCGTTTGCTTCTTCGCACCCGGGATCCTGCCAACCCACCACCTCTTGCAGGCAATATCCTGCTTGATCGGCTGGTTGGTGCCGAAATCGTATGGCTCACTTTTGAAGAGTACGGCCGCCGCGTTGAGATGCTTGCAGCTGAGGCCGAGTCGCTCCGGAACTCGGGGAAAACTCCTTACGTTATTCCAGAAGGGGGCTCCAATGCCATGGGTGCATGGGGATATGTCCGGGCGGTGGAGGAGTTGGCGCTTGATCTGACCACCCTCCCGGGGGCTAAAGACCACCCCACCACAATCATCCACGCCACTGGCTCAGGGGGGACCACCGCCGGTCTCATACTGGGGGTTAAACTGCTGGGGTTGAACGCTCGGGTTGTGGGAATAAATGTCTGTAACGATAGGGATTATTTTCTCCGGGTGGTTGGAGATATTTGCCAGACCGCAATAGATACCTACCAGCTTGACCTCCCTTTTTCTCGTGAGCGTGATATCGAGATAGTCGACGGCTATGTGGGAAGCGGTTATGGCAAGGCGGGTTCCAAGGAGCTTTCTCTTATCCGCGAGGTGGCCCGCTCCGAGGGCATTCTTCTGGATCCGGTCTACACCGGTAAAGCCTTCTATGGTATGAGCCAGGAGCTTGAGCGGAACCCAGAAGTGTTTGGCGACAGGATCGTATTTATTCACACCGGAGGGCTCTTCGGGTTATTTCCCCTGGCTGAGCAAATGGCTCCACTCCTTTAGCTCACTAGTCAGTAGTAAGCGGTAAACGGTAAATCGTTGATTCGTCAAATGGTCAAATAGTCAAATCGTAGAAGCCGTAAAAGCCGTAGAAATCGTAAAAATCGTAGAAGTCGTTCAAGCTGTCAAGGCTGTTCATAGCAACAGATCTCCCGAATAACGAATAACTTATAACGGATAACGATACTGCCTCCTGCCAGCTGTATTTCCCTATGCCCTATGCTCTATGCCTACCCACATCTCATTGGGATAGTTTTTTCGACAGCACCAGTGCCGCCTGACCCCTGGGATAGTAACGGTCTTCAGACCCCACAATGTGGAAACCCGCATTTCGAAAAAAAGAAAGGGCTTGCTGGTTATCGACCGCGGTCCAGAGAAGCATTTCTTCTACACCGTATTTCCGGGCAATTTCCTCCATATATTCCAGCAAGGCGGTGCCGATTCCTTTTCTCTGGTGTTTGGGGAGGACCCCAATCGCCAACAGGTGTCCCCGTCTGGGTTCGAGCCATTTTTCTCTTTCCAGCGTCAGCATGGCAAAACCCAGAGGGTCGGCTCCCACCGCTATGATAACCGTTGTTACTTCCGGTTCCAGGAGCCAGCCGAGCACAGTTTCATCATAGGCACCGTACTTCGAAAATACCCTGGCCGACAGCTGTCTGATGAAATCCAGGTCGTTTTCATTTGCCAAACGAAAATCAAATGTTTCCATTGATCGTAATGATCCAACCAACTACCGTTTCTCGATGAGATTGTCTGTCCCGCTTCCCGCAACTGGATAACTATACACTTTATAAGGTATGATTCGAAGGGAAGATTGTGGATGTGGGAAAGCATAGAGCATGGAGCATAGGGCATAGGGTAGATTTTGGATTGCGGATTTGAGATAGATGAGGTTCCAGCGGTCAGGTTTAAGATTCTCTGTCTGTTTTTCCTGACACCCGAAACCTGACACCTGACACCTTGAGCTTTGGTGCTTGGGGTATGAGATGTGAGATGTGGGAGTGGAATACCGTTTACTGCGCGAAGCGCCCTGAGCCTGTCGAAGGGCTAACTTCTGGCTCCTGACTCCTATATTCCTATTTGTTGTTGTTCATGCGGCTCAGCTTCTTCCGGTAGTGCCTCGCTACCGTCTGGCTGAGAAACTTGCGGTCACCCGGGGTCATGTCTGTGAATTGGACACCTACACCGAGACTTGAATCACCCCCACTTGGTTGGATAATCGTTGACCAGATCACTTTTCCGGCAACGCTCATGGTCTGGCGGTTGGGTGGCTTGATGATTATGAAGAAGCTTCCTTCCAATGGCGGAGGTTCTTTACAGGAGATGAAGGCACCTGAGGGGCTGACATTGTGGATCTCTCCTTCGATCTTCTCCTGGGTGGTTAGCATGGTGACAGGCCACCTAATCTCGATCCTGGGTTTCGCTCGGTTTTCGATTCCACTGTTCATATGCACATCCTGCAGATAACGGCGTTATTGTGGCGCACGGTTTTGTTCAGTACCATTTTTTAGAGAGGAAACTTCTCAGCATTCCTTCAGGCTAACATCTGGAGGTGTTCTGAGGTTACACTGTTAAGAAACAGGTGGTCGTCACTGAAGATTCTTGTGAACTGGACACCTATTCCACAAGAACCTATGTCATCGCAGTTTGCAATGTTTGACCATGCCAATTCTGCGGTGATCAATAACAGCTTTTTGCGTAGTGGATCCCTGAAAACGAGACGAAGAGAGTTATGCTGTTCCGGTTCAGTAAAACAATGAATAAATGCACCGGTAGGGCTGATGTTTTTTACTTCCCCCCCTATGCATCCCTCTGGGGTTATGACCATGGCAGGCCAATCCACGGCGGTTCTGGGGTGTGAGCGCCTGTT
>PVMK01165461.1_pt1 | contig 17684 bp, 14 predicted proteins | sample 1853481 | NCBI WGS metagenome assembly PVMK01 (sample SAMN08533507, study PRJNA380276) | Marine sediment metagenome, whole genome shotgun sequencing project. | reverse complement strand
CTTGGGCTTGCGTGGCTGTTCTCCTCAAACAGAAGAAATGTTAACTATAGAGTAATTCTATGGGCTATTGTCTTGCAGTTCATTTTTGCCGCATTTGTTTTTCTTATCCCTGCAGGTGCCAAATTTTTCCTTTATCTAAATGGTTTAGTTGTAAGCGTCCTAGAATCTGCCTCAGCAGGTGCCGAGTTTCTTTTCGGGAGACTCGCACTACCTCCAGGCACTCAAAATGAAAACGGGGAGAGCTCACTTGGATTTTTTCTAGCCTTCCAGGCTTTGCCTACAATAATTTTCTTCTCTGCTCTAATGTCGATCCTCTATTACTTCAATATAATGCAGAGGGTTATTAAGGGATTCTCCAGTACATTTACAAAACTTATGAGGATATCAGGGGCCGAGTCGCTAAGCGCGGCAAGCAATATATTCGTAGGGATTGAGTCTTCGCTTACTATAAAACCTTATCTAAATGATATGACCCGCTCTGAGTTATGCACGGTTTTAACAGCGGGGATGGCTACCGTGTCTTCAAACATTTTAGCTCTATATGTTTTTAGCCTCCAGAATCAATTTCCTACAATAGCCGCTCATCTAATCTCGGCTTCCATTCTTTCGGCCCCTGCAGCAGTTGCAATGTCGAAATTGCTAGTTCCGGAAGACAACGTTCCAAAAACTCTAGGAACTAACGTTGATCCTTACTATGACAAAGAAGGTAGTCTGTTTGAAGCAGTAATAAACGGTGCTGAAAACGGAGTAAAGCTCATTATTGGAATTGTTGCTCTGCTAATAGCCATTTTGGGATTAGTGGCCCTTTTAGATTTGATAATAGGTGGGGTAGGAATACATATTAATGAGCTGATTGGGCTTAATATTGACTGGTCTCTTAAGGGATTCATGGGATACCTTTTTTATCCTCTAACCTTAATAATCGGAGTACCATTAGAAGATGCCTATACCGTTTCAAAGATAATCGGTGAGAGAACAATTGTAACTGAGGTTGTATCGTATAATAACCTGGCATATGCAATAGAGAACGGATTGTTGCAGCACCCCCGCTCTTCAATAGTAACAGCTTATGCTTTATGCGGATTTGCGCACATCGCGTCAATGGCCATCTTTGTAGGAGGAGTTGCAGCGCTTGCACCTTCCAGAAAAAAAGATATAGCCGCAATGGGGTTAAGAGCCCTTGTCGCAGCTACTCTTGCATGTCTCATGACCGCGTGTATTGCGGGAGTATTCTTTTCGGAAAAATCCATCTTATTTTAATCCATCTTGCTTTAAACGAACGTACTATCTTTTTAGAAGCCATATTATTTTCTAGAAAATAATATTCTGTCCTAAAACGACAGGGGCCATAACCATAGTTAGGCAGGCAGACATTAGGAACGTTCCTATGTTAATTGTGTGTTTGGAGCGTTCCCATGGGAGACGCACAATGACAGAGCCGAACACTAAAGAACGTATTTTAGACTCAGCAGAGTATTTGTTTGCAAATAAAGGATTAAAAGACACCTCGGTTCGAGACATCACAAGCCAAGCGGATGTCCACTTGGCAGCCGTCAATTACCATTTTCAGTCCAAGAACGGTCTTGTTAGAGCTGTAATGGAGCGAAGAATCGCAACTCTTAACAGACAAAGATTAGAGCTCCTGGACACATTTGAACAAAAATTTGGAAGTAAGTCGGTTCCAATTGAGTATGCATTGTATGCCCTGCTTTGTCCGGGAATAAAGATGTGCTTTGAAAAACCCCATTTCCTCAAAATAGCGGGTCAAATAGTCTCTCATCCGGATGAGGAAACTTACATAATCTTCGTTTCACATTTTGAGGATGTATTCTCCAGATTTAAAGATGTTTTTGCTATTTCTTTACCTCACGTATCCGAGGAAGAACTCATGTGGAGAATTCATTTTCTCATTGGTTCAATGATTCATACCTGGACCAATCATTCCTGGCTAAAGAGGTTCTCAGGAGGAGTTTGTGAGCTTAAAGAGCAAGAGGAAATTATTAACAGATTAATAGCTTTTTGTGCAGCAGGTCTAAAGGCACAGGAGTATATACACCCGTTAGAGCAAGATGAATAAGAATAGAAAAGTAAAACTGATCCTAATTGAAGGAGGAGATAGAATGTTAAAAGTTACATCTTTTGAGACTGCTATAGATGAGTATAGTGCCGACAATTTTGGTTTAATGGATGGAGAGATGAATTACACTGTCTCCGTTGAAGAAGATTTTGTAGAAGATAACACGAATTATGAAGACAGCGCTTCTAAAAAAGAGGTGAACGAAAATAAATATAATCATAATCAAGAGCTAAGGTTAGTAAATGATTACTTTAAGGAAGTTGGAACTGAAACCCTTTTAAAGGCCAAAGAAGAGATTCACATCGCGGCTAAAATAAAAGAGTGTGAGTCACAGGCCAAGATGGTAAGAAAGATTATTCAGGAGATTCTCGGTAAGAAATTAAATGGCCCTTTAGATGAAGTTGTTAAGGAGCTTAGGTCCTTATGTGAGGATCCGTCATTCTCAAGGCAATTGATAAATGAAGACCTTAAGCGTCTTCGGAGATATGTCTCTATTCTTGATGCATATGTGAAAAAAGCCACTCAGCTCAGGAACTTCTTTGTTAGAGCAAACCTTAGACTGGTTGCGAGTATGGCAAAAAAATATGTCGGAAGAGGAATTCCCTTTTTGGATTTGATACAGGAAGGAAACTTAGGGCTAATAAAAGCTGTAGAGAGGTTCGATCATACCAAAGGTTATAGGTTTTCAACATACGCTTGCTGGTGGATTAACCAGGGTATGAACAGGGGAGTATATAATCAAACCAGAACTGTTAAAATACCGGCATATGTTCTGGAAAAAGCAGGGAAAGTATGGAGTGAACGCGCCAGGTTCGTTGAAGAACATGAAAGGGAGCCCCATCCTAGTGAAATTGCCAGTAGGGTTGATATGAGTTTAGAGAATGTGAGGCAGGTGCTTGAGTCTCATAATGGAAACAATATGGTTCGTCTCGATTCTCCAGTATGGAACGGGGAAAAGGCTACTTTCCTTGACTATATGGCCGATTCTGACTCAATACAGGTTGATAACCTTATTGCGGAGGTTTCTATTCCTTCGAGCATAGACCATGCTCTTGATATATTGGACGGGAGGGAACGAGATGTAATCAAGATGAGGTTTGGGATTGGATACAATCAGTCCTTCACATTAGATGAAATTGGGAAAAGATTTGGTTTAACTAGGGAGAGGATAAGGCAGATAGAGAAAAAAACTCTACAAAAGATTAGGGAGTCATCTTCCGCGCCGGCCCTTAGAAGCTTAATTGAGATGAATTAGTTCGTAAAAATAATGCCTACCGCTTGAGGTTTGTTGGAGTGGCGCCTCAAACGGAGGATTTTTAAAACTCGGAAATGTATCAGACATAGGGCTATAAATATACCATTCATATTATTTCAGACAATTTTATATATTTTGAATAAAAAGGCTTGACAAATATTTTTTAAGTGATATTATTTTACCGACTAGTCAACTATAAGGTTGAAAAAATGGGAAGAACAAGCACAGCGAAAGAAAAACTGATTTCAAGCGCAATAGAGCTTATAGGTACCCGAAGCTACAATGCTGTAGGAGTCCAAGAACTCTGTGACCACTCCGGTGTTAAAAAGGGCAGTTTTTATCATTTCTTTCCTTCGAAACGTGATTTAACCTTAGAAGCGCTTGATGCTATGTGGAATATGTTTAAAAAGCAAATGCTTGATCCGATTTTTAATTCTGATATGTCCGCAGTGGATAAGTTTAACTCTCTTATAACTAAATCTTATGAGCACCAGTCTTCGACAAAAGACTGTATAGGCTGTGTAACAGGGTGTGGAATAGGGAATCTGGCTTTGGAGCTGAGTACTCAGGATGAGATTATAAGGCAGAAAATCGAGCAGATATTTGAGGAATGGGCACAGTATTTTGAAGATGTAATTATTGATGCTATAAATGACGGGTATCTCTCGGTTGATACTGATCCCAGGAGTACTTCGCAAGCCATTTTGGCATATATGGAGGGAATAGCGCTAATGGGGAAAACCTATAATGATCCTACTATGATAAGCCGGTTGGGTGAAGGAATAGCGAGAATATGTATTTCAAAAAAGAAAATAGCTTTAGGAGAGCAGATGTAAAGATTGGAAAAATATATTTTTTTGCGAAATGACAAACCAACCAGTCAACTATATAAGCAAATTGCAGGAGGCAAATAAGATGCAGAATTTAACAATAAATAAGGTTAATGGGTTATCAGATTACGGGGTTCATAAGAACGCAAATTATCTAAGCCAGATTGATATCGAGAATTCCAAGGATGAGGCGCTAGTGAAGGTCTTTGTGAATGAACAAAGTGAAGATGCTTTTACTGAACTCGTAAATCGCTATTCGGACAAAGTCTACAGACTTGCTTATAGAATTACGGGAAATCCTGATGATGCGGAGGAAGTGCTTCAGGAAGTCTTTATCATATTGGTAGAAAAACTTAATACTTTTAGACAGGAGTCTAGATTCTCAACCTGGCTTTATAGAGTAGCTGCAAACGCGAGCTATATGTTTCTACGCGGAGGAAAAAAGGATAAAGAGAGTCAGGTAAGTTTCGATGATTATAAGCCCTATAATGACCATGGCGCACTCGAAGGTGTAGCAGATAAGGATTGGAGTGACATACCGGAATATAAGCTCTTAAGCATAGAAGGTACTCAACTGATTGAAAAGGCTATAAATAAACTGCCTGAGGATTACAAAATAGTATTCCACATGAAAGATGTGGAGGGACTCACGAGTAGGGAAATTGCAAAAGTTCTTGGACTATCGCTTCCGGCGGTTAAGTCGAGGGTACTTAGAGCGAGGCTTTTCTTACGGGATAAACTTTCAGATTACTATTCTGAATGGGATAAGAATTAGGGCTATTCTTTATTAGGCTTGATTCACTATTGATTTAAGCTCGCCGCTTTGGGAAAGTTCGATACAAATGTCGCATCCCCCTATAAACTCACCGTTCACATAGAGTTGGGGGATTGTGGGCCAGTTAGAATAATCTTTAATTCCCTGCCTGATTTCAGGGTCTTCAAGTACATCAACTGTTTCATACATAATATCGTAGGAATCTAAGATCTGTACCACTCTGGAGGAAAACCCGCATTGGGGCATTTCCCTATTACCTTTCATGTATAGAATAACCTTATTATCTTTTATCTGACTTTCAATTTTTTCCGTTACATCTGACATTTATTATCTCCTATAATTTTTTGCAGTTCTTTACTATGTTTGATTTATATATTCCGGGGCGTACTACTTTTGGTTCTCCCACTGCTCGGGCGTAAACGTTTTTAGCGATAAAGCGTGAATTCTTTCCTTCATCGCGTCACCTAAAACGCCGTATACCACTTTATGCCTCTCTATAAGCGATTTCCCTTCAAACTCTGTTGAAACAATTAGAGCTTCAAAATGAGTACCGTCTCCATCAACATTTACGACTAAGTTAGACATTCCGTTTTCTATCATTGTTTTTATTTCTTTAGGATCCATGGGGACATTATAAATGTTTTTAATCTCCTTTCAATAATATTAACGAATAAAACGTTGCAAAATAGCCTATAGAATCTATAATTTCTTCATGCTCCTGTATATATGAGTAAGAATTATTCTTATACGAGCAATAAAAGGAAGCCTATCGGAGGAACAGTAATGAAAGTTAGTGAGATTATGACGGAACCTGCAATAGTAATCAGCCAGGATAGAACACTTGAGGAAGTAGCTGAAAAAATGCTCCATAATCGTATAGGGGGACTGCCGGTTGTAGATGATGAAGGAAAAATAATTGGAATGGTAACGGGGTCCGATTTCTCGGCTAAGGAGCATGCTATCCCGTTTTCAAGGAATTACGCTCCTCAGCTCTTTGGCGAATGGATGTCAAAAGAGGGGGTTGAAAAGGCTTATGAGGCTGCGCGTAGTATAGCGGTTAAAGAAATTATGAGCAGCCCTGCTGTGACCGTCACCGAGGACGCTACGGTGGCTGAAGTTGTAAGGCAGATGCTCGAGCACCGCGTTCATAGGGTGCCTGTTGTCAGGGACGGTGTGCCTGTAGCCATGGTATCAAGGCATGATCTTTTAAAATTGGTCGTTCAGAAATTTCAAGGTTAGGAAATTAGAATGAGTAAGTTCGGAGTTAGTACAGAAAAAGAAGAAGCACTCTTTAAAAAAATGAAGGAACTCGGGGTTCATGAAGACGATATAGATGAAAAGTTTATTCGTTCAGGCGGCCCGGGCGGCCAGAATGTTAACAAGGTCGCAACCTGTGTTCAATTAAAGCATATACCCAGCAGTATTATAGTGAAAGTTCAGAAGGACCGTTCTCAAGGGGTTAATCGTTTTTTAGCTCGCCGCTTACTAATATCTAAAATTGAAGAAAGATTAACGGGCAAACCGACTAAAGAACAGTTAAAAGTCCAAAAAATTCAAAAACAAAAGAAAAGAAGAAAACGGCGGACAAAATTAAAATTAAAATTAGAATCCGATAACAGTACTTAGCTTAATGAATTAAATACTCAAGACTATCTAAATATCTCTTAAAGCATTATTATACTCATCTATATTTAATCTTATCTATGTTTATCCTACGTAGAAGAGATTATAATTAGTAGAAAGATTAGATTTGTTGGATGGCAAATCAAAACGACACAACATTACATTCTGTATGGAGGATAAGCATATGCCCTTGATTTCCGACCGGTTTGCAAAGAATTGCATAATTACATCTTTTCTGGTTTGCTCGATTTTTATTGCAGTATTGTGCTTTTCACCGCTTACACTTGCGGTAACCCCGGACCTCGAGAGATCAGACGGATCATCCGTTATTGCACCTGTAGAGGACAACATCCTTTGGGATCAATCGGACAATCCATCCGATACTGATATTGTTTCTCAGGATTTTATCGGCGGCGGTATATTCGATATTTATGACGCGCGCGCTGCGGATGATGTCCTTGTCCCGGACGGTTTCCTGTGGTTGGTAGAGATGGTAAAGGTATTCGGCACATTCGATAATATTATGCCGGACGCGGTACAGTCTTTAGACGTTGTTTTCTTTGCTGATGAAGGAGGCTTTCCGGGTGAATTAGTAAGAGGATGCAGCTATAAGGACATTCTGCCCGAGGATCTCAATAATCCGAGTTTCATAATCAACCTTCCAATACCATGTAGATTAACTCCGGGAACGTACTGGATGTCGGTTCGGGCGAATATGCTGTTCCTGCCAGACGGACAATGGTTCTGGAATGAAAGAACCGTTCAGACTTTAAACCCGTTTGTATGGGAAAACCCCGGTGACGGTTTCGGAACCGGATGTATAACTTTTAGCTACGCACAGGCCCAATGCAACGCAGATTTTCCTGATTTAACGTTTCAGCTGATGGGGGAAGAGTGGCCTTTCCCACAAGTGCCGACACTCGGGACATTGGGGCTAGCCATATTTTCTGTTGCTCTTGGGCTTGCCTGGGTAATTTATTACCGTAAAATGAAAAAACAACGCACTCTCAAAGGATAAACCTTTTCCTGACCGTCCATGTTGTAAAGACGTAAGAATATACAAATTACTTGTAGCACTACAGCCGGCACCTTAAGCCAAGAAGGGATGCGGTTTATTTGTTCTTTAATAATATTCATAGTTTAATACAATATATTTATTAAGTTATTACAAGGACTTCAATTAAATAAATCTTGCTGAAAAAGCTGGGTATAGGAAGTTTAAAAAACTCGTTCACCATATATTCCAAAAACTCGGTTAATCTATTATAATACTAATCTAATTTATGTTCTTACAACGTAGATTAGAATAGACGTATAGGATGGTACAAATTAAAGGTGGGGGGGGGTAATTTCAATGTCTAAGTTCAGAACCGCTATTGGTAAATCGGTATTAACTGTACTGCTCTCAATAATTTTTATTCTTACTGGATTTTTCACTTTTACACAACTTGTTAGTTATTCACAAGACGAAACACTATCAAACGATATTGAATCGGATTTTGTCGTGACAAGAGCAACTGACACATGTAAAGATGGCACTCTTGATCCCGGTGACGGTGCCGATGATCTTTTGATAGTGGCCCCGTGCAATGTCGGAGCAGGTGTCTATATGTACCGTAATGTCAACATTATAAAGAACGGTATGCTCAATTTCCTGGACGAAGGGGACGAGACGAATTTCTGGGCCAAGTCCATACTCGTTGAGAGCGGTGGGAGCCTGATTGCCGGCACAAATAGCGATACGGGCGCCTTTGGAGCAAATGGAGGGACACTCATTATTCACCTCTACGGAAGCGGTAGCGATGCCGGTATCGCATGTAAGTCTCCCCAACAGTCCTCGGAAGTTCCTTGCGGTATTGACAAAGTTATATGGAACTCAAACTCAAAAGACACTATAAACCCTTCTTCTTGTACTAAAAGCGTGATGCCCGATGATGAGATGGAATGTTTTTATAATTATATTGACCCTATGAATCTTAGCGCCGACTTTTTCGGCTCTAAAGTTCTCGCGGTATCTTTCGGCGGAACCCTCCAGATGTTCGGCAAGAAGGGCGCTACTTATAGTAACCTCCCGCCATCAAATTCAGGCACAAGCTGGGTGAGGCTCGACGGGAGCTTAGGTAAAGGCGCTCCAAGTTTAAAGGTTAATAGAGATGTTGACTGGCAAGAGGGCGATCATATTGTTGTAACCACTACGGACTATTTACCCGGTCACTCTGAAAAGCTTGAAATTACTAGCAGAACAAGCGCACGGCAATTCAGTTTCAAAGTATTAAACCCCCATACTAACCAAGAAATACCTGGCGGAATTCAGTACCCGCATAACGGCATTACCTATAAGCTTAATAAAGTAGAAGCCCGTGTAGGATTGGATATTAAAGTTGACGGGGAACCTGCTGTTGAAACAAGGGCGGCGGTTGGGCTTTTGACCAGAAGTATCCGTATTGTTTCAGCAGGGGGTAGCGTTGGTCAGGAGTTTGGTCCTCCTACGGCAGGCAATTACTTCGGTGGACATGTAATGGCTAGACAAGGTGTAAAGACTCTACAAATTCAGGGTGTCGAGTTTTATCAGTTAGGTCAAGGAGGACGTAAAGGTCGTTATCCTATGCATCTTCACCTTCTAAGGAAGTCTCCCGGTTCTTTCGTAAAAGATAGCTCCGTACACGACTCCATGACTCGTTGGATAACCCTTCACGGGACCCAGCAAGCCACGCTTGCCAGAAACGTAGGCTACATGTCTATAGGTCACGGCTATTACCTAGAAGACGGAACTGAGATTAATAACAAGCTCCAATCAAATTTGGGTGTTCTTGCAAGAGCCGCAGTCAAAAATGATCAAAATCCCCGTGAAGTTCCGGGTATTCTTGCAGCAAGTACAAATCTCAGAAACGGAAACTTGTTGACTTCTTACTCTGATTATATGCAGCCAACAGTATTCTGGCTCACAAACATGTGGAATGATATTGAGTACAACATGGCGGCGGGCGCAACCGCATGCGGTGCTTGTTACTGGCCTATTAACGCAGCAATAAGCGGACCTTCCAAGAGACAAAAGTGGGAGTCATATGCGTCTATTAAACCCCTACCTGGTCGTGGCGCCACAGCCCCAATAAAAAAGTTTAAAGGTAATTACTGCAGTACAGCAATGAATTCTTATAACGCTACTGTTAGTACAACTCCATGCGAGGGAGTTGGAATAGGAGGATCGGTTAAAATTGAACCCGTTCCTAATCCTCTTGCCCCTCCACCACCACCTGATCTGACTAACGACGGCCCAACTGCAAATGAATTCTACTACCCAATATACTCTGCCAATCCAAACGCCACAAGATGCGATGGCGATACTACGGATTGCAGCAAAGTGCCACTATGTTCGGCTGACAATATAGATAAGTGCATGGTAACAGTACTCGACCGCTATACTTCGTCATTTAACTGGACTGAAACCAACTTTTCTGCAATATGGCTAAGAAGAGCATTCTTTACTGTTATTAATAGCGCTATAACAGATGTACAAGGTGCGGGCCTTACCTTTGTAACCGGAGGCGATTACACTCAATCCTCCCTTCTGCCCGGAAGTTTCATGCTGGCAGCCAATAACGTGTTTATAGGCAACACTCAGGATGGAAATCCGTTTTCATCCAATGCTGGACCTTTCAGTCAGGGAGGATTAAAATGTGATAACACAAAGGCGCAGGCTGCTAATTACTGTGTTTCAGTTAATGAAGGAATTAGTATGCCCCTTAGTAACTTCGGGATGAACCAGCGTTTGTTCAATATCTATGACGGACCGGCAAACCAGGCTTCAAACGCATATCTAGATATTACAAAGACGGATATTACAGATTGCACACCAGCCAATAACGGTGTATGTGAAAATAGCGATTGGATGTACGGAAGAGTGCTCGGTGTGCCCAGAGACGTTGAAGAAGTTATAGAGGGAAACGAAGTAAAACGCGTGGTTAAAGATAATTGCGTACTGCCCAACGCCGCTATAGCGTGGAAGCAGCCAAACGGTTTCTATTATCCTCCCGCTTTCCACTCAGACAACTTGTTCTTTGACAATGTCGAGATCAGGCATTTTGTCTTACAACCTCTTTTTCAACCCGGTTCATTTGTTACTGATGATCAGGCCGTCAGAGACAATTATTGTGTATATAACGCAAGTGGTACCTTTACCGGATGGACTGCAATTGACCGCCAGACCATATTAAATGACGATGACGGATCTCTTACAGGTGTTGAGAAAACGATATCTGTTAATGAGGACCCGTTTTTTGGCGCTCCTATAGAACAGTTTGAGTGTCGCTCTGAGGGGTCTGCTAAAACCAGCCCCTATGAATATGTATCGACGGTTGTATATCCCGGCTGTGGACAGGCCTGCGGAGACGATTGGAGCATCAATTGTACATCAGGTTGTTATGGCGTGCCTCTTATAAGGCAGTTTCTTACCGGATCTGAAGAAATGGAAGCTGATGCAGATACAGAGATACGAATGATGGGACCTGCCATATCAGGGAGAATAAACCTTACAGCCAATAACGCTAATTACTACATAGATACAACAAGAAATCAGGCACAGAGCAGTTTCCCGCTTAAAAACATTTTCAAGGCAAATCAGACTTATTATACTTTCCTGATTTTTGCCAAACCTGAAATCAAACAGACATATCAATTTTATGTGGGAAAGGATGACAGTATTGATGAGAACAATCCTCAAATTGTAAATGCCGTCCAGTCTAATATCGCGACATTAGCTGTAAAGTTCAATGATCTTCCCGGCGGATGGCCTGCTAGTTGGGACAGGAAATACGACCGTAGCACAGGAATTTTGACCGTTTCTGTAGACATGAACATTTTTAAAGAAAACTTCAATAAGGCAAAAGAAGAAAGTTGTAAGCCTTCAAGCTTTTGCGAATTTAAAAGTAATAGCTGCCAATGTTCGGATCAGTTAATGGAAGACGACCTTGATCTATACAAACAGTGTAAGAGAATAGAAATTTGTAGATGGTCCGGTAACGATCCGGACTGCCCTGTGTTTAATCTTGGAACAGAACAGAATCCTAATTTTGTTCCATTATGTCTGGGTTTTGGAGTTACAATGCCAAGTACATTTGTTGCAGATGATCAGCCCCAACGCCCACCTCCAGAGTGCTTCCCTAAAGATGATAATTGGAATGTCAGCTGGGATAAAGTAGGACCTAGCTTAGCAGGTCAGGAATGCTTTGAGTTCCCGACACCTGATACTAATTTTTGTGATGAAAATGCACAGGCTGGTATGACTAGAAATATTATTAGAGGAACAGAAGGTGATGATGTTCTCCGCGGTACAATGGGCCCCGACCTAATAATCGGCGGTGATGGAGATGATGATATAGACGGCAGAGGCGGGGATGATATTATAGAAGGTGGCCCGGGAGACGATATTTTAAATGGAAACGTGGGGAATGACCTCATAGTCGGGGGAGATGGAAACGACACTATAAGTGGCGGAAAAGGGCACGATAACATTCAGGCTGGAGACGGCGATGATACTGTCAGAGGCGGAAGAGGTAATGATAATATTTCGGGTGGGGAAGGAAATGATTTTTTAAGGGGCCAGAATGGGGATGACAACATAGACGGCGGTCCTGGAGATGACATGATTGAAGGTGGTTCAGGAAGCGATGATATCCAGGGCGGCAGCGGAAATGATGTTTTAATCGGTCAAGCTGGTGGTGACAACATAGACGGCGGTTCTGGAGACGACATGATTGAGGGCGGCGCAGGTATGGATGAATTAGACGGCGGCGCGGGTATGGATAATTGTATTGAGGGTGAAATGGTTACCGAGTGTGAGATAGAGTAGTATCCAAATTTAACTAAGATAACTAATAAAACCGGTATCCCTTTTTAACAATTAGGGATACCGGCAGTCTAATTTTTAATTCCCGCATTCATCCAACGTGGTATCACAGCCAAGTGTAAATTGTAACTCAATAAAAGGCGGCTCCGTCATAGGATTATCCATGCGGCCTTCTACACAGCTACCTCCCAATCGATCGAGGAGATAACTAATAAAATCGGTATCCCTTTTTAACAATTAGGGATACCGGCAGTCTAATTTTTAATTTCCGCATTCATCCAACGTGGTATCACAGCCAAGTGTAAATAGCAGCTCTATAAAAGGTGGTGGTGTTATCGGATCATCCGAGGTGCCTCTCACACAGCTACCTCCCAATCGATCGAGGAGAATCACTGATGGATCAGGTTGTACTTGATATTCAAGATCGGGTCTAAAGCTAAGTCCGTCAACGCACTCGCCCAGCGCAAGAGTTACTGCGGGCATTGCCCCGCCTACTAAACTAGCTATAATAGGGTTATATCTAAGCGAATCTGAGCTTGAAGGCATATAGCATACAGAGGTAATCCTTACACAAGCGCCCAGTCCTTTGGTTGCATCTATGAAGTCCTGGTCTCCCATATCAAGTCTGAATAAGGTCAGACTCCACCTACCACTAACGGGTTCACACACTGATGTAACTGCAAAATTCCTCGCTATAGGCACCACCGGTGGATTTTGAACGATTACTACCTCAGATGATGCGTCCACCCACCCCGGATCGCTTGGATCGTCATGTGCTACAGAGAAAGTAAATACCGGGTTTGCTCCTGACCAGCTGCTGCCTAAGCTTGACACACTTCCGTTAACGTGTGTACCTGTTAAGTCCCTACTGGTAATAGGCGGAGTGAGTAAACCTAAGTTATCTGTCACTGTAAGGGTCTGACAAAGTGGTCCTGCTGCTCCGCAAAACGGGTCTCCCACATCCCACTCTAAAGTAATATTATCTGCCGGACAGGCAAAACCAGGAAACGCGTCAGCGCTCCAGGAACCGGGCGGCCCTTCCTCACCAACTGGAGAACTCGGCCTTGTCGTACGTTCAGGGGCTAATCCGCCCCTTTCTACAAAGCAGCTGCTTAAAGTCAAACAAAAAAACAAAATAGAAATTGCCAATAAAAAATTAAGTCTCTGTGAAGATGATTTATATGTCCTCATTATTCCTCCAGCCATCATTTTTGTAACTATCTCTGTCTAACCCAAAGAGAACATAAATTTTTTCTAAAATGTAAACATATTTTTCATATTCATTTTTTTAACGTAAAGTTATTTTGTCGATTCAATTTCAAATATAGAAAGGAACTCTGTTCTAAATCTAAAATGGCTCTATTATCACGTTTACGAAACCGACTCGAAAATCCTAAAGAGGACATATCCGCAGGTTCAAACTCACTTGGCTTTATGGACGCTTTTTCAATAGGCATCGGCGGTATTGTTGGAGGCGGAATATTCGCCACAATCGGACTTGCCATTGTGGAGTCACGCGGCGCTACCTATCTATCATTTCTAATAGGAGGCGTGGTTGCTCTCCTTACCGCTTACTCTTATCTAAGGCTCTCGGTTACCTATCCAAGCAAGGGCGGCACAATAACTTTTATAAACCGAGCTTTCGGTACCGGGCTCTTTACCGGGAGTTTAAACACACTACTTGTTATGAGCTATGTCGTCCTACTTGCGGTCTATGCCTATGCGTTTGCCACATATACTGCAGCTACTTTCCTCCCTAAGGCTGAGTATGAGTTCTGGCATACGGTGCTTACCTGCGGAATTATGATAGTGCTTGCAATCCTCAATTTTATCGGTCCAAGCATAGCCGAGAGATCAGAGGGGTTTTTTAACGTGAGTAAGCTCCTTATTCTATTGGTCTTTGTGGTTCTGGGACTATTTGCGGGAGATCTTTCCTTGGAACGATTAAGCCCTGCCGACTGGGTCTCTGCTCCTCAGATTGTGGCCACAGGGATGCTCGTTTTCATAAGCTATGAGGGTTTTGAGCTTATTGCAAACGTATCTGATCAAGTAAGAGATAAGGAAAAGAATTTGTCCTATGCATATTTCGGCAGTGTTATTACCGCAATTATTCTCTATATGTTCATCATTGTAGTCGCTATAGGTCACCTTTCATTCGAAGCAATTACCGAGTCAAGAGACTACGCCCTTTCCGCGGCGGCTCAGGTTTTTATGGGTAAAACAGGGTTTATTCTTCTCGCGGTTGGAGCAATGCTCGCTACTGCCTCGGCAATAAACGCCGGACTCTTTGGTGCTTCAAAGCTCCCTCTTATGCTTGCAAAGCAAGGGGAGGCTCCCGAAAGATACGAGAAGAAAATCTGGGGACGCTATCCGGTAGGACTAGGAATGATTGCGGTATTGGTGCTTTTAATCGCTAATTTTCTGGAGCTCCATGCTCTTGCCGCTGCTGCCAGCACAGGTTTCATACTTGTGTTCTTGACGGTGAATGTAGCCAATGCCAAGCTTGCAAAGGAGACTAAAAGTAAAAGGTGGATTTGTATTTTGGGAGCCCTTGTTTGTTTTGCCGCGCTTATCATACTTCTAATCCAGATCGCGCGCGACCCAGCTCACAGATACGAGCTCTGGTTCATAGGTGCGCTCATGGTCTTCCCATTCGTCTACCAGTTAGTTTTCAACGCTTACAAGTATTTGTATAAAACGAAGTCGTGAATTTTGAATCATCATCATGATATATGCTATGCTAATCTGATAGCGATTTGGCAAACCCTTCTGGGAAATTTAGCACCCTCTGCAGATTATGACAAAAAAAGATCAACCAATTCAAAACATTATACGTTCTGAAACAAGCCTTTGGTTGGGCGCAATTACTGCCTTGCTCTTCATTATTTTCGGAAATAGCTGGCTATCGGATTTCTCGGACCCGCTAAAGATCGCCGGAATATTCATTTGGCTGTTTGTAGTTATTCTCTGGCTTGCATTCAGTGTAGTCAGACATGCTGAATGCTTGGCGGTCAAGCTCGGTGAGCCCTACGGAACACTAATCCTGACGGTCTCTGTGATCGGAATCGAAGCCGTCATGATCGCCTCTGTGATGCTCACCGGAGAGAATAACCCAACTCTTGCACGGGACACCATGTTTTCCGTCATCATGATTGTTCTTACCGGTATGGTTGGTCTTACACTGCTGGTCGGCGGGATACGCCACCACGAACAGGACTACAGTCTCTCCGGAGCGTCCTCCTATCTCGGCGTGCTGATCCCTCTTGCTGTCCTGAGTCTTATCATTCCCAGATTCACGCAATCCGCACCGGGCGGAAGTGTTTCGCCCCTTATGGCGTTCTTCCTCATTTTCATGTCCGCCGGACTCTACCTTGTGTTCCTATTTCTACAGACGGGCAGGTACAGCTACTTCTTCATACAGCCTCGTAGCGAAGAGACGACAGAGGACCTTCACGACCATGAAGGCCTTGTGGTACGATCGATAGGCTACCACGCGTCTTTTCTTGTCCTATCGATGCTACCAATCGTCTTGCTCTCCAAGAGCATGGCTAAGATCATCGACTATGGAACGAACACACTTGACTTACCTCAGGCTCTGGGTGGTTTTCTTATTGCAATACTTATCCTTACGCCTGAATGTATCAGTGCAGTCAAGGCCGCACTTGCCAACAAATTACAGCGCACCATCAACATCGCTCTCGGTTCGGCCACATCGACGATTGGAATGACAGTTCCGGTGATTCTCGCCATCAGCCTGATTACGGGCCGCACTATCGAGCTTGGTTTAGAGCCACTTGAAATAGCGCTACTTTCACTTACGCTGTTGCTAAGCGTCGTAAGCTTCGGAACCGGACGCACCACAGTTCTTCAGGGAATTGTTCACTTAATTTTGTTTGCTTCCTATATTGTTCTGATTTTTGATTGAACGTACTCGTCTTATAGAGATGCAAGTAGAAAACACCGTGGATATAAAAAATGCTACATAAAACTTTGGCTAGAGGTAGTAGATTCCGACTACATAATGGTAGCCCCTACGGGATTCGAACCCGTGTTTCAGCCTTGAGAGGGCTGCGTCCTAGGCCAGGCTAGACGAAGGGGCCACACTAATTAAGAAGAATTACACTTTATCACAAGAATAGACAAAATCAACGGTGGCAAATGCCACATTTTTACTCAATTCAGAAGTTAGTAATTGGATATGCAATCTGTGTAGGTAAAACTCTGGGTATATAAATTACTGTTGAATTATTAAATTCAATCTTGGGTTCTTAATTCTTTTTTAAAACGCTTAAAGTTACCTACATAATGCTCTGCCGAATGTTTTAGCTCTTCTATTTCTTCTTCGGTAACTTCTCTTACAATCTTCCCGGGTGAACCCAGTACCATAGAATTATCAGGGATCACCTTCCCCTGAGTAATTAAGCAGTTCGCGCCAATAATACAGTTCTTCCCGATCTCGGCATTATTAAGGATCACAGCGTTAATTCCAATCAGGCTGTTATCGCCTATTGTGCAGCCATGGAGCATAGCCAGATGTCCCACGGTAACCCCCTTACCTATCTTCAGCGGAATTCCCTCATCAGTATGAATAACCGCCCCGTCCTGAATATTTGTGTCTTCCCCAATTGTAATAAGATCGTTATCTCCTCTAATTACTGCATTGAACCATATACTTACATCATTGTGAATAATTACTGAGCCGATTACAGTAGCATTTTCAGCAATGAAATAATCTTCCCCAACTATTTGCACCGTTTTTTCTCCGAGTGAGTGGATCAACCTTTTCTCCTTAGTATTTAGTGTTATATGAGAGTATTTTACACTGTTTTGATAAAATGCTTAGATTAACCTGTGCCAGCCCTTTATCCCAGAGGCTAAGAACACTTGAAATGTCGGGCTTGTTTTTAAGTATTCATACATCTCAAATGCTTCTTCTTCACTTCTAAATACTGCATAAACCGCAGAGCCACTCCCTGTCATTAAAACGGATTTTATATCCAAAGATGTAAGCATCTTTTTATAAGATGCTATTTCCGGATGAACTGAAATTGCTGGTTCCTCAAGATCATTTTGTAAAGGCAAGTCCCCGTTTTTATCTATGAATTTTTTGATGCACCCCTCTAAATTATATTCAGCAGGGGCAATATTATCTTTAGGGATGATGTTTAACTCATCCCATTTTTTATATACTTCTGGTGTTGAAGTATGAAGGTTTGGACATAGAATCACATAGTGAAAAATTGGGAATTCTTTAATTATGCTTAATTTCTCCCCAATTC
>PVMK01116141.1_pt1 | contig 17685 bp, 15 predicted proteins | sample 1853481 | NCBI WGS metagenome assembly PVMK01 (sample SAMN08533507, study PRJNA380276) | Marine sediment metagenome, whole genome shotgun sequencing project. | reverse complement strand
CGTCTACACCTGCATTCGCAACGTCCTTCAGGTGTTGTTCCGTACTCATGTTGTCCAGAATGCCAACCCAGAGAACGAAGACGTCGATTCCGGCTCCGACCGGAGGAAGCGCATGTGCAGCGGCCGCTGCACTCACCGCCTCCTCCCGGGCGCCATCGGTGGGATTCGGATCTGGCGTTTCGCAAGAATCAGGCTCGCCGTCCGTAGCGAGGACTATGATCGTTGGACCATCGGCCGGCGGAGTATTTTCCGGTTGCTCGATCCAATCGACGAGAACATCAATCGCGTCCCCGGTCGGCGTGTCCTCGCCACCCGGAAAAGAAGCCGGATAGTTCGCGCTGATCGGACCCGAGGACTTGTTCAGCTCGAAGAAGCCAATCGCCCCATCAACGGCCGGCCCAAGAATCGGGCATTCCGCAGGCGTTGCGCCACCGTCCTGGGACTCATACGTCGTGAGGCCAAAACGCGCAATCGATTCGAGTTCGGAAATGATCTGCGTGATTGCTGTGTGCGCAGCCTCCCATCGGTTGGGCTCGTCGGACGTGGACGGGGGCGGCGCGTCCCTGTCGAGAGCCCATCGCATCGAACCGCTTTGATCGACTAGGAACATCACGTTCGGAATGCTTCGCGTGGGCGCAACGGTCACCGACTGGCAGCCGTTGGTATTACCGCTACCGCCCGTGCCACCCGTGCCCATGTCCGGCACGCAGCGACCGCTTACGTTGCAGCTAGAGCCTGCCGCACAGCCTTGTTCGGCGGTGCAGTGCGCAACACACGAACCATTCGCACAGAAGCTCGCTTCACACTGTGCGTCCGAGGTGCAGGGCTTCTGACAGTCCGGTGGTGGATCCTCCAACGTTGCGCAGTCGAGTGTGACCCCACCGCTGCCACCGCTGCCACCGCTGTAGGGATCTGCTGAACCGCTGCCGCCGCAGGCGACGAGCGCCAGACCACTCAAGCCCACGAACACAATCGAAAGCGCACTACGCATGACGAACTCTCCAATACGACAAAAAGTCAACTACAGTGATATTCTACAATGACTCTGTACCCAAGGCAAACGCCGCCTGCGCTGCATGTGGGACAAATCGCTATTGGTTTCGGTTGGTTGGAGAAACTCAGCCCCCTCTCCGTGAACCTATCCTCCACCAGGGCCACGAAATTGCCAGAAAACGGGCCGGGTGCCACTCGAGGGGAGACTTTTCGAACCCGTTTTTTCAAGTAGGAAAGGCCTCGGAAACCTTTCGGAAACAGTGACAGGCCACAGATCCCCGACCGAGGGGCACAACCCTTGTGGTACACCCCCGAACCCAATCGCTGGTGCCCCGGCGACGAGAACATCTTTAGGAGTAGTTACGATGAGCATCATTCAGGCTGAATACATCTGGATCGACGGCACCGAGCCGACGCCGCTTCTTCGGTCGAAGACCAAAATGCTCGAGGCGAACGTCATCGAGAAGGTTCTCGGTGCGATCGCGGGAGTTTCCGCGCTGCCGCACTGGGGCTTCGATGGTTCGAGCACCAACCAGGCGACCGGCGACAATTCCGACTGCCAGTTGTTCCCGGTGTACGCCACACGCGATCCTCTGCGCGGCGGCGACAACCTATTGGTGCTCTGCGAGGTCGTCACCCACGGCGGCCAGCCGCACGCGACCAACACCCGTCGCGCAGCAGCCGAAGCGGATGAGCGCACGAAGTCGTCGTTCGATTGCTGGTTCGGGATGGAGCAGGAGTACACGATGATGAAGGACGGCTACCCGCTCGGCTTCCCCGAGGGCGGCTTCCCTGGTCCACAGGGCCCGTACTACTGCGGGGTCGGCGCCGAGTACGTATTCGGCCGCGAGATTGTCGAAGAGCACATGACCGCATGCATCAAGGCCGGCGTGAAGATGTCGGGCATCAACGCCGAGGTCATGCCCGGCCAGTGGGAGTTCCAGATTGGCCCTGCAGGTGTTGCGGAGGTCGGCGACCACATGTACATGGCGCGGTACCTCCTCGGCCGCATCGCCGAGACGTACGGCGTGGACATCTCGTACGACGCGAAGCCCGCCCAGGGCGACTGGAACGGCGCTGGCTGTCACACCAACTTCAGCACCAAACAGATGCGTGATGACGGCGGCTTGAAGATCATTCACGAGTACTGCGAGAAGCTCGGCCAGCCCGAGCGCATCGCGCTGCACTTGAAGCACTACGGCGCTGGCCTCGAGGATCGTCTCACCGGCGCACACGAAACCGCTTCGTTCAGAGATTTCACTTGGGGCGTGTCCGACCGGGGCGCTTCGGTCCGCATCCCGCTAGTGACCGACCTCGAAGGCAAAGGCTACCTGGAGGATCGCCGCCCCTGCGCGAACATCGATCCCTACACGGTGGCTCGCCTGATGGCAGAGGTCGCCGAGTAAGACACTCGCGCTTCAACAGGACGACGCCGCGTTCCCCGGAGCGCGGCGTTTTTCGTTAAACGGTCAGCACCGCTGCACCTCGAATTCCATCGTGCTGGAGGCATTCGAGTGCTTCGTTGGCATTGTGGAGCGCAAATGTCTCAGTGTGCGTGTGTACCGGAACCTCGGCGGCTTCCCTGAAGAACGCGTGCCCGTCCTCGCGGGTATTGTTGGCAACGCTACACACGGCGCGCTCGTGGTAAAGGAGCTCGTACGGAAACTCCGGGATCGGGCTCATGTGAATACCGCCGAGCACGAGAGTGCCGCCCTTGTCGAGATGGGACAGGGCAGCAGGTACGATTTCGCCGGCCGGCGCAAAGATGATGCCGGCATCGAGCAGGACTGGAGGTTTGTCGATCGTGCCGCCCGTCCAAGCGGCGCCGAGCTCTTCGGCGAGCGCTTGGTGCTTTTCACGATCGCGGGTACAGACATAGACTTCGGCGCCGCGCGCTCGGGCGATCTGGATGGCCACGTGTCCCGCCGCGCCAAAACCGTAAAGACCGAGGCGCACGCCCGACCAGTCGTCGATACCGGTCTTTCGCAGGCAGCGATAGCCAATAATGCCGGCGCAGAGTAGCGGCGCGGCTTGAAGATCCGAAAACTGATCCGGCAGCGGATAGGTGAAGCTGGCTGGAGCGACGACGTACTCCGCAAAGCCTCCGTGAACAGTCCACCCCGTGAAGTCGGGAGAGTCGCACAGGTTCTCGCGTTCACTCGTGCAGAACGAGCAGCATCCGCAGCTGCGATGGAGCCAGGCAACACCGACGCGCTCTCCTATATCGCAAACCTTCACGTCCGAACCGAGCGCTTCGACCGTGCCGACCACTTGATGACCCGGGATGATGGGTGAACGTCGCACTTCGAGATCGCCCTCGACGACGTGCAAAGTCAGTCCGGCAGACGCCCACAGGCGTGCACTTTGATCAGGACCTCATCTGCGTCCGGCTTGGGAATGGGTACGTCGGCCAATCGCAGGGGATGCGTCTCGATGGAAGCGGGAGTGTCGAGGAGCATGGCACGCATCGCATCCATCCTACCACTGGCGCTGATACTAGCGCTGATGCACCCTCTTCTCATGTGGATCTGGATTCCCATTCTTGCGGTGCCAGTCCTCGGACCCGCAATCGTAGGCTGGAAGATCTGGGACGAAATCCGGCGCACGATCAGCGAGGACCCGCTCGTGTGGGAGAAGCAGATCCGCGCGTTCGAAAAGAAAGAACGCACGCGACCCGCACCCAAGGGGGCTGTGGTCTTCGCTGGAAGCTCGACGATTCGACTCTGGGGAGGCCTGGCAAGAGACATGGCTCCTCTCCCGACGGTCCAACGCGGTTTTGGCGGCGCAAAGGTAAACGATGTCATCCACTACATGGATCGTCTCATCACACCGCATGAGCCTGCGATGGTGGTGCTCTACATCGGCAGCAACGATCTGCTCGACTTCGGCGGCAACGAGCCGAAGAGCCTCGCGCAAATGCGGATCCTTTACGATACGCTCTTGACGGGCCTGCACGATCGTCTGCCGGGTGCGCGCATCGTTGTGGTGGCGACTTTTCCATCGCCTCTCAACGCGCGCAGGGCGGAGCAGATCGAAGCGGTCAACGAATACATTCGCGAAACTGCCGAGGACAAGCCCTGGTTGGATCTCATCAACGGAAACGCGGTGCTGAAGACGCCGAACGGCGCGCCGGATCGATCCTTGTTTCGGTTCGATCGCGTACATCTAAACAAGAACGGCTACGCGCGCTGGGCGCAAATTTTGCGCCCTAAGTTGCGCGAGTACTGGCGAGAACAATTGCACTGAACGCCCGGTTCCGATATACGCATGAACCATCGTGGCACGTGAAGCTCACCGAGCATGGGATATCGGCAGCGTCAGCAGGGATAGCGGGATCTCGCTCAAGAGCGGCCGCGGCGACCTCGCAACGATCGCCAGGCCGCGTGGTTTGGTTCAGAAGCTCGCGTACAGGGCAGACGGCTTCCTGGTCTCGCAGATCGCGAAGCTCCAACCTGCCGACCTGAAGGAACCCCACGAGCTGGTGCACGACCTGGCCGCGTTTGCGTCAACCGACGACTACCGGGCGTATCGCAGCACCCCTGCGGAGCTGTTTCCTGCGCCCGGGCGAATCGACATCAAGAAACGCTGGCTCGCGCCACATCGCGTCGGGTTCGCCGAGTGGAGCTGGCACAGCGTGCACCCGTTGATCTTCAACGATATCGAGCATGAGTACCGGAGCCATCGAGACAATCAGACCGCCTTGCTCCGGACCCTGAATCTTCGGATCAAGGGCAAGCCCATGGCGATCCTGGTAAACGGATTTTCGTCTGGTCACCACCTCATGGAACGGGTCGCCTGGCCGATCCGGGAGTTCAATCGCCAGGGGATCGGCGTGTCGTTGTTTGCGCTGCCGTTTCATGGGCCCGAGGGGGCACGCCTTTCCACCCGAGTGGCCGCAACAAGACACCGCCTTCACGATCGAAGGCTTCCGCCAGGCGATCTGGGATCTGCAAACGGCGGTTCGCGCCATGCGCGAGGCGGGCGCGAGCCACGTCGGAGTAGTAGGCATGAGCCTCGGCGGCTACACCGCGGCTCTTCTCGCGACGGTGACATCCAACGTCGACTTCGTGCTGTCGTACATTCCGATCGCCAGCATCCCAGATGTCATGAACGACAACGACTTGGTCCCCGGCTCCGGCGACATCCAGAGGACGCTCTACGAAGGCTACCGCGAGCAACTCGTTCCCATCACACCGGTCTGCCGCATGCCCAAGGTCGAGCCGAAGCGCGTTGCGATCATTTCAGGAGAGTTCGATCGCCTCGCGACGGTGAAACACGGGCAGCGTCTGGCCGACCACTTCGGCACCGAGCTCGTGAAGTTCCCAGGCGGGCACATCGTTCAGAACCGGCGCGCGCACGCTTTTCGTGCGGCACTGGAAGGCTTCCAAGACGCGGGCGTGCTACCACGAAGGCGATGGAAACTGCGCAGGAAGCGGTAGCGTTTCAGCACGACCCGGAATTTCTCTCTCGATTCGTGCCGCTGATGGAGATCTACGGACGGTACTTCGACTCCGAGGTGCGTGGCGTCGAACGCTTTCCGGACTCCGGCCCGGTCCTGTTGGTCGGCAACCACTCCGGGCCCAACTGCGACCCGGATACGCCCGCTCTGATGGCCGCTTGGTACGGCAAGAACGGCGTCGAAAATCCATTGGTGGTCTTGAGCTTCGACGTGATCTTCGCTCTTGCGCGGGTTAGCGACTTTTTCCGACGCCTCGCCCAAGTGCCAGCCAACCACCGTAACGCCGATGCGGCACTCGATCGTGGTGCCGCGGTGCTCATCTACCCGGGAGGCCTCGAGGATATCTCGCGACCGTGGACCCACCGCAATCGCATCGAGCTGGCTGGCAACAAGGGCTTCATCAAGCTGGCACTCCGAAAAGGCGTCCCGGTGATTCCCGTCGTGGGCCACGGCGGGCACGAATCGAGCATCGTACTCACCCGAGGGCGCCGCATCGCAAAGGCGCTCGGGCTCAGCAAGTATCGAACGTACAGCATGCCGCTCGTGCTCACCTTTCCCTGGGGCGTAGTCCTCGGCCCGATCCCGGCGTTTCCGCTTCCCACCAAGGTAACAATGCAGGTTTGCGAACCCATGGACTGGAGCCGCTTCGGCCCGAAGGACGCCGAGGACCCCGCCGTGCTCGAGGAGTGCTACCAAGAGATCCATTCGGTGATGCAAAGCGCGCTCGACGAGCTCGCCGAGGAGCACCCCTACCCGATCCTGTCCCGCCTTCGCGGACTCCTAGACAAGCACTGACGGCGCGCTTGCGGCATCAGTAGGACTTGGGAAGCCCCAGCGAATGCTGTGCGATGAAATTGAGAATCATCTCGCGGCTGACCGGAGCAATGCGCAGCGTGCGCGCCATGGCCCAAAGCGACACCAAGCCGTACTCCTCCGACATGCCGTTGCCACCGTGAACCTGAATGGCGGTGTCGACCGCATTGGTGGCCGCTTCGCCCGCGGCGTACTTCGCCATGTTGGCGGCCTCACCGGCGTCTTTTCCTTGATCGAACAGCCAAGCGGCCTTCCTGGTCATCAAGCGTGCAAGCTCAACCTCGATTTTGGCTTGGGCCAGCGGGTGAGCCACGCCTTGATGGGTGCCGATGGGCTTACCCCAAACTGCTCGGTCGTTGGCGTAGCGGCTCGCCTGCTCGATTGCACAGAGCGCCGCACCATTGGCCAACGCTGCACCAAGAATGCGCTCCGGGTTGAGGCCGACGAAGATCTGCGTGAGCCCTTGGCCTTCGTTACCGAGTAGGCGGTCGCCGCTCACGCGGACCTTGTCGAAGAACAGCGTAAACTGGCGGTCCGCGCCCGGGATCTGCATTCGGATGAGAGTTTTCTCGAGGCCGGGCGCCTCGGCGTCGACGATGAACAACGATAGACGCCCGCGCCCGTCTTCCGCGCCACCGGTGCGCGTCACGACGAGAATGGCATCGGCGTCATCGGCTCCCGAGATGTAGTACTTGGTGCCATTGAGCAGCCAGTCCTCGCCCTCGGGCGTGGCGCTGGTTTCCAAACGATGAGTGTTGGACCCCGCGTTCGGCTCGGTAATCGCAAACGCCATCTTCGACTCACCCGAGGCGAGCCTCGGCAGCCAGCGTTCCTTTTGCGCGTCGGTTCCGAACTTCGCGATCACGGTTGCGCAAATCGCCGGTGACACGAGCAGCAAGAGAAGCGGACACCCGGCCGCCGCGAGCTCCTCGCACACGATCGCCAGCTCGTAGATACCGAGGCCCCCGCCACCGTACTCCTCGGGCGTATTGACGCCGATGAAGCCCTGCTTCGCCATCTCGTCCCAGAGCTCGTCTGGAGACAAGCCTTCTCGCGCCTTGGCGGTGTAGTATTCGCGCCCGTACTTGCGTCCGATCTCACCGACCTGTTTACGCAGCATCTGCTGCTCTTCGGTTTCCGCGTAGGACATGGCGGGTGGTACCACGAAGGCCCCGCGCCGTCACAAGGCGTCAAATGGGGGCTTCGATAGCCGACAAGAACCGGCTCAGCCCTTCGAGTACAGGCACCGGGAGCTCGTGGCCGCCCCGAAACGGAACCCACTGCGTCGCGAGGCCAGCATCGCGCATGTCCTTGTTGAGCTCTTCGGCCGCTTGAAACGAAAGGAGCGCGTCCTGCTGCCCGTGACTTTGGAACACCGGCAGACCGCTATGGGACCCCATGCCGGCTTTCCAGGCTGCGAGGTTCACGGGCGTCCCCGAGAGAACGACCAAGGCCGCGGGGCTCAGCTCTCTCGTGAACACCGCGTTGCACGCCGCCATCGAACCCTGCGAGAACCCGCCAACGATCAGGCGCTCGTTCGGGACACCAAGATCGTCCTGCATGGCTTGGATCATCTGCACGACTTGGTCAGTCGCCTCCTCCATGCCTGGCGGGATCTCGTCCGCATAGCTCCGAGGCCCCTCAGCCATCGCTTGCTCGGCGCGCTCGAGATCGAGCATCCACCAAGCCCGCGCTCCAAACATCCCGGGGACTTCGTGCGGCGCCTCCGGAAACGCGAAGCGGACGTTGCTTGGCACATCGAGAACCCGCCACAGCGCGACCAAATCGGTCCCCGACGCACCAAAGCCATGCATCAAAACGACGAGGGGACCGTCTCCTCCACCTTCACGGTCCGCACCTCCAGTGAGCCGAACCGTGATGCCCGTAAACCGCTCTTCCCGCATGCGCGCGCAGTGTAGCGCGTTGACTTTGATCGGGGACGAAAAGGCGATCGTGAAGCGCCTATCATCGGGTGGCGTCCAGATAGCCAAGCAGGTGATCGCTGAGATCGCGCGCATCGTCTCCGGCGCCGTGGATGAACGAAGACTTGCGACGACGGAGGAAGCTCAGGCCCATCAAATACATCCCCGGTGAGTCGACGATGCCGGCCTCGTGGCGGATTCGACCTTTGCGATCGAGCACTGGCACATCCAGCCAGGAATAGTCTGGGTGAAATCCAGTCGCCCAGATCACAGTGTGAATCTCGCCGCTGTCGAGATCGATGTCGAGGAGAGGAGATGCAGGCACCCGTGTCGACTCAAAACGCTCAACTGGACCGACTGCGTCGAGATCGTGCTCCAGCGCCCATTCGTCCACAGTATTGAGCAACCTGTTCATCTTGAGGTCGGCCAGCGCGCACACGTTGTGCAGAGATCCCGAGAACTGCGCTTTGTGGCCATGGACTCCTGCGAAACGGCCAACCAGCTTCACTCCCATCTTTGAAAGACCGTTCAGGTCCAAGGTCGCTCGTTCGTCCGACCCGATCAGCTGGGGAGACGGTACATTGCGTGCTCTGCGGATGTCGTCCACTTCGTCCCAGGTCATGTCGAGCAGGCCGGCAGCGTCCATCCACCACAGGATGTCCTTGCCGCGGTAGACCCTGGGCATCCTGACGTGCTCGCCAACTGCAAGGGTCACGGGCCTGCCCGACGAATGGATCTCATGCGCCAACTGGAGTCCCGACGAGGAGGCACCCACGACCAGCACGCCGCCCTCGGGGAGCTGGGTCGGGTTCCGGTACCGCATCGGTGTAAGCGTCTCGATAAACGATGGAAGCGCCTCAGCCCCACGGGGTACGTTGGGGATGTTGCAGGCCCCGGCCGCGAGGACCACGGCCCGACATTGCCAGGTTCCCCGAGTCGTCTCGATTTCGTAGCCATCGCCGTTGCAGCGAACGGATTTCACCGTCGTGTGAGTCTCCACCGGCGCAGAGATCACCTGGGCATAGTGCTCGATGAAACCGATCACTTCGGGCATCGTCATGAAGTCATCCGGGTCATCGCACTCGTATGCGTAGCCCGGCAAGCGACTCTGCCAGTTGGGCGTCAGAAGGCGCAGCGAGTCCCAGCGCTCAGTCTTCCATGAGTTGGCGACCTCGCCGCGCTCGAGGACCACATGGTCGATCGAGCGCTCGGTGAGGCAGCGACTCATGGCTAGGCCGGCATGTCCCGCTCCCAAGATGACGGTACTCGTACGCATGGTCACTCGACGTCGACCGAACCCTGGCACTCGCGGGTCAGACGACCTCGACGGTGACGTTTGTCGGGTTGGCGACGATGTCGAACACCGCCGACCGCTTCTGCGACTGGGCGACCAAAGCCTTGATGTCATCCTTCGATGCATCGGCGTCGATCTCGTACGTCACTTTGATCCCGTCGAAGCCGGTGCGCACGTCCTCGTCGATGCCGAGGATTCCCTGGATATCCATCCCGCCCTCGAGCGTCGCGGTCACCGCCCGAAGTTGAATGCCCCGGTTCTGGGCCACCGACGCGATGCCGGCGGTGAGGCAACTGGCTAGACCCGCCAGCACCAACTCAACGGGTGTAGCCCCGTTATCCTGGGAGGCGAAGATCTCTGGGTGATCCGCTTCGAAGGTGAACTCTGTCCGGTGCTTCTGCTCCTCGCCGAGCCCAAAAAATCCGTTCACGGTCGTGCGACTATGGGTTCCGCTGAGCCACTTGCAGCTTGCACGCCAGGTGAATTTGGCCCCCTCCGGCGCATCCCGAAGGGCTTCGCGCGCGTCGAGCAGCGCTGCAACATTGACGCCGTTGTCCACCTTCTTGTCGTTCATGGTCCAGTCCTTGTGTCGAGGATACTCGTCGTGTGATCCGGTTTGTACTCGCGGCTCTTGCAATCGACGAGTGAGTTCATCGTAATTCAAAAGCCCATTTTCGTCTCCGGGAAAGTCGACGTAGGAACTAAGAGAGCTCCGCGCATGGACAAGACCGCTCCGATCGCCGAATTCATGACGCCCATCCCCCACACCGTGGGGAGCGAGCAGACGAAGGGCCCGTCGAGCGCGCGAAAAGTCTCCTTATAAGAGCTGCTGCGCAACCGCTTGACCTCCTGCGCCAAACGGTGAGAGCCTCTGGAGTTCCGGGAGCAAATCGCCATGGCCAATGTGACAGTGAGCTCAAGCAAAGAGATCCGGCGCCCCATCGACAACGTTCGGGCGCAGTTCGGGGATATGAAGCACCACGGCGAGCATCCGGTGCATGCGAAGTTCGCGGTTGCCTTGGACGCTGAGGACGAACGAGGCTGCGAGTTCTGGCAGCAGTACCGCCTCCTCGGACTCATGCGACGCGACAGGATCCGGATGGATCGAGAGTCGGACGGAAGCCTTCATTTCACGATTGTGGAAGGTCCCAGCAAGGGCACAGAAAGCTTCGCCACCTTTGAGTCGCTCGGCCCCGACGCGACCCGCGTCGAGTTCAAAACCGTCGTCCCGCTCCGCGGCCTGCTCGCCCTCGCCAAGCCTCTCATCAAGCGACAGCTCATGCGAGCTACAGTACACGCGCTCGAAGAAGACCGCATCGACCTCGAAGAACGCGGTTACCCGCGCTAACCGGACCAAGGGCACAGGGGGCTCATCTATCAGCGTCTCCGACTCCGCAAGACAATGCTGACCCCCAGCACCCAGCCCCTCCTCACCGAGCTCGCGATACCTATCCCTCCACAGGTAGAAGGTCGAACTCGCTTACCAGTTCTCTTTGAACGGCCGGACGTCCACCTCGAACGACCATGCCGACTTGGGTTGCATTGCGAGGTGGTACACCGTCTCGGCGATATCGCTGGGTCTCAGAGTGCCCTCGTCGTCGGTCTGCTCGTCGGTGCCAATGCCGCCGTCGACGATCACCAACGCGACGTGGATCCCTTCAGGCCCCAATTGGCGCGCGAACGACTGCGCCAAGCTACGCTGGGCGGCTTTCGCTGAGGCAAAAGCGGCCGTGAACGGCTTCCCTCGAAGGGACGCGGTGGCCCCGGTGACTATGATGGCGCCACTTCCCCGCTCTCGCATGGGCCCAACCACCTCACGGGTGCTCTGCAGAAACCCCCGCACATTGATCTGCCAACCTATCTCGAACCCCTCATCCGGCACGTCGTCAAATGTGCCGAACTGCCCTGAGCCGGCGTTGTAGAGAAGAACGTCAACGTCGCCGAGGTCGTCGCGCACTCGAGCGAAGGCGCTCCTGATCGCCTCCGGATCGGTGACATCGCATGCATAGGCTCTGCCGCCGAGCTCTTCGGCAAGACCGCTCGAGTAATCGGTCGAGCGAGAGAGCAGCGCCACCGCGTAGCCTTCCCTCGCGAACCGCGAAGCAAACGCCCGCCCATTCTTCGGACCGATTCCAATGACCACACAAACTGGCTTGCCCATACCAACCCCCTGCGAGTTCGCTGTCGCCGGCACTGCCACAGCCTATCAGGCCTGTGGATAACCGGTCTTGCCGCGCCTGGTCGCGACCTTCCATATGCCCCTGATAGCGCGTCTAAACGAACCGGCCACCCTCTCTACGGGCATGTACACCAGGCCCTTCAGCTTCTGCCGATGGTAACTTCAAAGGCCCCGTCTGCACCGCGAGCCACGCGACATGACATCTGGCACCGCGCTACTCAGTTCTCAGAGTGACCTCCATGGGCTAAGACAGAAATAGCCTTGGCGCGTGAGAGCGCTGAGCCTCACTGCGCGAGGTGCTCGATCAGGAACCGATTGACGGCGTCACTCGCGAGCTCGGGGACCCAGTGGCTGACCCCTTCCAGGATTTCGAAACGGTACGGGGCTGCGACGAACCGCTCGGTGGCCTCTGCACCTTCCCGGCACACCGCGGCGTCTCCATCGCTCCAGACGAAGAGCGTGGGCACCGCAATCGGGCCCACCGGTTCTGCCATGATCTGACGGCTGCCGATGTTGGCGCGATACCAGTTCAGAGCCGCGCCCAATGCATCTTCGGTACCCAAGACACGGAGGTATTCGTCTACGGCGTCGTCGCTGAGCTCGGCATAGAGGCCGCGTAACCCGGCGGCATCGTTGTCGAGGAGCACCGCTTCGCTTGCAGGGGAGACGAAGAAGTCGAAATACGCGGAGGCCTGCCGTTGGCAGGACTCCGGGTCCGCGAGCGCCTCCGCAAACGCGTCCGGGTGGGGGATCGAAACCGCGGTAAGCGTGATGATGCGCTCAGGCGCCAGCGCAGCGAGCGCCCACGCCACTACGGCGCCCCAGTCATGCCCGACGACGTGAAAATGCCGCGCCCCGATCTGGTCCGCCATATCGAGAACGTCTCGAACGAGCAACGAAATCTCGTATGCCATCACGCTCGCCGGTCGCGCTCCCGGCGAGTATCCGCGCTGATCGGGCGCGACGGCGCGGTACCCAGCCTCGCCCAGCGCGCTCAGCTGCGCGCGCCATTCGTAGGAGGTCTCCGGAAACCCGTGCAGCAGGATCACCAACTCGCCGTCGTCCGGCCCGGCGGCGCGCGCGTCGAACAGCAACTCGCCAACCTGGATCTGAGTTTGGAGGACCTCGCCCCAATCCGACGGAGATCCGGATGATGTGTCTGCGCCGCCTGAGCAGCCGACCAGAACCAGCAACCACATCCACTTTCTCGCAATACTCATGGACGGCAGTCTACCGGAATTGCACTACCTGGTAAGGCGGCCGTCAGCGCGCGCCGATTTGCCGAGCCGCTCGGACGGTCAGCGCGACGGACACCACGATCCACAACGAGGCGATCAGTCGGTCGAGGTTCGACATGAGGATGTGGGGGCTGTGGCCGAGGATGATGTTGGGCATGTAGTAGGCGATGGTGCCGGCGATGTAGAGCCCGTTGAGGAAGGATTCGACGACCGGACGTACCTTCGCCTGGCGGAGGTAGAGGGCGGTCACGACCAGCGCGAGGGGGGCTTCGACGAAGACCTCGAACCAATAGATGGTGTCGAAGTAGACCCGGTCGGGGTGGTGCATCGGCAGATTGTGCACATCGTTCAGCGCGATGTACGACTCGGTCAGGTTCGGCATCACCTGAAAGAGCCCCGACATGATGTCGCACCCGGTGTGAAACCAGGTCGCGTTCAAGAGGAACCAGAGCGTGGCCATCTTGTCGGTGTCGGTGAATCCGGACTTGCCCTGCCACGTGCGTCGAACGAACACGACTCCGGCGACGCTGAGCAAGACGAACGTCCAGAACACCGGAGAGGTGAGGCTCGCGACGACTCTCGATAGGTCCCACGAAAACGGAAACGTCGATTCGAGAAGAGTCGGATCGTAGAGCCACCCGGTGACGGCGGTGGATGCGAACAGGAGAACGGGCCAATACACGTACAGAGCGCGGGAGAGCTTCATTGGAGGGTTCCTTCTTGGTTCGCGCGGGCCGTGACGCCGGCGACCGCGTTGTCGACTGTGATCTCGTAGAGGCAATCCTAGCGTCGATCTGGAGCAGGTCGCCCGATTGAGACTTAGCCTCCGTCCGTATCAGACTTGATGGGGCTTTGCGTACCTCACTCAGGCCGCAGACAACGGCTTCGAAGACGCGCGACTCCTGAAGTCCGACGCGGATTTCGCAAATCTGCGCGCGGACCCTCGCGTCAAGGCGCTCGAAAAGAAGCTAAGGGCCGCACGCCGGCAGGAGTGATGCAACGACCGGCGGACACGCTGATCGTCGCGGCAGACCCAATCAGTCGAGCATGGGAACTTTTTTCGTTTGTTCCTGGCCCTGGTTGCGCTTCACGTTCTTCTGCAGCTGGGTCAGGGGGTTGTAATCGTTCGGCACCTCGATCAAGCTGACTTCCTTGGCGTAATCCTTGTAGGCCGCCTTCATCTCGGCAAAGAGCTTCGGCTCCGACTTCGTGAGGTCGTCGAGCTCCAGCGGGTCGGTAGTGTAGCGGTAGAGCCGCCACTTCCTGTCGCCAAACGGCGGGTTGTTGCGCAACAGCTTGTAGTCGCCGCGAAACACCGCAGCGCTGCCGGCCAGCTCATAGGCGACCGCGTCGTTTGGCTCGTGAGCTCGCTCCGCCTCGCCCTGCAGAAGGCTCACGATGCTCTTGCCCGTGATCTGGTGAACCTTGCGATCGCCGTGTGATCCTTGATGCGCGGGCACGCCGGCGAGCTCGAGGAGCGTCGGCGTGATGTCGCTGACGTACGTAAAAGCATCCGTGGTCACGCCGCGCTTCAGGCGGGCGGGATAATGCACGATGAGCGGTACGCGCATGCCGCCCTCCGAGGCAGATCCCTTGAAAAGGTTGAGTGGCGTGCCCGAGGCACCGGCCCAGCCCGGGCCGTAGTTTGCGTAGCTGCCCTTGAGGCCCATCGCCTCGTACGACATGTCGAAGTTCTTCGCGTACCACTCGGGGAAGGCCTTATCCTGCTCGTTGTTGTCGGGGCCGTTGTCCGACACGATCAGGATCATCGTGTTGTCGGCCTCGCCGATCTCTTCGAGATAGGCGATGAAGCGGCCCACATTGGCGTCCACGGCCTCCAACATACCCGCATACACAGCCATCTGCTTAGCCCGAACGCGGCGCTCCTCGTCGGAGAGCGATTTCCAGGCCTGCGCGCCGGCGATGGGACGTGGCTTCAACCCGGACGGCATGAGGCCCTTCCCGACCTGACGCGCATAACGACGGGCGCGAATCTCGTCCCAGCCGACATCGTACACGCCCGTGTACTTGTCGATGTACTTCTTCGGCGCATGAAGCGGGTAGTGCTGCGCCTGAAGCGACACGTAGGCGAAGAAGGGTTTCCCGTCGCCGCGATCCTTGCCGATGTACTCCTTGATCCTGTCGACGTAGTAGTCCGTCGAGTAGAAGTCGTCCGGCAGTTTGGTTTCTTCGAAGCCCTCATAGAAGTGAACGAAGTCGTACATGGGCAGATACGTCTTCTGCTCCCAATTGTCGGCGCCACTTTCCATGAGCGCGATCGAGCGCTCGAAACCGCGGGCGGCGGGCAGGCTGTCCTTGGCTTTGCCGAGGTGCCACTTGCCCGCCATGTAGGTGTGGTAGCCGGCGTCCTTCAAGAGCGTCGCCACGGTGACCACCCGGTTGCTCATGTAGCCCTCGTACCCGGGCTGATCGAACTGGTTGTCGGCCATGATCTCGATCATGTTGCCCATGCCGGTTAGGTGGTTGTCCACGCCGGTGAGCATCATGCTTCGAGTCGGTGAGCACGTGGCGGGGGTGTGGTAGTTCGAGAACTGCACGCCGTTGGCGGCCAGGCGGTCGATGTTCGGAGTGTTGATCTCCGAGCCGTAGGCTCCGAAATCCGCGTACCCGGTATCGTCCAGCAGGAAGATGACGATGTTGGGAGGCCCCTCGGGCTTCGCAGATGTCTGCCCTTCGGGTTCGGGCGGCGTGTCAGCCTCCGTGGTTGCCGGCTCTTTCTTCGAGCAGCCCGAAGCTGCGACGATCAATAGAGCGAGGAGTACGAGCGTGCGGCGCATGTCTTTCTCTCCTTTCCGATAGAGGTGACGGCCTACTCGCCGTGGAGATCCACGGGACCCACCTCATAAGGATTCAAATCTTCTTCGGGCGCTGGGCTCTTGGTGCCGGGCATGATTTCAAAGCCCATCTCGAACACTGTGAGCGTCGAAGCGAGCTTCTCGAGGACCCCCTTGTCCCCTTCAATCTTTGCCGTCCCGTCCTCGATCTGAGCCATGAGTGTCTTCTTGCCCATCATGGTGGCTTCGAGGTCCGCTCGGTCGATGGTGACAGTGAGGTCCGCGTCCTCAGCCTGGAAGCCCTCGATGTTGGTTAGCGTCGCGTTGGAAAGCTCGATCACGAACTTCTCACCGTTGTCTGGCGTTATCAGGTTGATGGTGAACTCCATGCCCTCGGCCTTCCGGCTGTCCATCCGGATGCCGATGAAGTCGAGGAAGAGCTCGGTCGACATCGCGCGAATCATGTCCGGGCCGGACGACTTCGGCGAGGCGCCCTCGGGGATACCCGAACGCAGCTCGTAGGCCCCGTTGAGGAAGCTGTTGCGCAGCCCCGGGTTCTCCTGCTGGTAGCCGATCTGCTCGAAGATGTCCGCGAGCAAGTCCTTGGCCGGCTGGTTCTGCGGCTCCGCCTGCACGAGTTTGTTCAGGATCTCCTGGGCGTGACGGTACTTGCCCTGGTCGTGCAGCTCCTTCCCCTTGGCCATGATCGTTTTCGCACCGCCCATCATCTCTACGTAGAGAGGCGCAGAGTCAGCGGGGGAGAGCGGGATCAGGGTGGCCGGGTTCGCGTCCCAATAGCCGAGGTAGCGGTTGATCACCGCGCGGCTGTTGTGTTCGGGAGAGCCGTGATAGCCGCGGTTGTACCACTGCTCGGCGATCGACTTCGGTGTCTCGTAGACGTTGTGGATCTGGTTGATCGTGACGCCCTGATTCGCCAGGTGGAGCACCTGGTTGTTGATGTTGCCGTAGAGGTCCCGCTGTCCACGGAGCACCTCCTGCACGCGGTCGTTGCCCCAGCGCGGCCAGTGGTGCGAGGCGATCATCACGTCGGCCTCCTTGCCGTAGCGGTAGAGCGCCGCGTTGATGTACTTCGACCAGGCGAGCGCGTCGCGCACCATCGCGCCGCGCAGGGTGTAGATGTTGTGGAAGGTTCCCGTAACGTTCTCCCCGCTCCAGAACACCTTCTTCTCTGGGAACCAGGTGTGCATCTCGGACGGCGCCTCGGTGAAGGGCGCGTTCTGGAACTCCATCTCCACGCCGTCTACCGTGTGGACCTCGATGGCCTTCTCGATGACGAGGGTCGGCGCCATCAGGCCGAGATTGCCGGCGGCGACGCCCTGGGCCAGACCCTGGCCGGCGTGTCCGTAGGGATTGGCAGGCAGGAGAACACCGTACTGGTAGAACATCCGGCGATTCATGGCGTTGCCCGCGTAGATGTTTTCGGAGACTGAGTACTGCATGAAGTCGCGAGGGGCGATGATCTGCACCTTGCCCGCTTCCACGTCCGCATCGCTCACGAGGCCGCGCACGCCGCCGAAGTGATCGCCGTGGGAGTGCGAGTAGACCACCGCGACCACGGGCAGCTCACCCAGATGCTCGTCGACGAGCTTCTTCGCCGCCCGAGCGGTCTCCGCTGCGGTCAGGGGGTCGAAGACGATCCAGCCGGTCTTGCCCTTGACGAAGGTGATGTTGGCCAGGTCGAAGCCGCGAACCTGGTAGAAGCCCGGGATCACCTCGTAGAGCCCGTAGTTCATGTTGAGCTTCGACTGGCGCACGAGTGAGGGGTGGATGCTGTCGAAGTCTTCGCTCTCCAACACCCACTGGAAGCGGTCCATGTCCCAGGCTACGTGGCCCGCGTCCGCCATGATCTTCATGTACGAGGGCGCTGCGATGAAGCCCTTCTTCTGCTCCTCGAAGTCCCGCTTGTCGGCGAAGGGCAGGGAGGCCCGCGCCTTTTCGATCACCGCGATCGTGTGCTTCGAGGGCGCCTTG
>PVMK01143886.1_pt1 | contig 17686 bp, 24 predicted proteins | sample 1853481 | NCBI WGS metagenome assembly PVMK01 (sample SAMN08533507, study PRJNA380276) | Marine sediment metagenome, whole genome shotgun sequencing project. | reverse complement strand
TTTATCACAACAAAGAGTTTTATGGCTAAATACTCCCTTGTTATCTTCTATTTCCTTTTGAACAATTTTTCAATAAACATATCTCCTTTTTCCGGGAAGATACCGTTATTATTCCTGATCACCATCAGAATTGATTCTGCAACGGCCTCCGGGTAGAAGAAGTAGCCAAGCTTACCATGGCGGCATTAGATCTCCCCCGATCACAACTGTTTGTGTATGAGGGTAAAGGTGTAAAAGATCGGGTTGTCTACTTAAGCAATGACGCGTATAAAATACTGGTTCAGCATTTAAAGGCAAGGCTTTCATCCAGGCAAAAAGAGTCTTTCTGATTGAAAAGGGACGATTTAAAGGAAAACCCATTCAAGTGCGTGGCATTCAGCATCGCATGCAATACTATGCGAAAAAAGCCGGATTAAAGGTCTCCTGTCATCAGCTCCGGCATACTATGGCAACACAGCTGCTCAACGCAGATGCGGATCTGGTAACCATCCAGGATCTATTAGGACACACGCGGATCAAAACAACTCAGCGCTATTGTCAAGTATCCAACCTTAAAGTTCAACGGGATTATCACAAAGCGATAGAAAGGGTGATGCTTCGGCATGGATTATAAAAAAAAGAATTTGACAAAGGAAATAACTTAAGATAGAAAAATAGGCAATAACCCACCAATATTAATAGAAAATTCAGAGTTTATGTCGTACAGCTTGCCAGTATCTGACTTCAATAACCCAAAATGCCCAATCAGGACGCATACCATATCTTGTGGTTGTGCCAGCTGCTAAAAAGTTAGAGATATCATATCAGATAAATTATATGCCACATGATGTCAATGCGTTGCGATATTGAGATTAACTCACAAAAGTCTAACTTGTCAAAACCTTTGATCGCTTGTGGGACTCCCAGGATATCAGCCAGCTGGAAATCCTGTGATATGTCTGACATAGGTGGCCATTATGTCTTCAGTTTTTGCCAGTCCTTGAATTCACCGGGACGGAGTCGGTAACGGGCAAAGTTTCCCTCGTGTAATGCGGCTATTTCTTCTTTGGCGATCTTGAGAAAGTGTTCACGGTCATTCTCAGGCACCAGATCCTTGGCTAAGTGCGAGAGGACTTCTCCTGTATCAATAGCATTCCCCCGGCCAACCTGACGGATCGCCTCACCCACGCAATCGATCAAGGCTTTTCGGTAGCGCAGCCGGAATGTATCGGGTTCCCCCAAAGTATGCCGCACTACTTGATAACGATCGCATGACCGTTCATAGGTCCACACAAATACGTCCCTCATAAGCTCAATGCGGTTCAGTTCGTAAACACCCAACAGCCCATTAATATAAAGGTCTTCTGGTACATCCATGAAGGATAGTGGGCACAGGTTGTGGTGAATGAGCGGAATGTTCGCCGCCAGTCGCGATACCCTTTTATTGACGTCCTCAAACGGTTGGAGATAGGGCAGGTGCATTGCGACAAAAAATGCCTGTTCGAATGGATCGGATATGGCGGCAGCGGTATCCAGGATTTGACGGAAGATTTCATCGATGAGCTGCGGTACTGCCAGTGGTTCGTAGACAGACTTTCCGATACCGACAGGGATAGCACGCAGTCGTCCCGATGCTGACGGATCACCCAGCAGGTTATCCGAGAGCAGGGCATGAAGATTGAGAATGGTTCGCCGATCAACCCCGATTTCATCTACCGTATCCACGAGGAACTCGATAGCTGCTTTGTGATTGAGTATCATTTGGGTCTCGAAGGGTGTTTTTCCGGGCGCAGCTTCTCCCGAATGCGATGAGCCTTTCGGTTTCAAGGAGCGAGTAGGTATTTCCTTCCAAGCGGCTTGACGCCCAGGAAAGATCAATCAAAAGCCTGTCAAGGATTTGCCGAATGTAAGTCCCTGCGGCATAGTCGATGCCGATTCGCCGGCCTTTATCCATCAAGTGATTACGTATTGCCGCCGGCAGGTACCAGGTTACATTCGGCTGATAACTGTCGATGAATTCCCGTTGATAACTAACCGGACGGCGGGCAGATAAAGGCCGGGAAATCCGATTTTTTACCTCCTTCGCATCAATGGAAAGGAAGGTACCACCATTGACTTCAGCCGATTTTTCGGCGGATAAAATGGGTAGATAGCGGGTGGCACGTCCCACACCGGCAATTAGGATCCTTCCTGCTTTTTCAAGCTGGGCCAACCGTCGCTGCAAAGTACGGCGATTGAAGGATAGGCCCTGACTCTCAAGGGCCTTCTCGATTTCCCCAATCCGCCATCCATCAGGTCGGTCGGCAAGCAGGGTTTCTATGGGGTATAGATCCTTTTCTGAGATGTATTTTGGCATTTTTTTGTCACAAAACAAGTTTTACGCGACAAAATAGTCTTTTATTTGTCGCAAGTCAAGCTTTTATGACACATTAACTGTCACGATAATGTGAGCCTCAGGTTAAAACGATAAAAATGGAGGGCTATAACAGAGTATTTGTAAATCGCGCCTTCCATCTACCTTTCATGATCGTGTTGTAGTGCGGATAGAGATTATCTCGAAGGTCATATTGCGACATTCGAATCTTTCAACCACAGAAAGATATTTGGGTAAAATCAGCGATGTGGAAGCCATGAAATGGATTGATAAGCTGTATGCTTAACGGTAAAAAGTCAGGGTGAAGCGAACGGTATTTTCATCCTGCTGATTCCTGAGATAGCCGGCTGAGCGTTTATGAAAATTTGAACCGGAGAATATATGCCCGCAGGAATTTAATCGTTATGACATTAACGGTAATATTTGGTTATTATCTGTTAATATAAAATTATTTTATATTTTATATTAAATTTATTGACAATTACAAACCTTAAGGCTATTAATGCCGCCTAAGTATTACAAAAAATGTTATTGCCCGGCCAAAAGGAATTGAAAAATTGAAAACAAAAGATCTCTTCAGCACCCGTGAGGTGGCTCAGTTTCTCAATATCAATGAGAAGATGGTCTACACCTTGATCGCAGATAAGGGGCTGCCGGCAACTAAGGTGACAGGCAAATGGCTTTTTCCGCGCCATCTTGTGGAGCAATGGTTGGAAAATGAAACCATTAATTATCCAAAATCCGTGGATCCGCTCCCGCCATATCACGGGTTGATCATTATCAGTGGAAGTAATGACATTCTATTGGATCGGCTCATTTCAAAATTTAACAGCCTACATGATGAACATATAGCGGTCTTCGGCAACCTGGGAAGCCTGGGCGGAATCAAGGCGTTGGGGAACAACAACTGTCACATCGCTTCGAGTCATCTGATGCAGGAAAATGAACAGGACTACAACTTTGACGTCGCCGTGGCGGAACTGGACCAAGTCCCTGCAGTGGTGAACTTCTGCAGACGCGAACAGGGCATTTTAACGGCCAAAGGGAACCCAAAGGGCATTCACGGCGTGGGGGATCTCGGTAAAACCGGCATCAAAATCGTCAACCGACACCCAGGGACAGGAACACGCCTGCTCTTTGATCTGGAACTTGAGAAGGCCGGTTTGCGTGGGGAACAGATTCAGGGATACGACGAAGAACTCCATCGTCATCTGGATGTAGGTCTCGAAATCCTGTCCGGAAGGGCGGATGCCGCGCCCGGCATCCGTGTCGTGGCGGGCCTTTTGGATCTCGATTTTATTCCATTGCGTTGGGAGAGATTCGATTTCCTCGTTCTTAAAGACCGGTTCTTTGATCAAGGGATTCAGCTTTTCCTGGGATTGCTGCATGAAACGGCGTTCAGAGAATTGGCCCAGGACTTGAAAGGCTATGATTTAAGTCTTTGCGGGAAGGTAGTTTTTCCACACCAGCAGAAAATGCATCAGGAGTCTCACGGATGAAAATAAGATTCATATGGATTTTGGCAGTGGTGATGATCTCTCTTTTGGATGCCGGATCCGGTCAAAGCGCTGAAAAACTTATCAAGATGGCCACCACCACGAGCACCGAAAATTCGGGACTCCTGGATGTGCTGATCCCTGAATTCACCAAAGAGACCGGTATTGAGGTCAAAGTCTTTGCCAAGGGGACCGGGGCCGCCATCCGGGACGGCATGGACGGCAACGTGGACGTGATTTTTGTGCATGCCAAAGCGCGGGAGGAAAAATTTATCTCTGAAGGTTATGGTGCATATCGTCTGGATGTGATGCACAACGACTTTGTGATTATCGGCCCTGCCGGCGATCCCGCGAAAATTGAGGGAATGCAGGGATGCGGCCGGTGCTTTCAGGAAAATGACCGCGGCAAAGGTAAAGTTTATCTCCCGCGGAGATGACAGCGGCACCCATATCAAGGAACAGGCCCTCTGGAAAGCCAGCGGAGAGGCTATGAAAACCGAAACTTCCGAAATAATAAAAAAAGGCAAGAAACACGCCCTTTCTTTTGTGTATCCCGTGGGATTGGGGAAGCGTTATATATCCATCGGCCAGGGCATGGGAAAAACTCTGACGTTTGCAGAAGAAAAACAGGCCTATACCCTTACCGATCGGGGGACATTTCTAAAATACAAGTATGGGCGGAAGCTTGGGCTTAGTCTTGAGATTTTATGTGAAGGAGGTCAGAATCTGTTTAACCCCTACGGCGTGATCCCCGTCAGCCCCAAAAAGCATCCCCATGTTAAATTCGCGTCGGCGGATAGGCTTGCCAGGTGGCTGGTATCGGCTCAAGCCCAGGCGCTCATCGGGCAATACAAAATTGCCGGAAGGCAGGCCTTTTTCCCGGATGCAGTCCCTGTTGCGGAATAGGGTTTTTTTGTAAAGAATCCGAACCCGTCGAAGATCCCGCCACGCGGGGGAGAACCCGGCTTTGGTGCCATCCCAGAGAGGTGAAGTCTACCGTACATGCCAACCTGAAGGATGGAGTGCTGGTGTATTGGGGGAAAAGCATGGAGTGATGGAGTAGTGGAGTAATGGGTTGAAAAAATTTGTTTTCCCATTACTCCAACATTCCATTATTCCAATATTCCAGCTTAACCGATTGAGATGGCATAACCGTTGTTTTTAACCTGACCCATCAAAGATCCCGTATCGCGGGGAAGGACCAGGTTTTCAAGATTTAATAAATACATATTATCGCATTCGGATAGCAAAATCATGCATCCGTAAGCACAAAGAGAATATAAACAGCAATTATGGATTTTTTGACAGACAGCTTTCTTTCGGCCATACTTCTTATCTGGACCCTGAATCATGATCTTTTGGTGATCGTCGGCGTCTCCATGAAGGTGAGTTCCATCTCCACGTTTGTTGCAAGTTTACTGGGGGTCCCGTCAGGATTTCTCATTGCCTTTTCCGAGTTTCGGGGAAAGCGACTGGTCATCACCCTGCTCAACACTCTCCTTGCCCTGCCCACGGTGGTGGTGGGTCTGTTTGTCTATGCCTTTATCTCCAGAAGAGGTATTTTCGGCACCTATGATCTTCTTTACACCCAAAAAGCCATTATCATAGGCCAGATAATTCTTATCGTTCCCATCATCACAACCTTCACAATCTCTGCTGTAAGCCGCATCGACGACCGATACCGGAAGGCCGCCTTGACCCTTGGCGCGAACCTGATGCAAACCGCCCGGATCATTATCCGGGAAGCCCGCTTTGCCATCGTGGCCGCCATTGTCATGGCCTTCGGGAGGGTCATCGCAGAAGTGGGAATCAGCATGATGCTTGGGGGTAACGCCAAGGGATTCACCCGGACCATGACCACGGCCATGGCTTTGGAATATGACAAAGGCGAATTTGTCTTGAGCGTCGCCCTGGGGACCGTGCTTCTGGGTGTCAGTTTTGGCGTCAACATTTTTTGTAATTATTTTCAAGGAAAATCCAGACTCTGAGGCCTATGCTTTACCAACTGAAAAATCTTGTCAAGGCTTACGAAGGCCGGGTGGTTTTGGACCTAAAGCACCTTTTTCTAGAAAAAGGGAAGGTGATCGGACTTCTTGGCCCCAACGGTGCCGGCAAGACAACGCTCCTTGAAATTTTAGCCTTTCTTCTACCGCCCACTTCCGGGGGAATCTGGTTTAACCGGGAGAAGGTCCATTTGAAAATGGGCAAGCTGATGAAGTTGAGGCGCAAGGTGGTGCTCGTTCAGCAACAGCCCATTCTGTTTACCACAACAGTGTTCAAAAATGTCGAGTTTCCTCTGAAAGTAAGGAAGACGCCCAAAGCCAAAAGAGAGCGAATCGTCGATGAACTGATCGAACTGGTGGGCATGAGATCGTTCAGGGATGCCGGCGCACATAAGCTTTCCGGCGGCCAAACCCAACGGGTAGTCATCGCGCGCGCACTTGCCTGTTCCCCCGAAGTCGTTCTTCTGGATGAGCCCATGAGCAGTGTAGATGTGGAAAATCAAGTTACCATAGCGCGTATCATCCGGGAGATCAGTCAGCAAAGAGGTATGTCGGTTATTTTCACCTCCCATGACGTGGTCCAGACGTCGAGGATGGCAGATGACACCATATTTCTTCTTGAGGGGAAGGTTGCAAAATCCACATATGAAAATATCTTTAGCGCCCGCATTGAAACCGGTGCTGGAGATCACAAAATTTGTACACTTCCGAACGGGCTCCAATTAAAGGTGCAGTCTGAAAAATCGGGGCCCATGAGAATATCCATTGCCCCAGGTGAGTTGAAACTCAGTCCAAATACGCCCAATGCGGCAGAAAATACCGTAAAGGGAAAAATCATTCAACTCAACGAAGAGCGAAGCCATGTACGCGCTCTCGTAGATGCCGGAGTGCCTCTGAATATTTTGATTCCCAAAGAATCATTCAACCGCCATGACATGGGCATTGGCAATGATGTCTGGGTGACCTGCCCTGTTGAGAGCATCGATATCTTATAGCCGTTCACGGGTTCAAAGGTTCCCCGTCAAACTGCCCGACGGGACCCCGATAACGGGATTTCCGCTACGCTCCAACAGGCAAGGTTCAACGTTCAGGGTTGGAAAAACCTCAAACAACTCGCATCAATGTGATACTGGCTTTATCGTGTTTTCAAAACCGTTCCACCCAATAGGTTATAGCAGGTATTCCGGATTTTGATCATTATTTTAAGCAGGTTCAATCGGTTGTAACCCTTGAACTTTGAACCCAGAACCTGGAACCGATCAGTTTAGGTAGAAGCTGTTGATTACTTGGAAACGGTTATTGTTTTCGATGTGGAATTGCTTGTCCCTTTATCATCGGTAACAGTTAGGGCAACTGAGTAATTCCTGAACTTGACATATCTATGCGTGGGATTTCGCTCAGTGCTGGTTCTGCCGTCACCAAAATTCCAGAACCAGGAAACAATTGTACCATCTGCATCGCTGCTGTTATCGGTGAATGAAGCAATTTTTCTAGAGACGACAACCTTGAAAACAGCAGAAGGTGGATTATTCGGAAGTTCGTTTTGCTTGACGTAAATAGAACTATCGGCTGTACCTTGAAGCCCTCCAAAGTCTTTTACAGTCAATTTGAATTTGAGATTTTTCCCATGCTGATCTGTCTTCGGCGCAGTAAAAGTAGTTACGGCTGATGTAGGATCAGAAAGGGAGACAGGGTCTCCTTCAACCTGGGTCCAAAGATGTGAGGCAATACCATCGTCAGGATCCATTGAGGCTGTCCCATCCAATGCAACTAAAGTTCCTTCTATGGGCTCCATGTAGTCTGGAGCAACAACTGCATCTGGTGGCTCGTTTTTCCAGCTGACATTGACAATACATGAGTCAGTTTTCTGCATCCCGCCAGCATCGGTTACGGCAAGATTAAAGTTAAGGGAAACACCATCCTGTTCAACGTTCGGTGCTGTAAAGGTCGGCTGGGATGACGCTGGGTTTGAAAGGGTGACCTTAGGAACTCCGATTTGGGTCCACAGGTAAGAGGCAATGCCATCATCAATATCTATTGAAGAAGCTCCATCAAGGCGAACAACAACTCTCTCATCCACAGTCTGATCCGGGCCGGCATTAGCCACAGGTGTTTCGTTTAGCCAGGTAACATTGACAATACACGAATCCGTTCTCTCAAGTCCACTATGATCAGTAACAGTTAATTCAAAGTCTCAAACAAGCACCCTCTGCGCCAACATCAGGGGCTGTAAAAGTGGGCGGCTGTCCATTGGGATCAGAAAGAATTACCGAAGGTTCACCTATTTGGACCCAATGATAAGAGGCAATGCCGTCATCCGGGTCTGTGGAATTAGATCCGTTAAGGTTGACAAGCTGGCCTTCGTCAACGGTCTGATCCGGGCCGGCATCGGCAATCGGTGGCTGATTGTCGGGCGTTACTGTCGGTATATGACATACCTCGTCGGAGTCTCCGCTCTCAAACCCTTCGGTATCGTAAGCTCTTGCTACAAAGCAATATGTCTTGGTTTCATCCAGATCATATATGGTACAATAGTTGTCTGTTCCCGACCAGGATGCGTTTGTATAATCATAGGATTGCCCCTCCTCGCGGGAGAAGACTTTATAGCCGGCCAGATCGGGTTCGCTGTTTGGAGTCCACTCCAGCACCACCTCCGTCGATGCAGAAGCATCGTAAGCCGGTAAAAAGATTAAGGTCGATGTTGAAAGAACAAACCAAAAAATAATACCAAAATTGAATGTATATTTACTGAATTTCCCGAACATGATAGATGTCTCCTTCACGACAAGTCACACTTCTTACCCTTCAATTTTAAGATCCATGCTCACGCCATACTGGGAAATGCCCAGCATTTTGGCGACAGCTGAAGTGTTTCCGACAGACCGTTTCATTGCCTCGGCCGCAAGGAGATGCTCAAGTTGCTCTATTGAGGGCAGTTCTCCGTTGAATGTAATGGGATCCGGGGCTAGGGCTTCGAGTTCTTCTTTTCCGATAATATTTTTCATCGTTGACACGGCTCCTTGACCATGGCGTTCAACCTGTATTCACAAACGTCTCGCCCATTTATTCATGCTTTTACCCTTGGTTAGAGCAAGAGACATGCCACAAACAAATATCCTATATATCCTTTTAATTTAATTGATTTTATTCTCCTGAAGGCGCACAAGAAGGCATTGGGAAGGCCCGCAGCTTAAGTTGCGGGGATCAGGCACTTAAACAGTTTAACATTTGTAATATCAAACGGTTATATGGCATTCTCATAGAGTTGCGATGTCAACTAAAGTTGCGGGGGTTTGGGCTGGGGTGTCATCGGCGTTTGTAAAGGGCCGGTCTGATGAAGAAATAGGAGGTTTTGAAGCGGTGTCCGGTCGTGATCATTTTATTTGCGCCCGTTTCGGATTTAAATATTGCTGCAGACGGGCACGCCGTTCTTCTTTTGTTTTTTTGGCCAGATTTTGACATTCTTTGTAGAACAACTTGAGGTTATATTCGCTGTGTTGGAGAAGTTTTAAAAATTCCGGAACAAGATCATAATAGGTGGATACGGATATCAGCTGAGCATTGTTTAACGTATTGCCAAACCATAGATCATACCCTGAATACCCTTCCCATTGCTGTTTCAGCAGTCTGTATTCATCTCTCAACCCGTCGAAAGCCAATGCCTTGGCATCTCTTTTGGTCGGCGTTGACACATCTTCGGCGTACAGGGATTCAAGCTGTTTACGATATTTCATGACCAGCTGAACAAACTGCCGGTGCCGCTGGTAATCGATTTGATAATCCGTCAAAGCATTGAGATCGTTTTTTGTCGCCAGCCAGCGGCGTAGACCTTCCTGTTCCACTGCTGTGGCAAAACTTTCATTAAAGGTCGTATCATCTTCCACATAAAGCAGTTGATGTGCCAGCTCGTGAAAGATGAGTGCCGCCAGCTTAACATGGCTGCGATATACGAAAGTACTTAAAACGGGGTCGTCAAACCAACCCAATGTTGAATACGCCGCGACACCGCCCATAAATACATCATATCCTTGTTTCTTCAACTTGTCGCCAGAATCCCGGGCAGCCTGTTTGGAAAAATATCCTCGGTATGCCGTACAGCCCACCACCGGATAGCACCAGGTTCTGGGCGTAAAAGAGAACTCCGGGGTTGCATAAACATTCCAGGCGGCAAAGGGTCGTTGGAGATCTACGAAACTGAGGTATTGATTCTTCACCGGCAAACAAAGCTCATTTTTTGCAAATTCCCGAATCTCCAGAACGAGTTCAAGCTGCGCTTTCAACTTTTCGGAGACTTGGGGCTCGTCCAGCAACTGATGGATCGGCTTGTTTTTATTGATTATATTTATTTGACCGGATATCAGATGGTTATAGTAGCGTATCGATTCGCAGCCAGTCAATGCGACCACGAAAAGGATGGTTAAAATAACCCTGGCGTTCCATAAACAAACGAGCAGGTATTTAAAAAAAGATATCATTACCTAAGTTGAGTGATTGTTGAAAAACATTTGGCCGAAGCAGGTTAAGGCAATAGATGTTCGATCATGATGATCTTCATTTCCTTCCAGGTATCCGTTCCAAGCGACGGTTCGTCAATGATAAGATGATGCATTTTCTCCTGTACACCTGTCTTCCCTTTTTCAAGGAGGTGAAATTGCCATTGATCCAAGGTCTCTTTTTCAACCCGGCGCTTTAATTTCCGGTACGAAACCAATTCATCTTGTTGGTCTATAAAAATTATCGTCGGGATGTTTAGTTTTGGGCCGATATGCTGATTGAAATGCTTGATGGTCTCAAATAGTGCATTGTACGCTGCCATCGGTGTCCCGTTATTCGCAAGATAAGACTTTGCCGTAAAACTCGGAATAACCATTCTCGGAAACGGGGACAGCAATTTTGCCACATAATGGATCCCATGTATATCCAATGCAGGTGCTAAAAGCACCATCCTGTCAAAACGAACATCCGGATGCGATGCAAGCAGGTCGGCACCGATCAACCCTCCCAGGGAATAACCGATAAAAAACAAGAAGACTTTTTTTTCATCACTCCGCTTTCTCGCGCAGCGATATGCCCGATGTGTTTCATCCATCCACAATTTGTACGATACGGTCTTAAAGGCTTCGACGCGGGCGGTACTGCTGTCAACGTCCACTTCATGGGAATAATTTCGTCCATGTCCTTGCAGCGATAAATTTAACACATCGATTCCGTAATCCGTGAGCAATGTAATAATGGATTTCATTTTCACGGGCCGTAAATTGAGCCCGTGAATGACCAATGCCACACCGTTTATTTTATCCGGGGTTCCGGCTTTAAACCAGTCAATGGAGTTGTCTTCCGTCGGTGAATTCCGTACGTTATCGAGGGGTATTAAGTGATCCCGGGATTCAGGCCGATTCTGTCGATCTGAAGAACACTGGCAATTAAGCATTGAGGTGAACAGGATAAGACCACATGACATTAAGACAAATAACTTCCTTTTGAAGATCCCCCGAAGCCCCTTTGAAACGGGAACTCCGCCCCAGTTAAACAGAAAAGGCAGATAGGTTTCTCGGGGCAAACTTTGCTCCGACACACTGCGGAAACGCTTTCCGGTAAAGTATTCCGTCAATTTTTTTCCCTCGCTAACCCTGCAACTCTACTGATTTTATAGCAGATTTCAAACCAAAATCAACGTATTTTGAAAACTAAATCTTTCAAGCTGAAATTAAGAATGACCACCGGCGGTTGCTGTCTGCGTGTCCGGACCTCAGGGTAAACGCATTTGATTCCGGTACAGCGAAGCGACGGCGTGTTTCTCTTGGAAACCGACTGGCGGTTAGATGGTTGGAAAGAGATATGCGCCGTCGTGAAGCGTTCTCTCTCTATTGGGATTCAAATGCGTTTTCCCTGGTCCGGACCTTGGTTTGATTTGACAGAATCGAATTTCTCCGATATGGATTTCTTTTAATAAATTTATGCGTATGAACCATAAGCCATCAAATATTTTGTTTGTTTGCATCGGCAATATTTGCCGCAGTCCTTTTGCTCAATGCCTTTTCACAAAGCTTGTGGATCAAAAAGAGCATAAAGGCGTTTATGCAGAATCTGCAGGCTTATTTGCGCTTCCCGGAAATTCGGCCACTTTTCTTGCACAAAAAGTCGCTGCCGGGTACGGTGTCGATTTAACCCGGCACAAGGCAAAACTTGTATCTGAAAAACTGGTGAGCGGATCAGACCTGATCCTGGTCATGGAAAAATCCCACAATGATTCACTCCTAACCGACTTTCCAGAGGCAGCAGACAAGGCTTTTTTAATAAGGCATTTTGCACGCTTTGGCTCACGAAACCGCGGCATTGCGGATCCATACGGACTTAATTTCGACGCATACCGTTTTTGTTATCTCGATATCGAGGATGCGGTTTTGGGCCTTTTGGAGTTCCTTTCCATACGCTAAAAATATATCCCGTCACCATTATATCATGCTGAATAAATTCCGAAATGATTTGAAAAACAGACAACCATCGATAGACAAGGAAGAAACCTATGAGACCACTTGTTGGCGTCGCAATTATAGTCGTTAAAGACTCTAAGATTCTTCTTGGAAGACGTGTGGGTTCACACGGATCCGGCACTTGGCAGTTTCCAGGGGGGCACTTAGAATTCAAAGAGTCCATAGAAGATTGCGCCAAAAGAGAACTTTTCGAAGAAACGGGTTTAAAAATACGAAATCTCAGATTTGGACCCTATACAAACGATATTTTTGAGGCGGAACAAAAACATTATATCACTCTATTTGTAATCGCAGAATACGATTCGGGCGTATTAACTGTAAAAGAACCTAAAAAGTGTGAAAAATGGGAATGGTTCAGATGGTCACAACTGCCGGAACCTAAATTTTTGCCAATTCGAAATTTGCAAAAGAAAAAATTTAATTTAAACGACTGATTGGTAAAAATTAAAGTCAATCACGAAAGTACGAAATTTTAAAAAGCATTTGCCCTCCCAAATGGCAGATCAGATCTTGACAAAACCTGTCAGACCTGGAAATATGCTATTTTTATAGCACTATACGGATTTTCCTCTAACAATTTTCTATTCTCATCGAAAAGGTGTCGAACATGAAATGGTTTCTTTATGCTATTGCTTTGATCTGGATCGGAAGTGGTGCCTGGATGATTCTTTATTCACACGAATCCAGGAAGGTGTTCAAACAATTGGTCAAAAATCTTGATCGTAGAATTCTCTGTGTGTTACCGGCCGTCGTCGGAATCCTGCTCATACTTTCGGCATCATGGAGCCGTCAGTCTTGGCTGATAAGGCTTTTTGGGATTTTAGCCGTAATTAAAGGGGGATTTATATTCTGGAACCCGAATAATCTGTATGATAAAATTACCGACTGGTACTTAACCTCGGTATCAGAACAAACCTACAGGTTTTTTGGGATTATTACGTTAATTTTTGGAACGGCAATTCTATCCTGGATTTTATAGACAAAAAGGAGCAATACGCCATGGCACTCACAAAAGCTCAAATCATCGAAGAGATCGGCAAAAGAAACGGGTTCACCATGAAAAAATCCACCGAATTGATGGAATCCCTCCTGGAAATCCTCAAAAGCGCCCTTGAATCCGGCGAAGATGTCCTGATCAGTGGATTTGGGAAATTCTGCGTAAAGGATAAGAATGCGCGACGGGGCAGAAACCCTGCAACCGGCGAAGATATGATGCTCTCGGCAAGAAAGGTTGTCACGTTTAAATGTTCGGCCAGTCTGAGAGATGAAATTAATACATAGAAGCTTTATGAGAATGCATCTGTCTCTGGAATTTTTACAAAAAATTAAATACTTATAATATTTCTCCCGGTTTGTTTACGATCAATTAGGGTTTCAATCTCTTTGCGAAATAACGAACCGTAAAATAAATCACCGCCGCCCAAAGCAGACTGTTCGTGAAAATAGGTATGTATATCAATTTTCCCGGAAACCATTGTCTTGAATAAAGTGAAAGAGAAATAATCGGGAAATACAACACCTTTGTTATCCAGATCAGCATCTTGACCCACATGGAAATCTTTACCTCAAAAGCATTCCCCGACGTGGCGCCCAACGCTATAGCCACAACTGTTTTGCAGACACCCAAATGAACCAGGGCAATGATAAAAATCACAATGATTTTCTTCGTTAAGTGTTTCATGTTATGATTAATAACGTAGGTTCTTCCCCAATTTAGTTGGAGAAGAGGGTTCGAGGATCGCTAACGCTGTCGGAGATGATCCAAAATGTATAACCCTCAATGCTGTGTTTATCTCATAAATCATATTTTTTTTCAATGCGGTTGCCTTTAGCGATTATGGTTTTGCTTGACATTCCGTATTACTTCGATAAACTTAATATGGTGTCAGCCATACAAAGGATTTTTAGTACGATACGATAACTTTCTATTATTTTTCAATCAATGAAAGGGAGGGAATCATGGATAAACTCTTGAGAATCGATATGGGAAGCGAAGCTGGACCCCAGGCCAGTGAAGAACCGTTGGGTGATTATGCGGGTCTGGGCGGCCGCGCTATGACGTCGGCGATTGTCGCCAAGGAAGTGCCGCCGTTGTGCCACCCGCTGGGTAAGAACAATAAGCTGGTGATTGCCCCCGGCATGCTGAGCGGAAGCCATGCAGCTCAGTCAGGACGCATCTCGGTAGGGTGTAAGAGTCCGCTCACCGGCGGTATCAAAGAAGCCAATGCCGGCGGGCAGGGAGCCCAGGTGCAGGCCCGGCTGGGTTACGCCGCTATTGTGCTTGAGGGCAAACCCAAGGATGATACCCTTTACAAGGTAGTCATCAACAAAGACGGTGTGACCATAACTCCCGACAACAGCTTGAAAATGATGGGAAACTACGACCTGATCGATAAGATCAATGCAGAATACGGCGACAAGGTTGCCTGTATCTCCATTGGACCGGCGGGTGAGATGAAAATGGCGGCAGCCACGGTGGCCTTTACCGATATGGAGCAGAGGCCGACCCGGCATGCCGGTCGCGGCGGTGTCGGCGCCGTCATGGGCGCCAAAGGAGTCAAAGTTATCGTGCTGGACGATGCCGACATGCCGACCAGGTCCCCCGCGGACCCGGAAAAATTCAAAGAGGCCAACAAGGCCTTTGTCGCCGGGCTTAAAAAACACCCCATTACCGGTGAGGGCCTTCCCGGCTTCGGAACCAACGTTTTAGCCAATGTGATTAACGAAGCCGGGGCATATCCCACTCACAATTTTCAAACCGGACGCTTTGACGGTGTCGGCAATATCAGCGGCGAAGCCCAGTCGGAGATCATGACGTCCCGCGGCGGTAAGGTAAAAAAGGGCTGTCATAAAGGTTGTGTAATCCAGTGCTCGGGCATCTACAATGACAAAGACGGCAACTACCTGACCAAACGGCCGGAATACGAGACGGTCTGGGCCCACGGCGCCAACTGCGGCATTGACGACCAGGACGACATTGCCATGCTGGATCGCCTGGACGATGACTACGGTCTCGATACTATTGAAATGGGGGCTACCATCGGTGTGGCCATGGAAGCAGGTCTGGCCAAGTTCGGTGACAGTGAGGCCGCTATCAACCTTTTAAAGGAAGTCGGCCAGGGCACTCCGCTGGGGCGTATTCTGGGCGGCGGGGCCGCCGTAACCGGCAAGGTGTTTGGCGTTGAAAGGGTGCCCGTGGTCAAGGGCCAAGCATTGCCGGCCTACGATCCCCGACCGGTCCAGGGTATCGGAGTGACTTATGCTACTAGCCCCATGGGCGCCGACCACACGGCCGGCTACGCCGTAACCGCTAATGTGCTCGGTGTCGGCGGCAACATAGATCCTTTGAAGCCAGAGGGCCAAATTGAACTTTCCAGAAACCTCCAGATCGCCACGGCCGCCATCGACGCCACCGGCTTTTGCCTGTTTATTGCCTTTGCTATTCTTGATCAGGCGGATACCTTCCAGGCCATGCTGGATATTCTCAGCGCATTTTCCGGCCAGGAACTCACCGCCGACGGCGTGACTGCATTAGGGCAAAAGATTCTTACTGATGAAAGAGATTTCAATACTCGCGCAGGCTTTACCAAAGAGCATGATCGGCTGCCCGAATTCTTTCAAAACGAACCGCTGGCGCCTCATAACGTAACTTTTGACGTCAAAGATGAAGATCTTGACAAGGTCTTTAACTGGTAACATCCCTTGTAATTAATCGTAATCTCATGGGGAGTCCCGCAGGGGACTCCCCATTTTCATCTGTGGTAAAGAGACCCATGAAACCAAAACCTGAAAATGATTCAACCATAAACCTGGAGCTGACCGTAGAATCGGACCGTCTTTCACTTTTTTCCTCGCTTCTCGGACAGGGTTTTACACTCAAAGTCCGGACAGGATGCTCCCTACGAGAACTGCTGTGCGTACAACTCGGTGTAAGTGCAGACTATGTCGATCAGCGGATTCAAACGATATTTCTGGACGGCAAAGCGGTGGATAACATCGACACCGCGGTTGTCAGGCACGGTTCCACGCTGGCCTTGTCTGCTGCTATGCCCGGACTGGCAGGGGCCACCTTGCGTCGCGGCGGGGCTTATGCAGCCATGCGGCGTCAAATTTCTCATCAGAATAAAGCTGTCCACAATTCTGTTGCAGAAGGCGTCGTGATGCTTAAGCTTTTCAACCTCGTGGCATTGGAGCTGGGGCCTGGTTTTTTAAAGCAGGGCATCTGGATCAGGGGAAAGCATATGGAAAATTTCTTTAAAAAAGTACCGGATTATTTCTGGCCCGGATGCCGGACCGCAGAAATTGACGGCAAGCCCAGGAAGGTGGAAAAAATAGGGGGTATGGAATGGAGACACCGGCAGGTCTTTCTGAAACTCGAGGTTAAGGAGAGCTGCTGATATCGGCCGATAGAATTTCATTTACAGACGCCCGGCCCGGCCTGTTAAATATTGGACTTCACGAAAATGTTTTTTGTCATTCTGGAGATAATCCGAAAAACACAGTAAATATCCGGGTCCAGAGGGCCCGGCTTTGGGTTACCCCTGAAAGGGGATATTTTACTCAAAACCGTATAAGTTAAAAGTGCCTAAAGTTATGGTGTCGCTTCGCTCCGATGTTTTTATATAATTGACAGAATTCCTTAACTTTAGCTCACTTTAAACTTTAGTTCACTTCAAACTCTTGCAGCGATTCTTCAGGCAGAGCCATATATCTCTGACCCCCGCAATGCGGGGCAGGCATGGCCCATCGAAGATCCCGCCTTGGCGGGGAAGGACCAGGTTTTTCAGGGCAAAATAAAAAAAGCCTCAAAAAGAGGCTTATTAATTCCGACAATGTTTTCCGCCTGTCGACGGATACTAAATCCTAGGTTGAGCGGTTCCCCGTCAAACTGCCCGACGGAACCCCGATAACGGGATTTCCGCTACGCTCCAACAGGCAGGATTCAACGTTCCGGGTTGGAAAAACTTCAACCAGTTCGAATTAAGGTGATACTGGCTTCATCGTGGGTTCAAAACCGTTCCACCCCCCAAAAAACCTATTCGGAGGAGATTTGAAGAATAAATCTACAACCCGGGCAGGGGCACATCTCCGTCTGCACCCACTTCGTCTTTGATTTTAAGAAACTCATCGATATTGTCCAGAAAAGCATCTGCGACTATAGGGTCGAAATGTTGTCCGCGTTCCTTCTCGATAATATCCAGGGCCTTTGCGTGAGGTATAGTTTTTCCCGCCATTTCACTGGGGTTATATTCTTATTTTCTTCAGAGGTCTACTCTGGCTTGCCAAAGAGTAACATCAACGATGCCGAGTAGCATAACAAAATAGACACAGTTGGCCGGC
>PVMK01124946.1_pt1 | contig 17686 bp, 14 predicted proteins | sample 1853481 | NCBI WGS metagenome assembly PVMK01 (sample SAMN08533507, study PRJNA380276) | Marine sediment metagenome, whole genome shotgun sequencing project. | reverse complement strand
GGGCAATGGAATTTACGACCTTGGCTGTGATGTACAAGATCAGGCGGAACATCAACACGATGCCCAACCCCGTCGCCATTGCAATGCTCGCGACTGTGACGGGATACGCGCTGTCGATCTCATCCATCTGCATCAGCAAGCGTATTGAGTTCTGCCAGTTAGCCATCTCGCCCAGCATGTAGATGGCCGTCAGGATCAGCGCGCACGCAAAGAACCAGGTCACGAATCGCGCGGTCTTTCCCGTGAAGCTTTTGAGGCCCATGTACTTCCAGATCTCGTGCAGCGTCGCGCCGATCCCGTAGCCCAAGGCGAAGACGAGACCGGTCAGGACGCTCTGTACGAGTACTGCCCGCGGCAGCATCGAGGGCGTCAGGGAGATGCAGGCGAGCCCCAATCCCGCGATCAGTCCGACGGCGGAGAACGAGGAGGCGAAACGAAGTAGGTAGGACATGGCGTGATTTAACCAGAAGGTTCGATTCCTAGGCAAGTGGCACGTGCAGCGAGAGACGTCGTCGTGCAATCTGGGATCCGGCATATACTTTGGCAGGCCCCGAGCAGCGGCAGTTTAAATAGATTATAAACCGCTGCATGGATGCTCAGGGTTCGTTGCGCCTGTCTTGGTGAATTGAACCGACATACTCCCCTCCCCCGTACTCGAGTCGGCTGATGCGAAAGTTCAGCACGATTATTCGCATACTGGCTGGTATCATGAATGACGTCAGGCTTCAACTCTCGATGAACAAACCAATAGCTTCTAAGTTTGTCCATAACAATCCAGCCTGGTTCACCCCCGTTTGATTTGATCAGCTGAAATTAACTTGGCAGCACCTTTTTTACTCATACTTCCCCAAGAATTTGCCACTGCTTTATTATTACCTGTGTGACTACTCTCGTTATTTTGGTCATCTGGCGTTAATACTTGCCCACAAAGGAAAATTAAAACATCCGATTTCATGGTTGATTCCACTCAGATTGCCTGAACTTCATTAACATCATCAGTGACCCTATGACAGCAACCAGGTGCTTTAGGGTATGACCGCTGACTGTATTTCTCGTAAGTTCAAACAGTGTCAGGTCCTGGAATTCGAAAATCTTGGAGATAGCGTAGCAAATTAGCGTTAGCCACAACCAACGGGTTCCCGGACCGCTGTAGCGCCAGATGATAAATGGCAGTATCAACATGGGACCAAACTGGATGGCCAGGTAGGGACGAAGGTCGCCCTGCCAGGCCCAGTAAATGACGCTCAGGATGCCCGCGATCAATAAGAACGGGAATAGGATTTCCCCAAGTGATTCGCTGCATCGCTCGAAAATCACTATGGCAGTAAATGCCATAAACGCTATGGTCATCGGCAATCGGTCCCATACCAGGGTTGAGCTGTCCGGAGACCAGTGATAATAGGCAGAGCCGATACTGATTAACGCAATACCCATAAAAAACACCCAGTATGCCCGTACGATAAAGGACCGTCGTTGAAAGTGATTTTGGACCACATTAATACCCCAAATTCCTGCCAACAAGAACAACCCATTGGAAAGGACATTCAGGGCATGAGGGATACCAAGCAAAGCGCGCTGATCGGCAAAGTCATGGTAAAGCTGGTTTTGTGGCATGGGTTCAGATACGAACCACCAAACAATCAGAATCACGATGACGGGTAATGCGAACAGGAGCAACGCTCTATTGCGTTTATACGGGGCAGTCAATTCAATCTATCGGGCGTAACGTGGATACATGGTTGTTTCAGGTATTGGCAAGTTAACGTTTGACTCAATACGAGATTAACACAATACGTTCTATAGACAGCCGCTGCCTGTCTCCAGAACAACATCGCCCCTTGCCTGAGTAATCGATAGTGAATGGCTGAAACCAGGGGATGGCCCAGATTAAATAGAGTGTAAACTGCTGCATGGATGCTTAAGTATCGCTGTGCCTGTCTTGGTGAATTGAAACGACGCATCCCCCTCTCTCATACTCGGGTTGGTTGATGCGAAAGTTCCGCACGATTATTCGCATACTGCGATGTATCGTGAATTGTGCCTGGCATCAATTCTCGATGAGCGACGCCATAATACTTAGCTTCACCAGATAATCCAACCACAATCTCGACCTATTCAGCCGGGTTTTTATAGCTTGAAAAGTCTTCTTTGGGCAATAAGCCGCCATTTCTCCAGGCTTTCTGATCGTCCGCTTTTCTTAGGGATTGTCAGAATTCGTCAAGTTGTAACTGCTTCGTATAATGAAATCCTTATGTAACGTGTGTTATGTCCCCAATTGCGGGTCAGAAACACAGAAATTTCCCGTAAGCGGTCAATATTTAGCTTCTGAGAATCTTCTGCTATATACTGAGGCTGTGTGAAAACGTCGTTTCATAATGAGTGGTGGGAAATAATTACTTTTATTTTCTGTAATAGTGCTCGCTGTGGGATGCAATAGTATTTATGCAGGAGAATAACGGTTGTTATGTGGCGTGATCCCAATTGGCAAAAACAGATTCGTGTTTTCACACAGCCTGTACTCATTGCAGTCATTTAATAGTCTAATTTTTTACCTTAACTATAGATACACGAGCGCGATGTTCTTGTGATATTTTTCTGCATCCTTGGCCGTCAATAGCCTTAACCTCATACGGGAAGTTTCCAGTAGTTCCGGAATGACAAAGTCTTCAGGCACGATAGGGGTGTTGTACATACAGTCCGAATTATTATTAAGTTCAAAACAAAACTGGCCTGACAGCCGGAAATAAGAACCGGAAACTGCCAGGCCAGGGTAAAACTATTTCAAATAGCTTTCAAATTAGCTGTATCGATAGGGTACTCCAGCTTTTTGCATGGTATCGGAATAGTCTTTATAGGCTTGTACTACTTTCGCAGTTCTCGGGCTGATTGAAGCCAGTTCGTCCCAGAATTCTTCTGAATCCTTGACCACCTGATCCCATTCATCGGCCGGAATCGTTGTCAGCTCCATTTTCTTGCCATTCACGCGCAAGTCAGCTTCACCGCCCCAATACCAGACCTGTCGATAGTAGTGCGAGCTGTCCATGGATAGCTTGAACAATTCTTGCAGATGCGGTGGTACCTTGTTCCAGCTATCGGTATTAGCGAAATAAGAACCACACCAGGCACCCGTGACGTTATTCAACAAAGCATAGTTACAGACATCAGCCCAGCCCACTTCATAAGCTTCGGTAAATCCGCACCAGGCTACACCATCAAGTTCACCGGTTTGAAGGGCGACTTCGATATCATCCCATGGCAGGGTAACCGGAACCAAACCGTAGCGAGAGAGGAATTTACCTGCTGTAGGCACACCGAATACACGTTTACCCTTCATATCAGCAAGACTGTTAATAGGGTCTTTGGTAAAGATATGACAGGGATCCCAGGCGCCAGCACTCAACCATTCTACACCGTCAATTTCACCATAGGCTTCCGCCCATATCTCATCCAAACCGTAGTACTTGAACAAAACCGGCATATCCAGACTGTAGCGTGTTGAAAATGGGAAGTATCCACCAAACACGCTGATATCAACGGGTGACGCCATGGTTGCATCGTCGCTTTGTACCGCATCGATGGTGCCATTTTGCATGGCGCGGAAAAGCTCATCCGTAGCAACCAGTTGGTCAGCGTAGTACAGTTCGATTTCCATTTCACCATGGGCTGCAATATTGAAAGCCTCGATTTGGGGCAGTATTACGTGTGCACCCAGAGGCGCACCGGAGTAGGTTTGCAGTCGCCATTTAATCGGGTTCGATTGCGAAAACGCATAAGGGGCGGTCGCTGCAGCAAGAATACCGGCAGTCCCCGTGCTCGCCTTCTTTATAAAATCCCGGCGATTGCTTTTGCCGGTTTGTGACAGGGGTTTTTTATCTTTCATCATGATTCTCCACTTGTGTTTAAAATACTAATTTTTGAATTTCTACTAACGTAGATCGAAGCATTATATTGTGCATTAGCTACTATTTGGAAAGTTTTTAACTGTCATAAATATAATTCGGTAACCAAAGTGCGATTTGCGGAAAAGCCATTACCAGTATCAATGCTAATGTCATAACCAGCACAAAAGGAATGATAGATCGATAGATATCCATCAGTGTAATTTCTTTCGGCGCCATAGCACGCATCAGAAACAGATTATAGCCAAAAGGTGGCGTCATATAGGCAATCTGGCAAGTGATTGTATATAAAACACCGTACCAGATCGGATCGAATCCCAGGGTAATGATCAGTGGCACATATAATGGTGCAACAATGACCAGCATGGCGGTATCGTCCAGAAACATTCCCATGAGAAGATAGGATAGCTGCATCATTATCAGCACTTCCCAGGGAGTTAAATTCCATCTGGTAATAAACAAGGACTCGATCGCTTTGACTGCGCCAATGCCATCGAAGACTGCGCCGAAACACAGGGCAGCCAGTATGATCCACATAAACATACAGGATATACCCAGTGTTTTTCTTAGGGTTTCTTCCAGAACTTTTTTGGTTAACCTGCGTTTAAACAGAGCTGCAAGAGTGGCGGCAGTAGCACCTACTGCTGAACTTTCCACCAGACTGGTGATGCCCATGATGAATAACCCGGTCATGAAGAAGAATATTAAAAATGGAATGATGCCTGCTTTTAGTAGCTTCAGCTTCTCGGTAAAGGGCATATCCCGTTCTTCCTTGCTCACCGTAGGACCAAGATTGGGCTGAATTTTGCATCGGACTACAATGTAGATAACGAACAATGTTGCCATCATCAGACCAGGCACTGCACCAGCCAACCACAATCTACCGACGGGTTGCCGTGCAATCATGCCGTACAATACAAGCACCACACTGGGGGGGACCAATATGCCCAGCGAACTCCCGGCCTGAACGACGCCAGTGATCATGATCTTGTCATAACCACGGCGCAGCATTTCTGGAAGTGCTATTGTTGCTCCAATCGCCATACCAGCAACGCTGAGCCCATTCATCGCTGATATCACAACCATCAAACCAATTGTGCCCACGGCCAGCCCGCCCTTGAGTCCCCCGAACCAGACATGGAACATATCATACAGGTCTTTTGCGATACCTGACTCAGAGAGAATATAGCCCATATATATGAACAGAGGCAGCGTTAGCAGTGGGTACCAGTTGAATAACTGGAATGCCGCATTAAACGGCATTTCCACTCCTCCTTGCCCCCATAGTAATAGCGCTGCTGCTGCGGAAACAAACCCGATTGCACCGAATACCCGTTGCCCGGTCAACAGCATCAACAGCATTGATGAAAACATCAAGATTGCGATGGCTTCGTAACTCATGACAGCAAATTATTCTAAGCTTTGGCCCTTAGCCTTGGCTCTATCTTTGAAAAATGTGGAAATCGCTTGCAGCAGCATTAAAATGATACCAAATACCATGATGATCTTGATCGGTATCATGGACGGGTTCCATTGGGAAAATTTCCGTTGGCCGTATTCGATGGCATACATGGTGCTGGAAACTGAGCCAATCAGCAGGCAAACCAGGTAAACGACCAGAAATATACTGGTAAAACTATCCATATTCGCCTTGCCTTTTTCTGAAAGATGATCGTATACCAGGTCCATTCTGACGTGATCATTGAGCTGCATGGAATAAGCGCCGCCGACAAGATAATATGCCGTCATGGTAAATTGTGCCATTTCCACTGTCCACGACAATGGGATATTAAGGACGTTTCTAGTCAGCGCACCGAGCAGCAACGTGCCTATCATCAGGAAGATGGCATACATCGCCATCCGTCCAAACTTGGTCGACACGTAGTCAACGTATTTGACGTATGCGATTACAAACTTGGACACGGATTATTTATTAAAATTTTGGATCGGCCGTTATAGCACAAAATAAAATTAGTTTCCTGTGATTCAACTACGGCACAAGCAATCTTATTATGACGTTGTAAGCCGTCGAAAGATAGGGAACTGTCTGGTCTATAAATGGTATATATGGGTTCAGACCACGTTTTCCAAAGAACGTCGGCTCCGGGCAATAAGCGGAGGTTTTTCTGAATATTTATTTTGTCCGCTTTTTTGGAGTAGGCGAACTCTCAGCTAGATAAAACCGCTGGAAGTCCGAAAACATCGGTGGGTAACAGTGAACCTAGTTCCAACCCCCTTGGGGGGTGTTCGGGGCTGTGACAATGCCAGCGTGACTCACTGCAACACCTACCCCTACCTATCCCCTTGCTCCCAGGGCATAAGAGTAATCCGCTGTGAATATGCCAGCCGGAAACACATGGACGGCACCCGTACAGAATCGATGTCCTGAGAGGGCAATGCTCCGCACCCTTCTACGGAGCATGCTCCTTGGATTCTATCAAGGGTTAGCCCTGGTAGCGTCCCAAGATATCCTCTGATCGACCAGTCAGGGCGGCGTGTTCATTCATTTGCTTGCCTAGGTAATTCAAAAACCAGCCAAGTGATTGAAACTCCTCCATGCCGACTTCCTGGGAGTCTGCATATACCATGAGCTTCCCAATGCAACTCAGGCCCATAGTCATGGTAGTTAATTCAGATTCAAGCCCGGATCGAACGTCTGTCAGCGTAAGCCGTTCGGAATCCGTCAGAGGGTGTTGATAATTAAAGCACTCGCCTGAGAGATGACGGAAGACGGGGTACCGATTGTCAAAGGTGGATTTAGGAGAATCGGCATTGGAAACTGCTTTCAAGGGATCGGTCATTGTAATGTCCTCTGTTGTGGTTAAGTTCATTCTTGCGAATAATGGGCGATTTTATGAACGAACAGGGGTACAAAAGGGGGTATTGAATTGACAATAAATAAAATAATAACTAATAAACAATAGGTTATATCCTTAGTTAATGTCCCCTACCGACACCAGCAGCAACGCATATTATCTGGAATCGAGGAACTCAATAATCGAATCAATCCGTCTACAGGAATTGACACAGACAGCCACTTGCGATTTGCCTGCTATATAGACTGGGCAATTTTCCGCAACCGGGTGGATTTCAACGGCCTCGATAACCTGAACGGACTGCTTGAAACAGCAAACCAGCAAAAGGAATTTGCAGAAACCGCACCTCCCCGGTCATAACGCCCAGGAAGTTTATAATTCCCCGAGGCTGCTTCCCAGCTTTGCAACCAGCTCTGCGGTTTGCGCTTCACTGGCAACAACCAGCGGTGGACGCACATTACGCCAGCGGCTGTCACCGCGCGCCGTAGCTAACAGCCCCTTCATGGCCGGTATTGGCGCATAACCTTCAACATTGCGGCGAAAAGCAACCATGGCATTATCTGCCTGGTCGAGGTCGCCCTCAACCACGCCCGTCCCAATATCATACACCTGGCGGATTTCACGGGGATTGATATTGCAGGTTGCCGAAATACACCCGGCACAGCCGCTTTCCAGGCCCGTCCGGAGAAATGTTTCTGACCCGGGGAATACTGAAATTTCCGGCGCCGCCGCTACCACGGCCCGGGTATTCTCAAAATCTCCCGAGCTGTCCTTGTAAGCCACGACAGTATCAGGAAAATCCGCTGCGAGGCGGCCGGCCAGTTGCGGGGAAAAACCGATACCCGCCATGGGCGGGATGTGATACAGGCATATTTTCAGGTCCGGGTTGTTGATAGTCTCTATGAGACGGACAAAATAGGCATAGAGGCCGTCATCGCTGGCGTTCTTGTAGAAAAAGGGGGGCAGCGTCATCACCGCTGCACAACCCGCATCCACGGCATGACGGCATATTTCCACGGTCTCGGGCAGGTTGCACAAGCCGCCGCCGGGCATAAGTACTGCGGGATCGATTCCACCCTCTATTAAACTATCCACTGCAGCGATGCGCTCCTGCACAGACATACTCAGCGCTTCGCCGGTGGTCCCGAACGGGGAAATGTAGTGGATGCCATTCTCCAGTAGCCAATGGGCATGGCTGACATACAGCTCCGGGTTGAAACCCAGGTTATCGTTAAATGGCGTAAGTATGGGCGTTACAACGCCAGTCATCGGGGAGTTGGACATTAATTGGGCCGGGTTCAATCTACTGAACGCTGAAGTATACTCCCCACAAATAATTGCGGAAACATATCGATGACGCCGAAATCGCCGGACCAGGCTGTGATCCAGGACAACTGGAGCGACCTTCGCCAGTTCAGGGAAATGCCTGAAATTGATCGCGACCGAATGCACCAGTACCGCAGCGGCAGGCTGCACCGGGAAATGGAAAAGCACGATGTCGCATTGTGTGTCATGGTCAGCCCGATCAGCCTGCGCTATGCGCTCGACTACCGCAACTACGCGGCATTCATGTCACACATCCCCTGCACCTACCTGTTCCTGCCCCTGGACGGGCCCCACATGATTTACAACGGGTTTGAACCGAATATGTCCCCCCGACACATGCGCGCCGGGCAGCCGATTTCCTATTTCTATGGCGGCGATGAGCTGGCCCATTTTGCCGGGCGATTTGCCGATGATGTGATCAGCTACCTGTCCGAAATCGGCTCTGACAACCGCAAGATTGCGGTGGAATATGTCAACCCCAGCATCACCCAGGCCCTTGAAAAGCGAGGTATTGAGGTAATCGACGGAGTGATGATTTCCGAGCGGGCGCGGTTGATCAAATCCGAAGACGAAATACAATGCATCCGTTGGGCCATGGCGGTAGCGGAGCTTGGTGCAGCCAAAGTCAGCGAAGCACTGATACCCGGCGTCTCTGAACTACAGCTGTGGGCATTGCTCAACTACACCAACCTGGCCAATAACGGTGACTGGCACGACGGGCGCATGCTTGCTTCCGGGCCAAGAATCAACCCCTGGCTGCAGGAAGCCTCGGACCGAAAACTGGAGGCCGGTGACCTCATGGGATTCGATACCGATATGATCGGGCCGATGGGTTATTTTGCCGATCTCTCAAGAACATTCTTCTGTGGACCGGGGAAACCAACCAGGCGGCAAAAGGAAATCTATCGCATGGCCATGGATGAAGTCGAGCATAACCTCAAGCTTATCAGCCCCGGAGCCAAATTCAGCGAGATCCAGCACAATGCCTGGCCGGTACCGGAAGAGTTCCAGGATAATGCCTATCCCTGTATCGTCCATGGCGTTGGTATGTGCGATGAGTATCCCCACCTGAATCCCACATACCGGGGCCCGCTGCCTTATAATGACGTCGTGCAGACCGGCATGGTTCTGTGTGTGGAGAGCTATATGGGCGCAGCGGGAGAACGGGACGGGGTGAAGCTGGAGCAGCAGGGCCTGGTAACCGAAGACGGATTTGAACTGATCACTAGCTACCCCTATGATGAAGCCCTGGGCGGGTAGACGTCAATGCCATAGCCCGGCGTCCGCCTGGATTCACTGGCGGCTGAAGGGACTGTCCACAGCACTGGATCTTTAAGGGCCGACCCCGTTTACAGGGGGTGCAGCAAACCGCCCCCCAACAGCGACAAAACCTTATGCCTGTTTAGCCAGTTCCATTTGTTCCTGCGGCGGCAGGAACAGGACAGTAATAAATATAACCGAAGCCGCGCTTGCCAGCAGGCCGAACAATGCGCCAAAGCCCCAGTTACCGTGAATCCATGCAATTAGCGGTACGGTAGATGCCATTACCGAAAATGTCACTACGTATCGAATTGCGAAGGCACGGCTTCGCCATTCGCTGCGGACAAAGCGGCCTAGCAGCACATCGTTTATCGGAATTTGGCCGAACACCACCAGCATAAAACTGGTAGCCACCAGCAGTGCAGCCAGGCCGTTGACCTGGGTCATCACGGTAAAAAACACAGCCTGAAGAATTGCCACGGCAGCGAATACCGGGCGAATGGCATAATTATCCACCAGGTATCCCACCACCAGCTGGGCCAGGGCGGCAACTGAAAATACCAGGAACGCATACCAGCCCACGGTGGTTGCCGAGCCGGCAATCAGTTCGTCAAAAACCTTGGGCAGGGAAAACGTGGTGCTCTGGAATATCAGGCCACCGACTGCCGTGGTCAGGAGAATCACCGTAAATACCCGCACCAGGGTGCCGGAAAGTTCCGGTTTTGAATGTTCTTTCTTTGCTGCCCCGGCATCCTTGCTGTGGCCGGTCGCCTGCTGGACTGGCATGCGGATAAACCACAGATACAGCAGGCCCAGTAATATGGAAACCACTGCGGGAACAATGAAGGCACTACGCCATCCACTGGCATCGATAAGAAAACCGGTTAGCAGGGCGGCGCTGGCCACCCCCATGTTTCCATATATGCCATTTATGGCCAGGGGGACACCGGTTTTTTTCCTGTCCTGGATCACCATGGCCAGTCCGACCGGGTGATAAATGGCGGCAAATAACCCGATCAGGGTGAGGCTGGCAGCGATCTGGAACGGGCTGTTGGCCAGGCTTGCGAATATCGAGCTGATTCCGATGCCAATGAAAAAAATCACCATCATGCCTTCACGGCTCCATTTATCCGCAATCCATCCGGCGGCAATTGCACCCACCCCAAATGCAATGAACCCCGGCGTGGCATAGGGTATAAGCTCCGAATAGCTCATGCCCCATTCCGTGCTTAACCGCAGGGCGGCCACAGAAGCGAAGATCAGCATGAACAGGTGATCCAGGAAATGACCCAGGTTGAGAAACAGAAACCGGATCTTGCTGTGATGCACGGAAGAGATCGTCAAGTCACCAGGACTAGTGTACAGATTGATAGACGGGTGACAACCCGCTTCATACCCGAGAGAGAGGTGCACAATTAGCGCGTTGCGTGCGTACGACCCTGTCGGCAAATGGCGCCCTCGGCCGGATTCGAACCTGCGACCTATCGCTTCTTACTACCATAGCTTTCGCTACCCCCGAATATTTGGTATGGGGTTTGCAGTCTGGACTTTATCTTCACCCTGGACGAGTCCACAGGTGCTGCCCGTCAAGTCTCTACACCTTCCTGGCCCATCATATTCTGGGGCAGGCTTGGCTCGGTATTGCCACCGACAATGTCGGTCAGGTTTCACCGAATTTGAGCAGATTCACACGGAGAGTTTCCAACTCCGGTGCCCAATTTTCGTATTTTAGGAGGCAATCGCTCTATCCCCTGAGCTACGAAGGCGCTGGGTTTGGAGTATATCAGCATCCTGCCGAACAGCAGAATGATTTCTATTTGGGAAGTTCCTTATTGATTAGGCGAGTGAGTTCGCCTGCGTATTTTTCCAGGGTTGTGGCTATTTCTCTTTCCGAGTATTTCTTCAGCATGCGAATTCGTATTCCAACGATCGCCAACGCACCGATCACCGTATCGTCAGAAAGTCGAATCGGAACGGCAATCGCATAAACCCCCGGATCAAGTTCTGCATCGTTGACAGCATATCCGTCGGTCCTGACTTTTTTTAACTCTGACCTGATTGCCTTCTTGCTGACTATGGTATTTGGCATATATCGTTCTGCCTTTTTACTCAATTCGTTCGCAATGATATCCACTGACTGAAATGCATAAACTACTTTTCCCGCTGCAGTCGCATGCATGGGGAATTGAAATCCAGGGTGAACAAGTGTCCTTGATCCTTTGGTCGGCAAATAATAATCAACCAACTGCAATTCTGAATTATTCAGTTGGACTACATAGATAGTTTCCCTGAACTGATCCGATAGTTCTGCAAGTACCGGCTTTGCCAGATCTTTCAGCGATACCGACCCTAACGTTAATAACAGAACTCTTTTTAAGCGGTCGCCAATTTGATACGTTTTACTTCCTGGCATGACCCTGAGATAGCCGATATCCAGCAGGATATTGATAGTACGGTGAGTTGTCGATGGCGCCAAATCAACTGCATTTGCGATATCCGCAAGATTTAGTCCAGTTCTGGAAGCCGCTACCACATCAATAATAGTTGAAATACGGCGCACAGGATTAGAGGATGTAGTCATAAACTAATATTCTGATCGGACGTTTTAACCGGTATCCCCTTGGGCTATATAAAACTCAGATGCCAGATCCTTTAATGTATTTTCGAGTCTCCTGATCAGTTCGTCACATTCATCCCGGGAAATCGTTAGTGGCGGAGCCACAATAAACCATTCGCCATATTTACCATTGGCTGTCGCACGGGAATAAAGAATAAGCCCATTTCGCAACCCATGAATGCGCACTTTTTCTGTGGTCGAAAAATCCGCTGGAAATTTGGCTTTGGTTTTTTGATCAGTCACCAACTCCACCGCCATTAGCATTCCCATCCCGCGCACATCCCCCAATACAGCACAGGTTTCTTTCAAGTCAATGAGTTTTTCCTGAAGATACCTGCCCCGGATTGCTGCCTGATTGACAAGGTCAAGTCGCTCATATTCGTCCAATACAGCCAGCCCCGTTGCACAGGTAATCGGATTTGCATTATAGGTGTGTGAGTAGTTAAACCCGGTCAGTTGAGATAATTCATCTGCCATTGAAGCCGGAATCAACACCGCTCCGAGCGGTGCATATCCTGATCCCAACCCCTTCGCCATTACCACGACATCCGGCATTGCATCAGGCCAATGGTGTGCGGCGAGAAATTTCCCGGACCGACCGGTGCCACACAATATCTCGTCAAAAACAAGATAGATACCCTGTTTCGTGCAAATTTCCCGAACAGCATTGAAATAGCTATTCGGTGGAACCAGGCATCCTGTAGCCAATCCGCCAATGGGTTCGATCACAAAAGCCAGGACAGAATCGGCGCCGAGTGTGTTAATTTTATTCTCTAGTTCCGCTACGCATTCCCGGGCATAGGATTCGACCGTGTATCCATCCGGCAGTCGATAGGAAAAAGGCGCCGGCACTTTCTCGGAAATTATCGCAAACCCATCCAGGAAAGGTTTAAGAGAATCGTCACCCGTCATCCCCAGGCACGCTACGGTGCCACCATGATAAGACGGCATACAGGTAATAATTTTTCTTTTTTCAGGGTTTCCGGTTGCCACTGCGTATTGCCTGAGGAATTTAATCCCGATCTCCATCGCCTCACTGCCCCCCGACGCAAGACAGACTCGCTCGTATCCGGGCCCTGCCAGCGCAGATATTTTTTTCGTCAATTCCAGGTTCGGGCGATGTCTGGATACCCGGGAATAGGCAAAATCCATTTTTCGTGCCTGATTTGCCATCGCTTCAGCAACACGTTCATTTCCATGGCCGATATTGCTCACCACCGGTCCGGACGAAGCATCGATATACTCATTGCCATCTTCATCCCACATGTAAATCCCCTGTGATCTCTCAATCATGGGAAGCGGAACAATATTTGAGGCGGCATAAAATATATCCTGGGTCCCGCCTATCTCATGTGTGTTCATTATTACCCCGGTAAAGTATTGGCACAATTTTTAGCCTGGATTCAGTCTAAACTGATATTCCCGTTCGCGACTGCAAGCATGGAGTTGCACAACACATTACAACCGGCCTCCAGATCCTCCGCATTAGCGCTCTCCAGTTCATTGTGGCTAATGCCATCTTCACAGGGAACAAATATCATAGTTGTTGGTATAAATTTGGCTATGTTGCAGGCATCATGGCCTGCACCTGTATAGATATCCTGGTATGGCTTTCCTTCTTCTTTGGCGAATCGTCGAACTGTATCAACCAGGGCCGGATGAAAGGGCAGCGGCTCAAATATATGTACGTTGTTCGATGGTCAACACCAATCCCAGCTCATGTGCAATTTCAGCCGCATCTTTTCGAAATTCTGTATCCATCTGGCTTGGCACTTTATCTTCCGGATGACGCAGATCTCCGGAAAATTCTACCAGCCCCGCCACTGTATTGGGGGAATTCGGGTGCACATTCATTCGTCCTACCGTGCTGCGTGCATCGGGTTGACTACGCCCTATACGATCAATTTCAAGAATGATCCTGGAAGCACCAACCATGGCATCTTTTCTTGTTTCCATGGGAGTTGGGCCTGCGTGTGCCTCGACACCGGTTAAAGAAACGTCATACCAGCGTTGACCCTGTGCTGAATTGACCACGCCGATAATGTTTCCCTGCTTCTCAAGAATGGGGCCTTGCTCAATATGTGCTTCAAAATAACAGGCAACAGGATAACTTTGCATGGATAATGTCCCGTAGTAACCCATACGCTCCAATCCCTCTTTTATGGACCAGCCTTCGCTCTCTTCACGCATATTGAGTGCTTCATCCAGGGGGATCATGCCGGTGTAAACGGCCGAACCCAGCATCGGTTTGAAAATGCAGCCTTCCTCATTGGTCCATACTGCCACTTCGATGGGTGCGTCAGTTTCAATTTTGTTGTCGTTTAATGTCCTGATCACTTCAAGCCCGGCAAGTACGCCATAAACACCATCGAATTTTCCTCCGGTCGGCTGGGTATCGAGATGGCTCCCTGCGATCACAACCGGTTGGCTGTTATCCCTGCCACTGCGACGCGCGAAAATGTTGCCAAACTGGTCTACTGAAACTGTACACCCGGCTTCTTCGCACCACTTTACAAACAGGTCACGACCCAACTTGTCTTCATCGCTGAATGCAACCCGATTACACCCGCCCTTTTCAGTGGCACCGATCTTTGCCATTTCCATCAAACTATTCCAGAGACGCTCACCACTGGTCTTGATGTAAAGTTGTTCCGCAGCCATACAAATTATTTCCAAATTTCTAATTTATTGAATATACTTCTATATTATAGAAGTATATTATAAACTCAAGACCCTTTCATACGAATTACCAACATTCGTCAGAAATTTGATAATTACCAGAAATGAATGAATCCCAACCTGTTGCCATAGTGACTGGCGGCGCAAAAGGAATCGGTGCTGCCTGTGCCCAAATGCTTGGCCAGGCCCGATTCAATGTCCTGTTGAGCTATGTCAACAGTCAAGGCGATGCTGATACGGTGGTTTCCAGTTGCCTGGAATACGGCAATGATGCAGCATGTCTCAAAAGCGATGTCTCAAAGGATGACGATTGTATTGCCCTGGCGAAAGCTGCGCTCGACCGCTGGGGTCGAATCGATGTTCTGGTAAATAATGCGGGAATTACACGTTTTGGTGACCCGTCGAAACTGTCTACCGTGAATGCCGATGATTTCGAAAAAATATTTTCAGTCAACGTAACCGGGGCTTTCCAGATGACGCGAGCGGTCAGTACATATATGAAAGGTTCACCCTTTGCATCGGTGGTTAATATTTCATCGCACTCGGGGTTTTCAGGCATAGGATCATCCATTGCCTATGCGGCTTCAAAAGGAGCACTCAATACGCTAACGCTTTCGTTAGCCCGTTCACTGGCACCGGATATACGTGTCAATGCTGTTTGCCCGGGGTTCGTGGATACAGACTGGATGAAACCTAAGATGGACGGGCAAGCCCTGGAAATGTTCAAACAGGACGTAACCAGTATTGCACCCCTTAATCGCCTGGTCACACCCGAAGAAGTTGCAGAAACGGTGGGGTGGCTGGCGCTGGAGGGAAAATCGATAACAGGCCAGTTGATCGTCATAGACGGCGGAACCCATCTCACACTTGGCTCACCCATTTAATTTTATTCTCCAGGAGAAAACCATGAAAGACAACGAAAACTTCCAGCCCGTGGATCCTCAGGTTGTTCCCCGATTTGCTGATGTGGCGACATTTTTGAAACAAAACGCCATGACATTGACCCAAACGTCGATATCGGGTTGGTAGGCGTTCCATTTGACCTGGGGGTGAATTACAGAAGTGGTGCGAGACAAGGTCCCACCGGGGTACGTGAAGCATCCCGGCTGATACGACGGGTCCACCCTTCCAGCGGCATTTCACCATTCACCATTTGTAATGTTGCAGATTTAGGTGACGCGCCAGTTAACCCGATGAATAAAGACAAGTCCATAGATCAAATACAGGGCTTTTTTCAGGAACTACGCGAAGCCAACATCATTCCCCTGGCAGTGGGTGGCGACCATACTATTCCACTACCGATTTTACGAGCGCTTGCTAAGGATCGACCCCTTGGCGTTCTGCATATAGATGCCCATGCGGATACCCTCGATATGATTTGTGGCGACAAGTATAACCACGCGACATTTTTACGCCGTGCCATGGAAGAAGGGTTATTGGAAGCCGATAGAGTGATTCAAATCGGGATGCGTGGCAGCCGATTCAGCATTGACGATATCCAGTATGGATATGACGTCGGATACACCATCATAACCATGGATGAATATGAAGAAATGGGACGCGCAGCAGTAATAGATAAAATTCTCTCGGTATTAGGCGATGGCCCCATATATATCTCTCTCGATATTGATGGACTCGATCCCGCCTATATGCCAGGTACGGGGGTCCCTGAAATTGGCGGCATCCTGCCCAGGGACATGCAGGTGATATTGCGATCGTTACAGGGGCGCGAGGTAGTTGGTGCAGATATCAGCGAAGTAACGCCCTGCTTCGATCCAACCGGCATTACCTGTATTACGGTCGCTAACCTGATCTTTGAAATGTTGTGTATCGTTGCTGATCATATTCATACAAATCGTTAGTTGTGCTTTATCCAATTCCCCACCAGACTGGGTACCTCAAGATGCTCCTTTTGCTGCTCGTAAGCTGCAGAAATCGCAACTCTTAGATGAAAAAGAATCCTATCAAACGCATCGTAGTTTTGATGATGGAGAATCAAAGCTTTGACCGCCTCTTGGGCTTTGTTAAGGGAGTGGGGCAATTGGATGGCTCTCAGTTTGCCTTCAACAGTAAGGGCGAAAAAGTATTTGTAAGTTCGGGAGCTGACCCTGTAGTTCACAACGAATTCAACCCACCGCATTTGTTTATGGATACCATGAAACAACTTTACGGGGATGAAATTTATACAGGGCAAAAACCTACCGGAGCGGGCATGCTCTCTGCTGTTTTTCCGGAGAGTGACAAAGAAAAAGAAATTGAATTTATGCGTTTCTTTAACCCCGAACAACTCCCGGCGCTCACAACATTAGCTCAAAGCTTTGTTACCTGTGACAGATGGTTTTCATCCGTTCCCGGACCAACAGGCCCCAATCGTCTATTTGCACATACGGCGTGCTCCGGCGGTTACACAGGGGGTTTGTGGTTGGCCGAAGACGGGTTGAACCCGCCTGAAGAAATGAAAACTATATTCGAAAGTCTCCATAATAAAAATGTTAGTTGGAAAATATATAGTCCAGATAATCTAAAAACGGCAGCGTGTTTACCTTATGTTGCCAAGCACTCAGAGAACGTTACAGGTTTAGATCAATTTTTCGCAGATGCCCAAAGTAATCAATTGGCTGACTACAATTTTGTAAACCCGGATCTTTGGAAAAACTCGCAACACCCCGGGGAGGTGCCGAACCTGATTCCTGGTGATCATCTCATAGCTGATGTCTACGAGGCCATTCGGCAAAACGATGTACTGTGGTCAAACACACTTCTTTTGATCACCTACGATGAAGCCGGTGGTTACTATGATAGCGTGATCAGTACAGTCGAGATGCCCTCTCTGGTCAATATACGCCCTTCGGGGGGATGGGATAAGTCAAGCGATGAATTCGACTTTAAATACCTCGGTGTGAGGGTGCCAGCTATTTTGATTTCAGCCTATTTGGATCACAGGGTAGATCATACAAATTATGAACATGCCTCGATATTGGCAAGTTTGAAGGAACTCTTCCAGCTGAGAAGCGGCGGGCCGGATGGCTTTTTAACCTCAAGGGATCAGCATGCCAACAGTATTTTTGCAAATAATTCATTTCGCAAAT
>PVMK01162767.1_pt1 | contig 17688 bp, 14 predicted proteins | sample 1853481 | NCBI WGS metagenome assembly PVMK01 (sample SAMN08533507, study PRJNA380276) | Marine sediment metagenome, whole genome shotgun sequencing project. | reverse complement strand
TCGGCGCCAACGTGGCCGAATACAGTGTCTCGGAGCTTTCGGGTGCGATTAAGCGCGCTCTGGAGCAAGGTTTCGGCTACGTGCGCCTGCGCGGCGAGGTGTCGGGCTATCGCGGTCCACACGCCTCTGGGCACTGTTATTTCGCCTTGAAAGACGACAAGGCCAAGATCGAGGCGGTCATCTGGAAGGGTGTCTTCCAGCGGCTCAAGGTAAAGCCGGAAGAAGGCATGGAGGTTGTCGCCCAGGGGCGCATCACCACCTATCCCGGTTCCTCCAAGTATCAGATCGTGATCGAGAGCTTGGAGCCCGCCGGCATTGGCGCGCTTATGGCGCTTTTAGAGGAGCGTAAAAAGAAACTTGCCGCCGAAGGTCTGTTCGACGAGGAGCGCAAAAGGCCACGGCCGTTTCTGCCAGGCGTCGTCGGCATCATTACGTCGCCGACGGGCGCGGTCATTCGCGATATGCTGCACGGCTTCAACGAGCGCTTTCCAACGCGCGTCCTTATTTGGCCAGTGCGGGTGCAGGGCGAGACGTGCGCAGCCGAGGTGGCCGCAGCCATCCGCGGATTCAATGCCATAGCACCTGGAGGCGCCATTGCGCGCCCAGATGTCCTCATCGTTGCGCGCGGTGGCGGTAGCCTTGAAGACCTGTGGAGCTTCAACGAGGAGGTCGTCGTGCGCGCCGTTGCCGAAAGCGCCATCCCGCTGATCTCGGCTGTCGGCCACGAGACGGACTGGACGCTTATCGATCTTGTTGCCGACGCGCGCGCGCCTACACCCACCAAGGCTGCCGAATGGGCCGTGCCCAAGTATGCGGATCTGGCTCAAGACACCGCCAAGCTCGGACTGAGGCTTGCGACGGCTGCGCGCCGCGTCCTGGAAAGCGCGCGCACTCATCTCAAGGCGGCTGCACGCGGCCTGCCGCGTTTGGAAGATTTGGTCGCATTGCCGCGCCAGCGCTTCGACGCGTTGGAGAAACGATTAGGCCGGGCTTTGCTCGCCAACACGCGGGCGCATCACATGCGCCAATTGCGCATCAGCTCGCGCTTGCATCCGCGTCTGCTCAGCGTGCGGCTTGGCCGTGCGCGCGACCGTCTCGATACGTTCGGCCGCAGAAACGTTGACGCCTTGTCGCGCAGCGCTGCTGCCCGGCGCACCCGGTTCGAGCGTGTGGCAGGCCGTATGCAACCGGAGGCGGTGCGACAGCGCATTGCGTACGGCGGCGAACGGCTCAGCGCCTTGGAGGCGCGGTCCATACAAGCCTTGCGCAATCGCATCTTGGCGGGGCGCCGTCAACTCGATGCGTGCGCTAAGTTGCTCGGCTCTTTAAGCTATCAGAGCGTGCTGCACCGCGGGTTTGCGGTTGTTCGCGACAAGGACGGCCATACGGTGCGCAAGGCTGCCGAGCTGCACGCCGGTGATCGTCTAGAGCTGGAATTTGCCGATGGGCGTGCGCGCGCCGAGACGCGGGAGGTCGATTTGGGTGATAGGAAGAAGCCGGTAGCACGGGCATCGCCAACATCGCAGCCGGCGCCGACGCGGCCAACGCGGGTGCGTCGTGGTGGAGGAAGTAGCGGACAGGGTTCTCTCTTTTAGAACAACGTGATTCCAAAGTGCGCCTTGACGCAGCGCGCGTGATTGGCAATGTGAAGCGCACCGGATCGGCTGTCCCCGTAATCAGAGACTTCAATGAACCGTTTCGAAAAGTTCTTTGGCCTTAGAGGTGAAGCGAAAGTGCGTTACTTGAATGGCGAGTTCCAAGTGGTTTCGCCGGGGGACTTCGTGCGTTGTGCCGTCACAGGCGAGCCTATCTTGTTGCCCGATCTTAAATATTGGAGCGTGGAGTTACAGGAGGCCTACGTTTCGCCGGAGGTCTCATTGCAGCGCTACCTGGAGGTGTACCGGGAAAGCCAAGGTGGCACTTAAGGGCGCTTTTGAGGGCGCTCACGCTGCATCACCCCTTCGATCAACGCGGCCAGGCGGTCCAAGTCCCGTGCCTCGAATGCCATTTCGATAGCGAATTGTTCGGTTTTCTCCAGCAAGTCTTTGCGCACGCCGGTGCTGCCCTTGAGGCGGACCCAATCTTTCTCCGTCGTATCGAGGCGCGCGCCCGTGTCTTGTGCGTGCCGCAGCAAACGGACAGCATCAGCGCGCGAGAAGACATGGTGATCAGGGAAAGCGATGCGCTGCACGATGCGTGCGCCTGACGCCTCCAAAAGCCTAAAGAAGCGATCCGGGTTGGCAATGCCGGTGTACGCAACAATTGGCGTTTTTGCGAGCCAGGCGGTGTCGCCGCTGGGAACCGCGCGCGCGGCAAGAACGGGACCAGGAAATGTGTGGCGGAGCAACTGGTGAACGCCATGTTCTTGTAAAGGTTTGGCGGCATCGGGGTCCCTAACCACGATCGCATCGATGAGGCCTAGCTGAAATTCGAGTGGAGCGCGCAGGGACCGGCTGGAATGACCTCGCCATTGCCCACCCCGCGCCGTCCGTCGACAACGGCAATTGATAGATCCTTGATGAGCGCGGGGTTCTGCAACCCGTCATCCATGATGACCACGCTTGCGTGCCACCCGCCGTCCTCGATCATCTGCAGGCCGGCTTTGCGGTCGTGGGCGATAAGCGTCGGTGCCAGGCGTGCAAGCAGCAGCGGCTCATCGCCAAACTGTTGCGCGGCATCAGGGCTATCTTCAACCCAAGCCGGTCCTGCCGACGTGCCGCCATAACCACGTGACAAGAACACGGGGCTTTCGCCGCGCTCCAGCAGCAGTTGGGCGATGAACAGCGCAAGCGGCGTCTTGCCGGCGCCGCCAGCTGTGAAATTCCCAACACAGATGACGGGGAAGCGCGAGCGATAGGGACGGTGACGGCGAAAGCGTGCCTCGACAATCCACCCATAAAGGTGCCCGATGGGCGCAAGCAGGTGTTGGCGCAGGTCGGGCGTCTCGCCGTACCACCACTGCGGCTCGTCAAGACGCACGCTTGAGCCTTTCGTCAGGAAGGATGGGCAGCAGGAGTTCAATGGTGCGCTCAAGAGCACCCGAAAGTGTGCCAAGCGCCTCGGTGGCGCCTGCGCGCATGTGCTGCATCTCGGATTGGTTCTTCAATAATCGAGAAATATTTTCAGCAAGTTCCTCGGCAGTTTTCACCTCGATAACGCCGTGGTGGTGCAACAGCGTGCGATAGGCGTCGGAGAAGTTGCGCCAATGGGGCCCGGTAATGACGACTGTGCCGTGACGGATGGCCTCGATGGGGTTCTGGCCCCCGCGCTCGATCAGCGACCCGCCGATGAAGGCAATCGGGGAAAGCGCGTACAACGTACCGAGCTCGCCAATCGTGTCGGCAATGTAGATATCGGTACGCCCAGTTGGCATTGCCCCGAGTGAGCGCTGGGTGACATTGAGTCCGAGATCCTTCATTCGTTCGGCGACGCTGGTGCCCCGCTCTGGATGGCGTGGCGCGATGATCGTGCAAAACCCGTCAAATGAGCGGGCGAGCTGGCGATGGGCTTGTGCGATGATTTCCTCTTCGCCTTCGTGCGTGCTGGCAGCCACAAACATAGGGCGTTGCGCTAAAGCATGCTTGAGACGATCCAGCTCGCCAGCATCAATCGGGGGCGGCGGGGCATCAATCTTCAAATTGCCAATAGAGTGGACATTGCGGGCGCCGAGCGATCCGAAGTCTCGGGCAAGCCGATCGTTCTGCGCGAGCACGATTTGGAAGCGTGTAAAGAGGGCGCGCGCCATGTTGGCATTGCGCCGCCAGCGGCGCAGGCTGCGACGCGAGATTCGGCCGTTGATAAGCGCCAACGGAATGCTGCGCGCCGATGTCTTCAGGATCAATGACGGCCAGATTTCCGACTCAGTGAACACCGCCAGATCCGGGCGCCAGTGGTCAAGGAAACGTGCTGCGTAATCTGGTGCATCCAGCGGAACGTATTGGTGAATGCTGTCAGGGCCGAGGCGCCGCTCGGCAAGTTCTGCTGATGTGACTGTTCCCGTTGTCAGCAGAAAACTGAGGTCGGACCGGGCGGCCTTGAGCCCTTGGATCAAGGGAAGCGCAGCGTTGGTTTCGCCTACACTTGCCGCGTGGATCCAAACGAGTAGGCCTTCCGGTCGCGCAACACTTGCCACGCCTAAGCGCTCCGGGCGCCGTCGCGGATCCTCCTTGCCTTGACGTTCGCGCACTTTCAGGACAGCACGCGCAAACGGACGCAGCAAGCTCATGACGGTAAGGTAGGTCTTGAGAAGAAATCCTGGCTCGGTCGGCGGAGAGTCTGGGTCGGTGGCGGTGAATGGTGCTACGCGTGTGACATCGGCACCAGCAAGCTCGTAGGCCCGCGCCGTTACCTCATTCAGCGAACGCTCAACCTCCGCACGCGCGGCCTCCAGTGCCTCCTCGTTAGCGTCGGGTGCAACGTGGATGGGATCGCCGGCGACATAAACGAGTTTGGAGAACGGCAGGTTGATGGTCATGCGGCTCCAGGTATTGAGCGCGATGAAACGAGACGTGGCGACTGCCGTGGGTATGATCGGCCGGCGGGACAGACGGGCTAGCGTTACGATGCCGAGCCCGGCGCGGCGCGCCGGGCCCGGAGGGACGTCAGCTGTGATGACGATAGAGGCACCATTGTCGAGCGAGCGCATAGCCGCGCGAAGCGCATATACGCCGCCGCGGTTCTTACGGCGCCCTCCAGCCCCGGCGCCACGAATCAGATCAACATCGAAGCAAGACATTGCCGCGCCGATTAGATCAGCGTCGCCATGTCGCGCGACCATGGCGGAGATCCTGGTTCCAGGCGGCCTAAAGCCGACGGTCATCATGAACTGGCCATGCCAGACGGCCGCAATAAGGGGATGACCAGCCTCAAGCCGGGCCAACGCATCCGCCGGCTCGTAGACAGTGCGCGAGGTTTTCCTCACAATGTCTATCAAGCTGGCAATGACGCGGCCCGCGAGCCTGTTCAATGCGGATGCCGTCGGGGGGGAACGTGCCATCCTCAGGGACGCCTCGGCGCAAAAATGCTTGTACGCCAGCGGTCCTCTGTGAACCACTTGCAGCTGGTACCTATAGTGAATATCTAGCGTTGGCAAACTAGGACATTCGGGTGGATATTGACGCACCAAAATCAAGGGCCGCAGGTTCGCCTGCCTCTCCGCGCGCCGGAAAGCCGGGAACAGGCAAAGCTATGCCCGGTTTGATGAAACGGGCCAAACGCTCGTGGCGGCGCGTGGCGCGGACCTATCGTGAAAGGATGGTCGAGGGCTCGCCCGACTGGGTTCGCCGCCGGTTTGGGCGACCGGCAAGCTATCTCGATATGTTGCTTGTCGATCACGGAATCTTTCGATTCTTCTACGCCAACTGCCACAAGATATCAGATCACGCCTGGCGATCCGCCCAACCTGCGCCCCATCACATTCGCCGATTTGCCAAATCGGGCATACGCACGATCATCAATTTGCGGGGCGAACGCCAATGCGGCAGCTATTGGCTCGAGCAAGCCGCGTGTGACCATTACGGAATCAAACTCATTAACTTCCAGATTGGCTCGCGCGCCGCCCCCACCGCAGAGGAGCTGAACGCTGCCAAGTCGCTATTCGAGACGATCGAGTACCCGATGCTGATGCACTGTAAATCCGGTGCGGACCGCGCCGGCATCATGAGCGTGCTCTACCGCCACTTATTTGAAGGCGTACCGATCGACGTGGCCAAGAATGAACTCTCGTTCAAGTATGGCCACATACGCCAGGCGGACACCGGTATCCTCGACTACTTCTTCGATAGATATCTGGCGGACAACGCCGTGCGCCCGTTGCCGTTCCTTGAGTGGGTCAATACCGAGTACGACTCAAAAGAGTTGAAGCGCTCGTTTCGCTCCAAGGGTTGGGCAAACCGGTTGGTCGATACCGTGCTTCGGCGGGAGTAGATGGACAGGTGACATCGCGATGGTATGTGCTCGCGCGCCAATCAGTGCTTGAGGGCGCCGATCAAGAGTAAGTCCCTTAGGCAGGGGGCTTTTCGTCGAGACCGGTTCTGATTTCATGTTTGCGCGGCGGCGTCGTTTTTTGAGGGGTGCTCGGGATCCAAGAGCCGGTGCATATGAACGATGAAATATCTCATCAAGGCATTGTCGACAGTGCGGTGGGCCGCCCCTTTCCAGGCCGCGTAGGCTTCGGCGTAGTTGGGGTAGATGCCGACGACGTCGAGGCGGTTAAGATCTCGAAACTCTACACCGGCGAGCGACGTCAGTTCGCCGCCGAAAACGAGGTGCAAAAGCTGTTTCGGAGGTTCCTTCGAGCTACTCATTGGGGGTAGGTCCTCAAGATATGCGTTAGCCTTTGGCATGTCTTGCCCGAGCATCGGGGTGCGTGCAAGTTCGCCTAGCTGCGGCCAATGATGCACGTGAGCCCAATAACGGGCCGCCCGGTTACGCGGAATTTACGATATCTCTTAATCGGGGAGGAAGGTTCCTGTGGCATTTTAATAAAAATGATCGCACCAAGCGACAGCTCCGGAGTCAATCCCGGAGTCGATAAAGAGGCGTCACGTTAATCGGCTCAGGTCCACCATGGGAGCGGACCTGAGCCGAAAACGTATCCTGGCTTCTAGATTGCCGCCGCACAGCCCCGCCGGGGGGAGATGACCGGTCACGTCGCCTCAACTCGACCCGGCGAACGATGACAGTGCCATGTCGGCGAGGAGACCGAGGAAAATCACCAAGCCCACATCGCGATTGGAGCGGAAACGCACAAGACAGTTCTGCGCGTCGGCGATGTCCAGGGTTGTGACTTGCCATGCCATTTGCGCTGACACGAGTAGAACCGCAGTGATGTAAATGAGGTGGGTTCCTGCAAAAAGCCCAGCCAGAAGCCAAAGTATGGCAGCGCCCGCGTAAAGGCCGCCAACTCCGCTTATCGTGTTGGATCCGAACTTTATGGCGGGCGACTTGAGGCCGAGCATGAGGTCGTCCTCTTTGTCCTGGTGGGCATAGATCGTGTCGTAGCCGATCGTCCAGAGCACCGAACCGCAATAGAGCAGTATGGCGGGCAGGCCTATTCCGCCCGTGACGGCGCTCCAGCCAACGAGTGCGCCCCAATTGAAGGCGAGGCCAAGCGCGATCTGCGGCCAGTAGGTGTAGCGCTTCAGAAAAGGATAGATCGCAACAAGGATTAGGGAGGCTACGCCTAAGCGGATGGTGAAGGCGTTAAACTGGATCAGCACCATGAGCCCGGCGAACGAGCAGACGGCGGCGAAAGCCAGTGCTGCGCTGGGCGTAATCTGTCCAGAAGGGATGGGGCGGCTTGCGGTGCGCGAGACCTGGGCGTCGTAATGCCGGTCGACGTAGTCGTTGTAGGCACAGCCTGCCGCGCGCATGACGATCGCGCCGATGGCGAACAGTGCAAGGAACCAGAGGTTTGGGACTGGGCTTGCGCGCGAAACCTCCGCCAGCGCCACCCCCCACCAGCAAGGCAGCAGTAGGAGCCAGACGCCGATCGGCCGGTCGAGGCGGGCGAGGCGCAAGTACGGACGGGCATATTCGGGCGCATAGCGGTCCACCCAATTTCGGGGTGGCGCATCGGCAATGCGATGTGTGCGCTCAGATGGCGTGGGATCTTGGGGCATCGTGGGTTTTTGGAGGTGCGCGGATGTGCCCGACCCTAGCCTCCGATCGCACGCGCGGCAATCGCCCATTGCCGTGGGCAGCCTCGAGCGACGTAGGCGCGCGCGTTTGCACGACGTGCGCCATTGGCTAGAGCCTGATCGTTTCACTTAGAGGCGCTAATTGCGTCCAAGTGAAACGTGAATCACATCTCTACACATTTGATTTAGGGTCTATGACCCTAGAGTAAGATTCACGTTCTTGCTGGAGACGTTCCGGGCTTGGCGAGCGATTCCATCAAGAACGATCTTGCTCTAAGAGGACGCATGTCAACGAGCGAGTTTCACGGTCCCCGCCTCTACGTGGAGGCAGCACTGGCTGAGTGTTCTTCAATCGCCTGCACTGTTGAGCAGGCGAATCATCTGCTCAACGTGATGAGGCTCGGATCTGAGGACGAAATCCTCGTCTTTAATGGGCGCGACGGCGAATGGCGTGCTCGGCTGGCCGATGTTGGTAAACGCGGCTGCGCATTGGAATGTCTTGAGAAGACGCGCGCGCAGAAGGACGGTCCTGATATCCATTACCTGTTTGCGCCGTTGAAGCGGGCGCGGCTCGACTACATGGTGCAGAGGGCGACAGAGATGGGCGTGGCGCGGCTGCAGCCCGTCTTGACCCGGCGCACGATGACCGCACGGGTAAATGTTGCGCGCCTGCGGGCCAACGCCATCGAGGCGGCCGAGCAGTGCAGAATTCTGTGGGTGCCGGAAGTCGTGGAACCAGCTCAACTTGATGCCATGCTCAACTCTTGGGATTCAGCGCGGCGCCTTGTCTATTGTGACGAGTCGGCACAGGTGGCGAACCCAATCACCGCGCTTACGAGTATCACGCCTGGGCCGCTCTCCGTCCTGATTGGACCCGAAGGCGGGTTTGATCCCAGCGAACGTGCAATGCTGCATAAGCAGTCGTTTACGCTGCCGATCTCGCTCGGGCCACGCATCATGCGGGCGGACACCGCGGCGGTGGCGGCACTGGCACTCGTCAACGCAGTTCTGGGCGATTGGCGTTAGCTGGCGCCCCGAAGCGAATGCCCGTCGAGTCGCTGTGATGAATGGGATGTCGTACACGCGGCTGCATTCGGCTGTGCGAACAAAGGTGCGAGTTCTTGGATTGGCACGCTCGATTGTTCCTGCGCCGGTCGCCGCGATGGCGACGCTCACGTGTTGTCCAGGTTGTCGAGCGCGCCGTCGAATGCCTTGCCGTCGGCTGAGTCGGGATCGAAATCTGGTGGCCGGCGCGAGCCTATGGTAGGATCTAGGCTTGTTCTCCCTTTCGCTGGGCGTCATAAACCCCAAATCTCCAGGCACCACTTTCCAGGCCAATGCGAAAGGCTGTGAATGTCGACACGTGAAGAAGGCGCGCCAAGCGTCATCGTGCGCTCGCGGGACGATCTCGTGGCCTGGCTTGCCGAAGGCTGCAAGCCAAAGGAGAGCTGGCGGGTTGGCACCGAACACGAGAAGTTTGTGTTCCACACGGGCACGTTGACCCCTGTGCCCTACGAAGGCGAACGTAGCATCCGTGCATTGATGGATGCGCTGGTTGACCGTTTCGGGTGGGAACCGATCCGCGAGGGTGATCGGATCATTGCTCTAAAGCGGCCCGACGGCGAGCACGGGGGGACTATAAGCCTGGAGCCGGGCGGGCAATTCGAGCTATCGGGCGCCCCGCTGCGAACGCTGCACGAAACGTGCCGGGAGGCCGGGGAGCACTTCCGCGAGATCCTCAGCGTTGGCGAGGCGTTGAGTATAGGGTTTCTGGGGCTTGGTTTTTCGCCCAAGTGGACGCTCGCAGAAACGCCGCGCATGCCCAAGGATCGCTACGCGATTATGACCCGTTTCATGCCTGAGGTGGGAACGCGCGGTCTCGACATGATGTATCGGACCGCCACTATTCAAGTGAACGTCGACTTTTCCGATGAAGCCGACATGGTCAAAAAACTGCGCGTTTCTCTTGCTTTGCAGCCGATCGTGACGGCGCTGTTTGCCTCCTCGCCATTCACCGAAGGACGGCCCAACGGCTTCAAATCGTTGCGTAGCGAGATCTGGCGCGACACGGATCGGGAACGCACGGGCATGCTGCCGTTCGCCTTCGAACCGGGCATGGGTTTTGAGCGCTACACGGACTATGCGCTCAACGTCCCCATGTATTTCGTCTATCGCGCCGGCCGCTACATCGACGTTGCCGGCGCCTCCTTTAAAGACTTTCTGGCCGGGCGGTTGGCGAACCTTCCCGGAGAGAGGCCGACGCTCGATGATTGGTCGGACCATCTTACGACGCTCTTTCCCGAAGTGCGCTTGAAGCGCTTTTTAGAGATGCGTGGTGCCGATGGAGGGCCCTGGAAGCGGGTCTGCGCCCTACCCGCGCTTTGGGTTGGGTTGCTCTATGAAGAGGATGCACTTGATGCGGCGTGGACCCTCGTTAAAGACTGGACAGCTGAGGAACGCGAGACGTTGCGAGGGGAGGTGCCGCGAGCCGCACTTGCCACTCGTTTTCGCGGGTCGACCGTGCAGGATATTGCGCGAGAGGTGTTGCAAATCGCGCGCAAGGGCCTGCGGGACCGCCGCCAGATTAACCCCGCCGGCGACGACGAAACGGTGCATCTCGATGTCCTTGAAGAGGTCGTAGAGAGTGGCAAGACACTCGCAGATGAGCTGCTGGAGCGCTTCGAAGGCCCATGGCGCAGGAATATCGACCACGTCTTCGAAGAGTGCGCCCTGTAGAGCTTTAGAGGCTGATCGGCTCACGCGGACGCACTGAGCACTTCCAAGTGAAATGCAATTCAGTCTGTACACTTATGAATTAGAGCGCGATTTACCTTCTTGCGGAGGATCTCCCGGGCCTGACGCGCGCATCCTTCAAGATCGTTCTTGCTCTAGCGCAGCGGTTCAGGTTGTGTTCATTCTGTGGCAGGATAACTGGCCTTGCAGGGGTGGTGGGGCCTATCTTGTTTGATGTACCTTTCAAAGGAACGCACACCTCCGCGGGCGCCTACAGGCGACAGGAGATTGGTCAGGTGGTTGATAGCAGAATGACTTGGACACTGGTGAGGGCCGCGGGTTGTGCCGTGCTATTGGCTGGCGCTGGGCTGCTTGGCACGGAGCCTGCTTCGGCTGCCAACTGCGGTGCCCAATGTAAGCAGGCGTTCAACCAATGTAGAATTTCGACCAAAGGCTCGCCGTCTTGCGACAAGCAGTTCACCAAGTGCATGCAGGGTTGCATTAAACGGAACTGACTATGAGCGCGCAGGAACTCCTGGCTAGTTCTGCGTTTTCAAGAATGCGATGAGGTTCCTGAGATCGCTTTCGTTCCTCACACCGCCGAAAGCCATGACGCCTTTGGGAATGAACGTGTCGGGCGATTCCAGGTAGGCTGATAAGTTCTGTTCATTCCACACCAGCCCCTTTGCCGCTGCTTCCTTCATCGCCTTGGAGTAATTGAATCCGGAAACGGAGGCTGCTTTGCGTCTGAAGATGCCGTTGAGCTCAGGCCCCGCCTTGTTTCGGGCACCCGGGCCTACCGCGTGGCATGCGCGGCATTGATTGAAGACCAACGCGCCCTGGCTTGCATCTTGCGCCCACGCAGGCGCGGCGCCAGCGATCGCGGCAATTGAGATCGCGAGACGTAGCGACCGTTTCATGCTTTCGCTCCTCTCCTTGCGGCGCCAACGATCAAGTCGGCACGGAGTCTTGACGTTCAAATGTGTCGGATAGGCGGTGCGCCGGCGAATTTGATTAGCGAACGGCGACAGCCTTGGGTCCTTTGCCGGGCGAAGGTTCGGCGAGCGTCTGCGGGGAGTTGAACGCCTTGTCCCAATAGGGATCGGGTCCGTAGAGCTCGACCAAGAATTCGATGAACACGTTGACTCGTGCGGGCATGAAATCGCGAGAAGGGTAAACCGCATAGACTGCAAGGTTTGAGGACCCGCGATACTGTGGCATCACGACCTTTAGAACGCCGCTCTTGATCTCTTTGCCTACCTCCCACGTTGAGCGCAGGCCAAGGCCCAGACCTGAGATCAGGGCCTCACGAATGACCTCACCTGAGTTTGAGCGAATGTTGCCGTTCGTGCGGACGTGGCGGTTGCCCTCAGGGCCTTCAATCCGCCAGACATCCTGCGCCCCGGCCGAAATGCAATTGTGCGAATCGAGATCGGCTATCTTTTCGGGCGTGCCAAATTTCCCCAAATAGGACGGCGCGGCGCATAGCATCCGGTTATCGGGCGCAAGTTTACGGGCAACAAGAGAAGAATCCTCAAGTTCGCCAATGCGTATGGCGACGTCGAAACCCTCGCGGATGATGTCGACGAAATCGTCGGTGAGGTTGAATTCGAGCTCGATGTCGGGGTAGCGGGCAAAAAATCTGTCGAGGTAAGGCGCGACGTGCAACCGGGTGAACGCGGCCGGCGCTGTGATCTTCAACTGGCCACGGTGCTTGGTATTGCGCCGGCTAACAAAGTCCTCCGCCTCCTCGCAAAGGCTCAGGATGTCGATGACCCGTTTGAAATAGCCAGCGCCCGTCTCGGTCAGCGTCAAGTGACGTGTCGTGCGCTGGAAAAGGCGCGTGCCAATTCGCTCTTCAAGCTGGCTGATACGTTTCGAGACGACAGCAGGTGAAAGTCCCATCTCACGGCCGGCAGCGGACATATTGCCGGTGCGCGCGACGCGTGCGAAGATATCTAGATCGCTAATGGCGGTCACTTGAATTCCTGTAGATAACTGAGGCTCTTACCGGGAGCCGAGCGCTTCTAAATAATCCTATAAAGTGCATTTGTTGCTGATTATACGACTTCAGGGGAGCCCTAGAATACCTGTACTCTTGTCCTATTGTGGCGGCGTTGTCTGCGGGAATCCTTGCCGAAATTCCAATATGCTTATTGAACAATATGTCGGTGACGGCGTCGAGCGGGAGATGTGGGGATGACGCTTACAAATTTGCCAGAACCTGACCAAGAAGTGGTTGCACGCTCAAGCACGATTATCAAGGATCTTGAGCAGCTCGTCGCCCGCGACGCCGTGATCTCCGATGAGGAAGGCCGGCGTGCATTCGAGGCCGACGCACTCACTGCGTATCGGCAGATGCCGCTCGCCGTGGTGTTGCCGCAAACCACTGAGGAGGTATCCAAGGTTCTCAGGTACTGCCAGCAGAACCGTATCAAGGTTGTGCCGCGTGGTGCTGGCACATCGCTCTGTGGCGGTGCGCTGCCCGCCGCCGATGCCATCGTTGTCGGCGTTTCCAAAATGAACCGTATTCTCGACGTGGACTACGAGAACCGCGCTATTCGAGTGCAGACCGGGATCACCAATCTGGCAATTTCGGAGGCGGTTAGCGCGCAAGGATTCTTTTATGCGCCCGACCCCTCGAGCCAGCTTGCGTGCACTCTGGCGGGCAATATTGCGATGAACTCGGGAGGGGCCCACTGCCTAAAGTATGGCGTCACCACCAACAACGTTCTGGGCGTTCAGATCGTGATGATGGATGGTGAGATCGTCGAACTCGGCGGTCCTCATCTCGATGCCGAAGGCTACGATCTACTAGCGCTCGTCATTGGGTCGGAAGGCCAGTTCGGGATCGTCACGGAAGCGACAGTACGGATTCTACGCAAAGCAGAATTGGCGCGCCCAATTCTGTTGGGCTTTGACAACTGCGAAGCCGCCGGCCTGTGCGTCGCCGCTATCATCGGCTCCGGCATCATGCCTGTCGCAATTGAGTTCATGGACAAGCCGGCCATTGAGGTTTCGGAGGCTTTCGCTAAGGCGGGGTATCCCCGTGACGTCGAAGCGTTGCTTATCGTGGAAGTGGAAGGCTCCGAGGATGAAATTTCGCGGTTGCTGAGCGATATTGTCGAGATCGCCATGCCGTTTGACCCCAAGACGGTCGAACCAAGCACTTCGCCGGAGCAGAGCGAGCGCATCTGGAAAGGGCGCAAGTCAGCGTTTGGTGCCTTTGGCAGGATCTCCGACTACTACTGTATGGACGGCACCATTCCGCTGGCGCGGCTGGCCGAAGTTCTGCCCAAAATTTCGCAGATTTGCGCGAACAAGGGTCTGAAAGTCGCCAACGTCTTCCATGCCGGCGACGGCAACCTGCATCCGCTTATCCTTTATGATGCCAATAACGTGGATGAGGCACAGAGGGCGGAACTTGCAGGCGCAGAGATCTTGAAGTTGTGTGTGGCTGTGGGCGGCTGCCTCTCCGGTGAGCACGGTATTGGTATCGAGAAGCGCGACCTCATGGGTGTACAATTTTCCGAAACCGATCTCACCGTGCAGATGCGCATTAGGAGCGTATTCGATCCGGATTGGCTCTTGAACCCCGGCAAGGTATTCCCGCTCGAGATGAGCGAGAAGGCAGGCGCGGCGGAAGCCGCCTGAGGAGATTCCCGTTTGAGCGAATTGCTTAGGCCCGCGGCCGATTGGGAGCTGCAGCAAATGATCTCGGGTTGCGCCGAGAGGGGGCTTCCAATCGAAGTGGTCGGCTCCGGGTTCCAAGCGGGCCATTGGCCGTCCCATAGAAAGTGCCGTGACGCTGACAACGACCTCGCTTCGTGGCATTGCGCTTTATGAGCCAAGCGAGCTCGTCATGTCGGCGGGAGCGGGCACGCCCCTGTCGGCCGTAGAGGTGGAACTCGCCGGACGCGGGCAGATGCTGGCGTTTGAGCCAATCGACCTCGGTCCGGCAACCGGCGGCCCGCAGGGAGCGCAAACAATCGGTGCCGTGTTTGCAACCAATCTATCGGGAGCCCGGCGTATTCAGTCCGGCGCGGCGCGTGATCACCTCTTGGGCATCAAGGGCGTCAACGGCCGGGCGGAGCTGTTCCAGGCTGGCGGCCGGGTGATGAAAAACGTGGCGGGCTACGATGTGTCGCGCGGCTTGACCGGCAGCTGGGGCACACTGGCAGTGCTGACCCAAGTGACGTTCAAAGTGCTCCCTTGGCCAGAGGCGTCGGTGACGATCGTATTTCTCGGATTGCCAGACGATCTTGCGATCGAGCTACTTTGCCTTGCCATGGGTCAGCCATTCGAGGTGTCGGGCGCGGTTCACCTGCAGGCCGCAGTGGCTGAGCGTCTTGATCATCCCGGGCTTAAGTCCAGGGGCAAGTCGGTGACCGCGCTGAGGCTAGAGAACTTTGCTAACTCCGTTGCCACCCGCAAGCAAAGATTGAAAGAGGGACTGAGAGTCTACGGCAACGCATTGGAGCTCGATAACAGGGAGTCCATAGAGTTCTGGAGCGAGCTGCGCCGCTTGTCTGTTATGCCTTATGGCCCCTCGTTGTTGTGGCGCATTTCCACCAAGCCGACGACGGCTCCAAAGCTCGTGGCGGCGATTAAACGTTACATGCCGGTTAAGGCCTTCTACGACTGGTCAGGTGGTCTCATATGGCTCGAAGTGCCGGCCACGGACGACGCTGGCACTGCGGAGATCCGACGTGTCGTGGCCATCCACGGCGGACATGCGACGCTGATCCGCGCCGAGCCGGCCGTGCGCGCGTCTGTCGAGGTCTTCCAGCCGCTTAGTCCGGCAGTTGAACGCTTGACGCGCGGCCTGAAGGAAGCCTTCGATCCAGCTGGCATTCTCAATCCCGGCCGCATGTACGCCAACATTTGAGGCAGCTGTCGCTAATGCAAACGCACTTCACGTCCGAGCAGCTTGAGAACCCGCGCATCGCCGAGGCCGAAAGTATCCTGCGTAGCTGCATCCACTGCGGACTGTGCACGGCTGTATGCCCCACCTACGTGCTGCTCGGTGACGAGCGGGATAGCCCCAGAGGCCGCATCTACCTAATCAAGGGCATGCTCGAAGGGTCGCGCCCGGCAAGTGAAATAGTTCGCACGCATGTCGACCGCTGTCTGTCCTGCCTGTCCTGCATGACGACTTGCCCAAGTGGCGTCGATTATATGCATCTTATCGATATGGCGCGCGACTATATCGAGCAGACGGGTCGGCGCGGATTCAAGGAGCGGTTCGTTCGGGGCCTGCTTGCGCGGACGCTCCCGCACCCAGGCTTGTTTCGACTTGCCATCAAGGCGGCTCCGCTCGGGCGTCCCTGGGTCGACACATTGCGCCGCTTTGGCTTGAAAGAGCTGGCAGCGATGATAGAGCTGGCGCCCAACGTGTTGCCGCCATCGGCGAAATTCGAGGGGGCGGGGACGGCCGTGACGGACGAGGATCGTCGCGCCCGCGTTATTTTGCTGACGGGGTGTGCGCAACAAGTGCTGCGTCCGAGCATCAACGATGCCACGATTCGGTTGCTGGCCCGGCGCGGCGTTGATGTTGTCGTGGCCGCGGGAGCTGGTTGCTGTGGTGCGCTGACCTATCACCTGGGCAAGGAAGCGGCAGCCATCGCATACGCCAAGCGCAACGTCGATGCTTGGTCGAAGGAGTTGGCCAAGGCGCCGGTCGACGCGATCATCGTCAATGCCTCGGGGTGCGGCACGACGGTGAAGGACTATGGCGATCTCTTGAAGCGCGATCCGCAATACGCCGCGCGTGCGGCACGGCTGTCGGAGCTTGCCGTGGATATTTGCGAGTTCTTGACTCAGTACGAGCTGGGGCCGCCGAAACGCTATTCCTCGCTGCGCGTCGCCTATCACCCGGCATGCTCCCTGCAACACGGCCAGGGTATTTTGGAGGAGCCGAAATCTTTGCTTATCAAAGGGGGGTTCAGCGTCGTCGATATTGCCGAGGCACACATCTGCTGCGGATCGGCGGGGACCTACAACATTTTGCAGCCGGAAATGGCCAGCGCCTTGCGCGATCGCAAAGTGGCCAACATCAAGGCCGTGAAGCCCGATCTCGTAACAACGGGCAACATCGGCTGCATTACGCAGCTTGAAGGCAAGCTCGACGTTCCGATCGTTCACACGATTGAGCTTCTCGACTGGGCCTACGGTGGCCCCGTTCCGCGCGGGTTGGAGCCGCTGGCCAGGTTCGTGACCGACGTGCCGGAGCCAAAGCTCCGGGTCGAGGACTACATTTACGCCTAACGGTGTCCGCGATCTAGAATCGGCACGATGAGCATGCAGCTTTCCAACACCGATTGGCGCGATATTCGCGGCCCATTCGACATCATCGGCGATGTGCACGGCTGTGCCGGCGAGCTGATCGAGCTTCTCGGACGTCTGGGGTACACGGCGAGCCTTGAGGACGATGGCGCGCGCGTGCGCACTGGCACACCGCCAGGCCGCCGAGCCTTCTTTGTTGGCGATCTCGTCGATCGCGGGCCGCGTTCGCTTGATGTTGTACGCATCGTCATGCACATGGTCGCGAAAGGGCACGCCTTCGTTGTTGTTGGCAATCACGATAACAGGTTCATGCGCTTGCTTCAGGGCCGCGACGTGAAGCTCACGCACGGCCTTGCCGAAACCGTCAACGATTTTTCGATGGCGTCTGAGGATTTTCGTGGGCGCACGCGCAGCTTTTTCGGAGCCCTTCCAAGCCACGCTTGGCTCGATGGGGGCCAGCTTGCCGTCGCCCACGCCGGTGTTCGCGAGGACATGCTAGGCCGCAGCTCTGACGCTGTTTACAAATTCGGGCTTTATGGCGAGACGTCCGGCCAGCCCGACGAAAATGGGCTTCCCGAACGCTTCAATTGGTCGGCGCACTATGCCGGCAAAACGTGCGTCGTGTACGGTCATACCCCGGTGGCTGAACCTGAGTGGCTCAACAATACGCTTTGCATCGACACCGGCTGTGTCTACGGCGGCACGTTGACCGCACTGCGCTGGCCGGAAAGAGAGATCGTCTCCGTGCCGGCGCGGGCGACGTATTCACAGCGCAAGCGCCCCTTTGGGCTGCCGCCGGTACGCCCAGAGCGTGCCCCTTGAGAGCGGATTTGCTCCGCGCAGACGATCCGCTATAAGGCCTGACCGAATGCGCACGCGCCCATAGTGGCGCCTAAAGTCAGCTTTCATCTCATGGCAAAGACCAACAAAGACGCGCGGCCCAAGGCACGCCTGCCCAAAGGCCTTCGCGACATTGAAGCTACCGAACTGCGCGCGCAGAACGCCATGCTGGACAAGATCCGTGGCGTCT
>PVMK01125409.1_pt1 | contig 17688 bp, 14 predicted proteins | sample 1853481 | NCBI WGS metagenome assembly PVMK01 (sample SAMN08533507, study PRJNA380276) | Marine sediment metagenome, whole genome shotgun sequencing project. | reverse complement strand
TATCGCGCCTAAGCGAGACGGACCCTTCGAATACGATTTTGCTGCCATCTTTGGCTATGACTTCATAATCAATTATATTGATCGGCTGTCCGCTCCGATACACCTGATTGAAAACTCGATATATTCTGGCGGCCATTTTAGGAGTGGTGTATTTCCGGTTATTCATCCCAAGCAATTCATCACGTGAATAGCCAAAAGATTTGCATATGGAATCATTGAAAAACGTAAAGTTTCCGGAGAGGTCAACCTCCCAGTACCCTTCTTCCATGTTTTGCAGGATGGATCGATATTTCTCCTCACTCGCCCGCAGTTTCTCTTCTGCCTGTTTGCGCTTGGCGGATTCCTTCTCAAGATCCCTGATTCTTTGTGCCAACTGCTCGTAGGTCGGTTTTCTCGCCATTAGCAAGTCCTCCTGATTTATCATGGCGCTTCGGGTCCGTTGTAACGATTCCTGCGGCTTATCTCTTTTATTTTCACAATTCTTCGTCAGCTTGTGATATATCTTTAGAGTATTAAACCGCGGTCAATATTCAAGATATCATAATTGATGGCTGCCAGGCCAAGTAAAATTGAATATTGATTATTGTAAATTAATTTTAGTCCTCCGACAACATCAATCGTCCTCCACCTTCCATTTCCGCGGGTGTAAATAACGGCTGTTGGTAAACGGCAGTCATTCATTCCTTATCACCGGGATTTGAAGATCAGGTTTCAGGTGTCAGGTGTCAGGTGTCAGGAAAAAGAAACATAGAAGCTGAAACCTGAACACTGAAATCTCCATCCGTCCTGACACCTGGATAATTTAAGCTAAATCACCAACAGTCTTGATTTACACACTATTTCCGACTTCCGCCTTCCGCCTTCCGCCTTCCGCCTTCCGCCTTCCCACTTCCCGATTCCCACTTCCCGATGCCCACTTCCGAATTCCGCCTTCCCACTTCCGAATTCCAACTTCCAGTTTTCTCTTCTCTTTACAAACCCTGGTTTCGGTGTTATTTTCGTCTCATTCTGGCCCGGAAGAGTGGTTCACATCATACCTGAATTTTGGACGTATTCTTAGCAGCAATGAATACGAGTGTATATCCGTAATTTATCCGAAGCGAAGTTTGCTGAAAAAAATTCAGGTAATAACAAATTGTAGGAGCCGAAAATGGAGTACATCAAAATACGGTTTTTAGATGATTTCGGTCACATTGGTTCCAAATTCGAAAAGACCATCGAAGATATGTTCCGATCTATGAGCCCGGCCTTCACACTTGCCGAGCGCACCTGGAAACCCCCGATGGACATGAATGAGACGCCGGAAGAGGTGGTCATTGTGGCTGAGATTCCCGGCGTCGACAAAGATGATCTGGAGGTTGAGATCAGTTCCAAAGCAGTAAGGATACAGGGGAATCGTTTTGCGAGGCATTGCTCAAGTGATGCGACTTATCGACTCGCTGAAATTCAGTACGGCAGGTTTGAGCGTGTCCTTTTTCTGCCGGCGCCCATTGATCCGGAGGTCGTGTCCGCCACCTATCAAAACGGGTGGCTTGAGATTCGATTGGCAAAACAACCGCCCGAGAAAACTCATAAAATACCAATCCAGGATGGATAGGAATTTTGAATGCGGAAGGCGGAAGGCGGAAGGCGGAAGGCGGAAGGTGGAAGTCGGAAGTCGGAAATTGGAATGTTTCGATTGCGGCCCGCCCTGGCCTCCGGCTCGTAGATCCTACGCCTCGGAGAGTGCGACTTGATGGGCTTATGCTACTTACATCGAGACTTATCATAATGATGCAGGGCTAAAATTTTAATGTGCAAACGGTCTGGGCCAGGGATTTTGGAATTCGGATTTCGGAATTTAAGGATAAGGACATTATGCGATCTTAATTTCCTTTCGCCTCAGGGGCGGGCGGATTTTATCTTAGATTTTCTTCATGCAGGATTATATGAATTTTAGAGATAGGTGGGGAGGAAAAAATGGCTGATCCAAAGTCACCCATGGAAAATGATGCGGAAAAGGTACCCGAGATTCTTCCAATTATGCCGCTGTATGATGCAGCGCTATTTCCCAAAATGGTTTTGCCGCTGGTGGTTATGCAGGGCGAATCGGTTAAGCTGGTGGATGAAGCGATGGCCAAAGATCGCATCATCGGTTTGATCGTATCTAAAAAACCCGAGGAAAAAAATGCGCCTGATAAGGAAGATCTTGCCCAGGTGGGCACCAGCGCCTTAATCCTTAAAATGGCCAAAACCCATGATAATCGAACCCAGCTTCTGGTCCAGGGTTTGAACCGATTTAGGATTAAATCCTTTGAAGACGGCAAACCCTATCTCGTCGCCCGGGTCGAATCAATTAATGATGTAGAAAAGCTGGACAATGAAACTGAAGCCCTGATGTCAAACATTATCAGTCAGTTTGAAAGGATTGTCGAACTGTCGCCGGGGCTGCCGCCCGAAATTGCGCAGATGGCCAAAACCATCCAGGAGCCCGGCACGCTGGCGGATATGATTGCCTCTACCATCAATTCGAATCCCGAAGAAAAACAAATAGTCCTCGAAATGGTAGACGTTAAGAAACGATTGAAAGAGGTTACCCGCCTGGTAAACCATCAATTCGATATTCTGGAACTGGGCGATAAAATTCAAAACCAGGTCAAAGGGGATATGGACAAGAGCCAACGCGAGTATTACCTGCGACAGCAATTGAAAGCCATCAAAGAAGAATTGGGTGAAAAAGATGAGGCCAGCGTTGAGATCGATGAATACCGGGCCAAAATCGATGAAAAGAATCTGCCGGATGAGGCACGCAAGGAAGCGGATAGAGAACTGGACCGCCTGTCCCGCATGCATCCCTCGTCGGCTGAATACACGGTCGCGTCGACCTATCTGGACTGGATTACCGCACTGCCCTGGCACGACAGCACCCAGGATAATCTTGACATTAAAAAGGCCAGGAAAATTTTGGACAATGACCATTTCGGCCTGGAAAAACCCAAACGGCGCATTATCGAATACCTGGCAGTTCGCACGCTAAAACCGGAATCGAAAGGGCCAATTTTATGCTTTGCCGGGCCTCCCGGAACCGGGAAGACCTCGCTGGGACTATCCATTGCCCGGGCGTTGGGCCGCAAGTTCCACCGTATTTCCCTGGGTGGCGTGCGCGATGAGGCTGAAATCAGGGGGCATCGGCGCACCTATGTTGGAGCGCTTCCCGGCCGCATCATCCAGGGCCTGCGACGTGCGGAGTCCAATAATCCGGTATTCATGCTGGATGAAATCGACAAGGTCGGCAGTGATTTTCGCGGTGACCCTTCTTCAGCCTTGCTGGAAGTACTTGACCCCGAGCAAAATTTTTCTTTCGGTGATCATTACCTGGATGTGCCGTTTGATCTTTCCAAAGTCATGTTCATCACCACCGCCAATATTTTGGACACTATTCCGCCGGCCCTGCGTGACCGCATGGAAGTGCTGATGCTGCATGGTTACACTCTGGATGAGAAGATAAAGATTGCCAATCGTTATCTCATACCCCGTCAGCGGGATGAGCATGGTCTTAGTGCCAAACAAATTAAATTTACCAGCAGTGCGGTAAAACAGATTGTCATGGGGTATACCCGTGAAGCCGGTCTGCGGAACCTGGAGCGGGAAATTGCCAATGTTTGCCGCGGGGTGGCCAGCAAAATTGTCGAAGGCAAAATTAAATCCATGGCCGTCAAAGTTGAGGACCTTCATGGCTACCTGGGACATGTTCGAATCACTTCCGAAACCAAGGCCAGGATAACAACCCCGGGGGTGGCCACGGGGCTGGCCTGGACACCCTCCGGAGGTGAACTGCTTTTTATTGAGGCGACCGCCATGAAGGGTAGCAAAGGTTTGACTCTGACCGGCCAGCTTGGCGATGTCATGAAAGAGTCTGCAACTGCCGCGTTGAGTTTTGCGCGGGCCAATGCATCCGACCTGGGAATTGACGAGGACTTTTTTGACAGCCACGACCTCCACATTCATGTGCCTGCCGGTGCCATACCAAAAGACGGGCCTTCGGCCGGTGTTACCATGTTGACCGCTTTGACATCTCTGCTGACCGACACCCGCATTCCCAAGGATCTGGCCATGACCGGCGAGATTACCTTAAGGGGCCAGGTATTGCCGGTCGGCGGCGTCAAAGAAAAGGTCCTGGCGGCCCACCGCGCGGGGATAAAAACGATCATATTGCCGGACTGGAATCGCAAAGATCTGGAAGATATTCCGAAAAAGGTTGAAAAGGATATAAAATTTCATTTTGTCGATAAGATGCTGGACGTAATCAATATTGCTCTGGCAAACAAAAAACCACGCACAGCAACGCGAAAGCGCAAAAAGAAGTGAAATACAGATATAGTTGATTGGTTGATTAGTTGATTGGTTGTAAATATGGATTTATCCCATAAATGGTGGAATATTGGACCCGTGAAATGTGAAAAAATATTTCACGGGGTAAAAAAATGGGCCTTGGTTTCCCCACCGGCCTTTAAGCCAATGGGCTTGAAGCGGGCTCGGAGAGGATACTGCAATATTGGGTAAATCGCTAAATTCGTTTTGTCGATTATTTTTAATGCTCGCCACTCTGCTATGTTTCATCTATGGGTGTACCGCCAGCGCCCCTCCTCCTCCCCAGAAGCCACCCGGTCATCCGAAGCCCTATAAAGTCTTTGGTAAATGGTATCAGCCGCTGCCGGATTCAAAAGGTTTCCGCCAGCGCGGGATCGCTTCCTGGTACGGCAAGGATTTCCACGGCAAGAAAACTTCCAACGGTGAAATCTACAATATGTATGCCATGACTGCGGCTCACAAAACCCTGCCGCTGGGCACTTTTGTACGGGTTCACAACCTTGAAAACAATCGTCGGGTGGAAGTGCGGGTTAACGATCGGGGACCCTTTGTGAGGGGCCGAATCATTGATTTGTCCTACAAGGCGGCCAAGGGAATCGGGATCGCTGGTCCCGGCACCGCCAGAGTCGAGGTGATCGCCCTGGCCACGCCGGTCACCACGGATGGTGGTACACAGCGAAGTTATGAACCCGTCGATCTTTACTCGGGCAATTTTACCTTTCAGATGGGTGCCTTTGTGAATCGCGAAAATGCGGAGAGACTGACTGCTAAATTAAATGAAAAATATAAAAACGCGCACATTACGGTTTACGACCGGGGGGATCTAATTTTCTATCGGGTTCGCGTTGGAAAATTTGCAACCCTGAAACAAGCTGAGGCCCAGGAATCGGTTTTGATAAGGGCTGGATATATCGATTTGTTTGTCGTTGCTGAATAGAAAGTCGGGTTGCGGGGTGCGGGACAAGGCAGGAAGATGGGAAGGTGAGAAGCTGAGAAGGTGAGAAAATGTGGTAGGATCGTTATGGGCATAGGGCATGGGGCATAGGGCATAGCGCATAGGGTGAAAGGCAAAGGTCGAGGGGATGGCAGAACAGCGGATTTTTCGATAGCGGATTTCGGATTGATTAAACCGGAAGGAATGGAGCTGGATCGCGTATTGAATTCAGTCAGTCACAGAGAAAGATTACTCTGGGTTTGAGGCGAATTGACCTTTATGTTTGCCGTCCTTCCTGTCCGCCGGTCTCTTCGGCGGATCTGCGGCAAACATAACACAACTATCCTCTGCGCTCTCTGCGGCTCTGCGGTGAAAAAAGCTTTTAATTTTCAGTAGAAAATGTCTTAATATTTATTGCCGCTCTGGCAACTCATATTTCTGTTTTAACAGTGTATGGAATATAAAATCATATGAGCCTGCTAAAAAAAGTTGTTTTTCTTGACCGGGATGGAACTATCAACGTGGATTCGGCGGATTATATCAAGAGCCGATCCGAGTTTGATTTTATCCCCGGCAGCATCGAAGCCATTAAAGATCTGACTGCCAAGGGCTTTATATCCATCGTCATTACCAATCAATCCGCACTTGCTCGTAAGTTTATCTCTCCTGAAGAACTTGATGCGATGCATGCCATGATGTGCCGGGAGATTGCCGAAGCAGGTGGCAAAATAACGGATATCTTTTTCTGTCCGCACATGCCGAATAAAGGATGTGAGTGTCGCAAGCCGGAGCCCGGATTGATTGATCAAGCCCGCCAAAAATACAACATCGACCTTGCAGATTCCATAATGGTGGGCGACAACGCCAAGGATATAGCATGTGGTCGTAATGCCGGTTGCGGCAAGACCGTGCTGGTTAAATCCGGCAAAGATCCTGATGTTGAAAAGGAATTAGAAAAAAGGTCGATTTCAGCAGATTTTGTGGCCGGGAACCTGCGAGAGGCGGCAGAGTGGATTATAGCTGATAAAATCTAATAGGGAAAAATGAGCTAAGATAACCGAAAATGAGCTAAAATGACTAAAATTTGAAAATGACTAAAATTGTGGTGTCGCTTCGCTCAATCTATTCCAATATTAACTGCCTTGTTTTCAGCAAATATAAGATCCATTGGGTATAAAGACGGACCTGTAGCAGCTTTTTTTAAATTGACAGAATTGCTTAATTTTAGGCATTTTCAACTTTAGTCATTCTGTTACAACATATAGATGCCGATATCACAATTGCAATAATGACTGCCTATAAAAAACACACCTCCCCCTTGCTTACCCTCGAGGGGCGTCTTGAGCGGATTACCTATTTTAACAAGGATACCCATTATACTGTTGCGCGTTTTAAACGGGCCAATCCGGCAACAGTTCTGACGGTGGTGGGTTATCTGGCAGGTGTGAGTCCCGGTGAGACCATTACAATTAAGGGCACCTGGGTGGCCCATCGCAAATATGGGCAACAGTTTAAAATTCAATCGTTTGCCGTGACGCTGCCGGCGGCAGTCGATGGTATCAAAAATTACCTGGCTTCCGGCGTTATTAAAGGTATCGGACCTTCCATGGCCGCAAGAATGGTAAAGTTATTCGGAGCGGATACCCTGGAAATCATCGAAAAAAGACCCGAACGCCTGCTGGAAGTTGAAGGCATTGGCGAAACCAAAGCCGCCATGATCCAGAGCGCCTGGCAGGATCATCATACCCTCAGAACGTTAATGCAGTTTTTACAGGAAATGGGCGTCCAAACTTCCTACTGTGCGAAAATTTACAAAACATACGGTGCGGATGCGGTGGACTTTATCCGGCAAGATCCTTACATACTGGCTGAAGATATCCCGGGTGCCGGATTTTTAATTGCCGATACCATCGCTCGCAAACTGGGTGTGGAAATCGAAGACCCCGAACGCGTGCGGGCCTGTATTATGCATATTATATTGCAAAACGCTGATGATGGGCATACCTTTGCCGAGCAGGAGAATCTGGTTGCGCGTTGTGAGAATCGATTTCAAATCAGCCGTACGACCATTGAAAATACCATCGACGAGATGGCTGCCGCCAATGCCATTGTTGTTGAACCCATGGAAAACGAGCGTTCCACCAGCGCCATTTTTATGAGGGATTTATACCGGGCAGAGGCCGGTCTGGCAAACCGGCTGAAAGCCATGCTGTCCCTGCCGGTGAAGGTTGCTGAAATTGATCCGGACCGGATAGCAACCGAAGTCCATCATAAACTGGCCATCAATCTGTCATCGGAACAGCTGACTGCTCTGGAGCAGATTTTTTCCCATCGGATTGCCGTCATCACCGGTGGCCCCGGAACCGGTAAAACTACCCTGTTGCGTTCTATCAGCACCATATTTGAAACCATGGGCAGGCGCGTATTGTTGGCCGCGCCCACCGGCCGGGCCGCCCGGCGGCTGTCTGAAGTAACCGGGCGAAAAGCCGGAACCATCCACCGCCTTTTAGGCTACAATTTTACAGAGGGCGGCTTCATCAGAGACCGGAACAACCCCCTTGACGCCGATGCGGTCATTGTCGATGAAGCCTCCATGGTGGACACGGTTCTGATGTATCATCTGATTGAGGCGGTCCCCATGTCGGCCTCCCTGGTTATGGTGGGTGATGTAGCCCAGCTTCCAGCGATAGGTCCCGGCAATGTTCTTTCCGATATGATCGACTCGTCGCGCATACCGGTTTTCTCCTTGAATAAAATATTCCGGCAGGATAAAGAAAGCGCCATTATCCTCAATGCCCACAAAGTGCGCCAGGGAGACTTTCATGTTGGTGCACAAACGGATATTATTGATCAGAGAAGTGATTTTTATTTCGTTGAGGAACATGATCCAGACCGGGTGGCCCAAAGGATCGTGCAATTGTGCAGCCGGGAGTTACCGCAGAAATTTGATTTTGACCCGATCCTCGATATTCAGGTATTGACCCCGATGCACAAAGGCGCTGTGGGTACGATAAATCTTAATCACCTGCTGCAAAATACTTTAAATCGGCAGCCGGTTTTGATTGAGGCTATGGGTAATGCCTACAAGGACGGTGACAAGGTCATGCACCTTATAAACAATTACCAAAAGGAAGTGTACAACGGAGATATCGGGGTCGTTCGCAGTTTTGACCAGCAAAAAGCTGAGCTTGCAGTCGATTATTATGGCAGGACCGTCTGCTATGATACAAGCGAATTGGATCAGGTAACCATCGCTTATGCGATTTCGGTGCATAAATCCCAGGGGTCTGAGTACCCGGCGGTGATTGTGCCGCTGGTGACCCAGCATTATATTTTATTGCAGAGAAATCTATTATACACTGCCATGACCCGGGGAAAAAAAATGGTTATTTTGATCGGTTCCCCAAAAGCGTTGCATATTGCCTTAAAAAATGACAAACCACGATTGCGTCTGACGTCACTGGCCCAACGGCGGAGCTTAGTTGATTAGATGACTGGTTGAATAAGCTAATCGGTTGACCGGTTGGTGGGATAGTCCGCGGTAAAGAGGGCGAAGCGCGGCGCATAGGGCATAGGGCATGGGGCATAGGGCATGGCGCATAGAGCATGGGGCGTGGGGCATGGGGCATGCTGCATAGGGCATGGCGCGTGGGGTACCGGCACAAAATATTTAAGTCATTTATTTCATACACCTCGAGCTGAAAAGAATGGAAAAAAATATGCGAAGCATAAAATAAACAACATAGCGGTTGTCATAAATTACCGTCATTTCAAATCGGTATGAGAAACATCTCTGCATATTAGTAATCCGGACCAAACGGAACACCCTTATGACAACCGGTATAATTAGTGAGAAAAAAATAATGGAATCCAAACCGACCTATGATGAACTGAGAAAAAAAGTCTTAGAACTTGAAATCGAAGCTGCAAATTGTAAATTTGCCGAAGAATCGCTCAAGAAAAGCAATGAAACCGTCAACAGTATCTTATCGGCTTGTCCGATCGGAATCGGTTTGGTTGAAAATCGAATAATCAAGCGTGTCAATGAGGCCATGAAGAAGATGTTTCATTTTGATTCAGAGGCGGATTATTTGGGGAAAAGTGCTCGGATCGTTTACGCGTCTGATGAAGACTTCCAAAAAATTGGTAATTTTATTTTTAACCAATTTAAAATCGGAAAAGAAGCCGTGCTGGATACAACCTTTAAACGCAAAGACGGGACCACATTTTCCGGTCATTTAAAAGTGAACACGCTATACCCACCTGATCCCATGCAAAGGGCTACCTTCACTATATCGGATATCTCATGGCGCAAGCAGGCCGAACTGGAGTTGCTGAAAAAAGAAAAATTGCAGGCCGTAGTCGAAATGGCCGGTGCGGTATGCCATGAAATGAATCAGCCCATGCAAGTGGCGCTGGTGCAACTCGCGGAATGCCTGGTGATGGACGAATTTGAAAGCGGACCGGTTAAACAAAAGGCCGAAAATATCAGACAACAGCTCAATTCGTTGCGAGAAATGTCACGCAAACTTATGCACATTACCAAATATGAGACGCGTGATTACGTGAAAGGCGAAAAGATTATTGACATTGATAAATCATCAGGCACGATGCTGTAAATACTTCACCCTGAAAAATTAGAGATCCGGGTGGATATGGTGTCGGTGCTTTTGGAATCTGATGAGAATATTTTAATTTTACACCCGGCGGGGGAATTATTCCTGATTTTATTGCATGAATAAAGATTTTGATTGCATTTTATAGGAAAAATAATAATAAAATACGAAGCATAATAATATTAATCCGCCGGACCTTCAGTCTAGCACCATACTTCAGTACTCACGAAAATGGCGGTCAACCGGAATATGCTATTTTTCAGGGCGGATTAATTATGAGTCCGTATCCGGCGGGGCCGGCATCGGAATCTTGAAAAATTGGATGCCTTCATCCTTGAGGGTCTTTTCTTCATCTTTGGTGCTGACACCCCGAATGTTGCGCGGTTCAGAAGCACCATAGTGGATTTTCAAGGCTTCTTTTGCGAAATCACAGCCCACGTTGTCGAAGTTTTTTTCGACAAATTCGACGGCTTCTTGGCTGATTTTTTGCAGCGCGGCTTCTTCAGCCGAGAGTTGCGGGGGCCTTGAAGATTGGGAAGATTTAATGGCAAAGGTAGACGGAACAATGTCCACAGAAGTATCGTTGCAGACCGGACAGGCGATCAGGCTTTTTTTTTGTTGGTCAAGGTAGGCTTTGCGGTCCTCGAACCAGCCTTCAAAAGTATGGCCATTGGTACATTGTAAATCGTAGGCGATCATTCGGCAAAGTCCATATGGTATATTTTACAAATAGCTAATATTTTGTAAATTATTAATAAATTCAGATAAATAGACAAAAACTGTATCCAGATTAACATAAGTGGCAACATTTTTAAAGACATTGTTGGCATAATTTGCTATTTTCACGAAATATTGTAATATATAAAGAATTGTTAAACTTATATCAGGGAGTGTGCCGTTTATGAAAATGCAGCTTAAGCAAATGGTATTGATTGGAATTTATCTGACCTTTTTTTCAGCTAGCGGTTTTGCTGAAAGCATGTATGTATCGGATAAATTAAAAGTGACGGTTCGCAGCGGTCCGAGCACGGAATATAAAATTTTGGATATAGCTGAATCGGGTCAGCGGGTCGAAGTTTTAGAAACCGGCGAAAATTGGACTCTGGTGAAACTGGCCAGCGGAAAAGAGGGGTATGTTACGACCCGCTACCTGGTCTCCGGTCCGACGTACGCCATTCGATTTAATCAACTGCAGGTCAAGCAAAAGGCATTAACCCAGCAGGCGACTGCCCTACTTGAGGAAAACACCACACTTAGAGCAGAAAACAAAAAACTCAAGTCAGCGCTCAACGGCACTGAAAAATCGCTAAAGAAGCTGGACGGTGATTATCAGGAGCTGAAAAGCGGATCAGGCGAATTTTTATCGCTCAAAGCAAAATACAAAAAAATCAATGAGCAACTCGCCGGGCAGACCCAAAAAGCGGATAAGTTAGATAAGGAATTGAGCAAAGTTGAACTCAATCAATATATCAAATGGTTTTTAGCGGGATCCGGCGTTTTACTGGTGGGCTTTATTGTCGGATTTTCCGCCAGACGGGGGCGTCGGCGCCCTTCGCTGCTTTGATGCGTGTGCAAAGTACGCAAAGCGTTGGTCACCGTTGAAATTACCCAAACCCCAGGGCGTGAAAATTTGAGTCACAGGGTCTGAACCCGACTTCTCAATTGATATATTTGTCTAATTTTATTATATTATCTTAGCACCTAACTTTTGCACGTCTAAAAGATACTGGATTTACAAGACGTAAAGCACCTGGCATTAAGATAACTTTAGTCTGAAATAAAAAAAGAGGACAAATTAAATAATTTAGATGGCCATGCTGGAAACACAGATGCTACCTGAACAAATAGTGGTTTTAAGTGCCCTCCTTTTGCTCTCCGGGTTTTTCTCCTCAGCCGAAACTGCTTTATTTTCCATCAGCAAAGCTAAAGCGATACATCTCGCAAAAGAGAAAGGATACGCAAATTCGCTGATCAAAAAAATGAAAGACGACCCTCACCGTCTGTTGTCCACTATCCTTATTGGCAACAACGTCGTTAATGTTGGCGCTTCGGCGCTGGCGACTGCCATCACCATCGACCTGGTAACCAGCAACGCCGTGGGAATTGCCACCGGCGTCATGACATTTCTCATTTTGATTTTTGGTGAAATTTTTCCCAAATCGATTGCCACCAGAAACAATGTCCTGATTGCCCAACTGGTTATCTTTCCATTGTACTGGCTCTCGGTTCTGTTTGCCCCTATTATTTTCATGCTGAATTTCATCCCCAAGCTCACCAGCAAAATACAAAAAAAGCCGCATGTCACAGAGGAAGAGTTGATGACGTTCGTTGAAGTGGTTGAAGAAGAGGGCGGCATCGAAGAAGAAGAAAAAGAACTGATTGAGAATATTTTCGAATTTGATGATACCAGTGCCTCGGAGATCATGACGCCCCGGGCGGATATGTATGTTATCAGTGTCGATGAAGAATTAAATCTTGAAGATATCATACGCTCCGGGTATACCCGTATTCCGGTCATCGAAGAGGATATTGATCACGTCATTGGGATTTTAAATATCAAGGATTTATTTATGCAACAGGTTACTTCATCCGAGGCAATCGATGTCCGTAAAATCATGAGCGTACCCTATTTTGTGCCGGAAAATAAAAAACTGGACCATTTGCTGCAACAATTTAAAAAAGGAAAACAGCATATGGCCATTATCGTGGATGAGCATGGCGGCGTTTCCGGACTGATCACCCTGGAGGATGCACTGGAAGAAATTGTCGGTGAAATCATTGATGAGACCGACAAATTCGAACCCCACATTGTCAAGTTGAAAAAAGACGAGTGGCGGGTGCTGGGCAAATCTGAAATTGATGAAGTTAATGATACTTTGCAGATGAGTATCCCTGATTCGAGAGAATACGACACTTTTTCCGGTTACATATTGGATCAAATCGGCAGGATTCCCCGGGAAAAAGAACAAATCCCCCTGGGAGATTATATGGTGACGGTTAACGAAATGGACGGAACCAGGATCAAGGAATATATCGTCAAAAAGCAAGAAGATATACCCCTAATTAATCCGCCCTGAAAACCAGTATATTAAGTTTAAGTATTCTGTTTGGAAACCGTGGGGATGTTGCCGGTTGAAAACTTCGGCGGATTAATTATTTTATGCTGCGCATATTATTTGACTCGATAGACGCAGGCCATGATTAATTGCGCCCTTTGCAGGAGGGGCAATATTTTCTCGGTGTCCCCCTGCCTATCCAGTGAAAACTCATTTTATGTTTCTGGCCGCATTTAGGGCAGATGCACTCAAGCTTCATTTTGCTATCGTATTTAATTTCATCGAAATCGGGGCCGTCAACTTCATGACTGGAAGACAGCCGTTCTTCGATAAAGTCCTTGTCAATTTGAGTTAAAGGCATTTTTCAATCTCCGCGTTCTGTTTTTTTGCGGTCTACTGGGTGGGAAACGGGTTAACTTCATTCAGATACCGGTCAATTTTTCGACAGCCTCCTGTTGGGTTTTGCACTCGATGCATTGCCTTGCAACGGGTCTGGCTCTTAAGCGTGCGATCGAGATATCACAGCCGCATTCCTCACAAATGCCGTAAACTTCATCTTCGATATCTTCAAGTGATCTCCTTATCTTCCTGATGAGAATGCTTTCTCTATCTCTCATGCGCAGCGTGTAGTTACGTTCTGAATCCGCAATAGCCCGATCTAACGGATCCGGCGGCGGGATATCATCGTTATCCCTGAAACCCATCGCCGTATTATCCGCCTGATTTACAAGATCATGCAACCATTTGGTAAGACGATCCTTGAAATAGCCTAAGTTTTTTTGCTCCATTTTATCCAACACCGACAGTTAAAATACTTATCACTTTATCCTGAAACCGGTCCATTGATCCGGGTTTATGTCCTTTCCGAAATCATAGTCCAAATCTTCATAACTGTCAAATTTTCCATGTAAATTTATTATAAAATAATTTCATGAAAAATGAATCGGAACGGACAATTCCGAAGTCGTACCCGGTCGAGCCGGAAGGAAGGGCCAAGCACTAAATAACATGCTGGAATTATATGAAAATAACAATCGGAACTAATTATTCCGGTTTTTGGCCGGTTCGGAATTCCCAGTTCTTCTTTTCCGGCGGCGCCCCATCCCCAATCGGGCTTCCGGATACGGTTGTAATGATCAAACCACGGGCAAAATACCGATTTCCCCTCGCACCACTTCTTATCAAGGCAAAAAAAGATTTTTTTTATTATATTGCGTCATTAAACGTCACATCGTCTCCCTTATATTCACTTTTGGCACATAGATTGCTGTATCGGGACTGAATTAATTCTTATCAAATAAGGAGTTCACTTGATGGATATTGTAAATAATAAATTTGTTGTCCAAGAACGTTTATCCAGGATGTTTCAATCTCATCTTATTTGGCGCGGGACATTCGAATCCATTGGCCAGGTTCTTTGGAATATATTATTGATTTCCATTGGGAGTGTCATCTGTGCCATTGCAGTCAATGGGATCCTGATTCCCCATGGATTTTTAAGCGGGGGATTCGTCGGGATGACACTGATCATTCACTATTTGGTCCCCAATCTTCCCGTACCAATGATATATTTTGTCCTGAATATACCTGTTTATTGTCTGGGGTGGATGTATATCGGCAAACGTTTTTTTCTCTACAGTGTGGCGGGTATGATCATATTTTCTCTGGCAGTGGCCTGGATACATCTTATCATTCCGGTTCATGACAAGATGCTCGCTGCCATATTTGCCGGGATTATATCAGGAACTGGTGGTGGTGCAATTTTGAGGTCACTGGGTTCGGCCGGCGGGATGGACATCCTCTCCATAATTCTTCTGAAGCGATTATCCATCCGCCTGGGTTCCAGCATATTAGTGTTTAATGGGCTGATTTTAACATTTGCAGCCTTCGTTTTCTCACTGCAAGACGCCCTTTACACCCTGATATTTCTCTTTGTTTCGACCCAGGTGCTTAACGTGGTGGTCTACGGACTTAGCCAGCGCAAAGTGGTGTATATTATTTCTCCCCGCTGGGATGCCATTTACCATGAAATTATGGAGAAGGTTCAACGTGGCGTCACCATTATTAACGGTCGTGGAGGCTACACCGGCCAGGAAATTCAAATGTTGTTTACGGTCATCTCACGCCAGGAGTTGCCGCGGCTCAAAAAATTGATTAATGATATCGACAGCCAGGCATTCGTCGTTGTGGGTGAGACGCTGGAAATTATGGGAAAAGGGATCGGTAATCAGCCTCACTGGTGATTTGAGATATATCCAAATTTCTACAGTTTACTGGAATCAATATAGTTTATACGGAAGATGTCTTAAACAGTCGTATGGAATGATGGAATAGTGGAATGTTGGAATATAGGGTATGAATGGCGGAAATCGGCCCATCCCACAAGAAAAGTTGAATCTGCATTATTCCAATATTCCAGAATTCCATCATTCCAATTGGGGCGAAGCCCCTAACTTGAATTCCTCTTTCCGTATACCATACCTGTTCATCAACTTATTCAGCTGACGGGAACTGATACCGGCATCACGGGCGGACTCATTAATTTTTCCATTATGACGGGCCAGAACATTCTTGAGATAATTTCTTTCAATTTCCTCAATACCCCGGTGCCGAGTCTGGGCCAATGTCATATGCTCACTGGAAGGTACTAACACCGAGGTGGTTTCGGTTTCGAAAAGCTCGCTGGGAAAGCTTTCCGGCGTTAACACCGAGGAAGTCTCCAGGATATAGGCCCGTTCCACCAGGTTTCCCAGCTCCCGGATGTTCCCCGGCCAACTGTATGTCATTAAGGACTCTATCACCTGCGGATGCACGCCGTGAATTGCCTTTAACGAAAATTGGTTCAGTTTATTTATGTTATCGGATGCCAGCTTGAATTCCCCTGTATCTCTATGATAGATTAGTACCCGCATTTTGCATGCAGTTAACCCTCAGCAAAGTTTGAGATCAAATTAGCGAAATTAATTTGGAGCGATGACTGCTGTTTTAAAATTCAGGTACCTTATATTTATATCAAGACTTTGCCTTCAGCACAATTGAAAAGAGAAACTTATGGCTGCATTCACCATAAGAAAAATAAGCGAAATATAAATACTTTTTCAAAGCTTTACGACTGGCTAATGTATCATTATGGTTTGATGGTAACCTTGAACCTGTAAACGCTTCATGCAAAGATAGAGAAGAATAATATGGAAAAATCTCCCATGAAATTGATTGTTTGCGTACTGATATCAATTGTCTTGCCGGCGATACCCGGTATATCGTTATCTCAAAACCAAAATCAAACTCCGGCCGCTCAGCACGATTCGCTGACCGGGACCGTGGGGCCCGGGGCGATCAGTTTGGATGCGCTGAGGAAAATGCGCGCTGACGCGGAAAACACAGGCAATCTGGCCGAAACCGTTAAAGAAAATGTTCTGAGTTTCCTGGATCGGGCAATCAGTTTCGGTCAAAGCGAATTGCAGTTGAGAACGGACATCGAGGCTATCAAGCAAAGGGTTCAAACGTCCCCCGAGCGTATCAAGATGATCGAAGTCGAATTGGATCGTCCATTGCCGCCACCTGAAAGTATAGTCACGACCGCATCCAGCATGCAACCCGATCAACTCGAACAGTACCTGAGGAAGCTGGAAACGGATTTATCTGGTGCAACAACAAATCTTAAGAGATTGACCGATCAATTAAATGCTTTAAAGAACCGGTTCGCCGGATTGCAGCAGGAGATTGTAGCGGCCAAACAGCGACTGTCGGATATCACCGACGAGCTGAAAGCAACGCCCTCGCCCGATGACCCCGTCCTGTTAGTCCGGGCTCGACAAGCCGCACTTCTTGCCGAACAGACTAAATTACAGACGGAAGTAGAATTATTTGAAAACCAACTGGTAAATCAAAATACGATCACGGCCCTTTTCACCGCCGAGCGCGATCTTGCCGCCCGGCAAGTTGCCCGCCAGGAAGCACTGGTGAAAGAGTGGCAGGGCGAAGTTCAGCGGTTGCGTGAATTGGAAGCTAAAAAAGAGCGCGTGGTCGCTGAACAGGCCAAAGAGCTGGCCGTCGATCTGCCTCCGGTTTTTCAGAAGCAGTATGATATTACGATCGAACTGGGAAAAATGCTCGAAAAGGTGACCGCCGAAGAAGCCCGGATCCGCGAAAAATTGGAGCTCCAACAAACCGGGTTAAAACAACTGGAAGAAGATTTTGTCCTGGTGCGCGAACAGGTTAAGTACCCCTGGCACACTGAAACCATCGGCCTGGCATTACGCGAGCAGCGCCGAACCCTGCCCAGTATTGAAAACTTCCGCCGGAGTTCAGGCCGGCGCCGGGTGCAAATGGGTGAAATCCGTGGCATGCTGCTTAATCTCGACCGCCAGCGACGTGAACTGGCTGATCTCGATAGTGGTGGATCAAATCATACAAAGTGAATCGGAACTTCAGGATCCTGATCTCGATCTGCTGAAAACAGAACTTCGTCGGCTGCTTAGTGATCGGCGCGAAATCGTGAAGAAATTGCAGGCCGGCTATCAACGGTCCTTTAAAATCATTCAAAGTCTCGAATTCATTGAACAGCAAATCGCTTCCAAAGCCCAGGAGGAGGCCCTGTTTCTGGATGAGCATTTACTCTGGATTCGAAGTGCCAAAAGTATCGGGATCCAGGACCTGCAAAACCTGCCTCCGGCATTGAAGTGGATTTTTAGTCCTCATAACTGGTGGCAAGTTTTGAACAACTTGCCAC